>WNGI01017374.1_pt1 | contig 11871 bp, 8 predicted proteins | sample 5400621 | NCBI WGS metagenome assembly WNGI01 (sample SAMN13153374, study PRJNA577476) | soil metagenome | isolation source: 20 cm soil or saprolite under Garry oak tree replicate 1 | place: USA:California | collected 2016-06-15
GGCCCTGAACTGCGCGGGCGGGACAGGCGTCGTCCCCCCATTCGTGGCGGATCCGCTCCATCCTCCGAGCTCGTGTGCCGACGGTCGCGGCTTTGCCGATGGCCTTGTCAATCTCATCGAGGCACGCCTCAAGATGACGGAGATGTTCCGCGCGTCACTCGCGTACGATCGCGTGCTCGCGTGGGACTTTCGATCGAGCCTCGAGGCGTTGTACACGCGGACGCTCTCCGATTACTACTTTGCTAATCCCAACCTCGCCGGTCCACGCGGCGTAGACCGACACGGACGAGTGCTGTACGGCCAACTGAGCGCGCGCGGTGTGGCTACTCCGGCGCTGATATCGGACCGCTACCTGGAGTTGGTCGACCTTCGCAATCATTCGAACGGGCACTCCGTCGGTGTCACCGCGCGTTTGGCGAAGCAGTTCGGAGAGCGGTTCGAGGCAATGGCCTCGTACACCCGCTCGCGAGTTCGCGACGTGCAATCGCTCACGGGTGCACAGGGTCAAACGTTCAACGCCTGGGCGACCGGGCGCACCATGTCCGGGCTGCACGAAGACCTCGCCACCGGCGTCTCGTCGTACGAGATCCCGCACCGCGTCGTCCTCGCTGGGACGTGGAGGGCGCCGTGGACACGCTGGGGGACGGACCTTTCGCTGTACTACGTCGGCGAGTCCGGAGTGCCCTTCACGTACACCGACTCGAGTGCCTCGGGGCTGGGTGATCTCAACGCGGATGGAACGAGCGCCAACGACCCCATCTATGTACCGCTCAACGCAGCCGACACGTCTGAGATCGTCTTTACGGGCAGCACTCCGGACAGCGTCGTTCGGCAGCAGCAGGCCTTCGAGCACTTCATCCTAACGACGCCCTGCCTCCGCCATCAGAGAGGTCGGATCATGGCACGAAACAGCTGCCGTGGGCCGTGGGTGCACTCGGCGAACGCGTCGCTCCGGCAATCGCTGCCGGCGGCCTGGGGACACGGCGTGTCGCTCGAGGTCGAGGTGTTCAATGTCCTGAACCTGATCGATAAGAGCTGGGGACTCTACCGAGTGCCCAGAACGGTGCTCTTCCAGCACGTGCGGCAGACGCCGGGTTCCGCGTCAACCTCGCAGCCCGTGTTCCGCTTCGATGAGAACTGGGCACCGTATAGCACGGACAACACTGAATCGGCATACCAGATCCAGCTCGCGGTGCGCTACCGGTTCTAGCCGTTAGGCAGCCTGTCTCCTTCTATCGGTTCGGCAGATCGTCTTTGGCGGCGGAGCTTCCGCGAATGCCGATCCTCTGAAGGAGTTGCCAACGTGGATCCGAGCGCAGAGGATCGAGCCAGGGATCGCCGCAGTAGGCGCCCGCAAGCTTGCCGAAAGCGTTGACGCGCTACACAGTTCCACCGCTCCTGCCGACAAGCGCTGCGATCAATGCTAAATAGCCCCAAAGTGCTCGCGCTGCGAGATACTCTCGCACGCGCCACGATGACCCTGACCACCTCTCTCTACAACACGACCGACAAGGCGCTCCGAGACGAAGTATGCGCCGTCGTCGACGAGCTGAAGGCGGCTGGATGGCCCCCAGAACGCGCGCTCATTGCCATCAAGGAAATCGCACTTGAGGCGGGATTGACGCAGTCGCGGGGCGTCCTAGTACGCGGCCGGGACCTCACTCCACACGACGCGTTATTGGCGAAAGTGGTCCGTTGGACCATCGAGTGCTACTACGATACGAGCAGAGTGGCTTGAGCTTAGCTTTGTGCCTGGCGGATTGGCCGCGTCGAACGGCCACTTTCTGGCTAAGTAGTACGTGCTCACGCCGGGCTCATCGTGTACGTCGACCAGCGCCATGCCGTGCGCGGCGAGTAGCGTTCGATAGCTGGCGACGGCGTAATAGTGGAATGTCACGCCGTTCATGGTCCCCGTGATGCCGCCCTCATCTGCGCCTTCGATTTCGGTGGCCGTGAAGAGAAACGGCGCGCCCGGCTTGAGCACACGCGACACATTCGCGAGCGCCCTATCCTGATCACTGCGTGGCAGGTGGAACAGCATCCCCCATGAAATCGCCGCGTCGAAGCTGCCGCTCGCGAAGGGACAGTCGCGGACGTCGGCACGAACAACGGGCGTGGCGGGAAGGTTAGCCCGGAAGTGGGCGAGCATTCCCGCGGAGCTGTCTAGACCGACGACGCGATGGCCGGCGTTCACGAGCGCCTCTGTGATCGGCACGCCGTTGCCACACCCCACGTCGAGCATGCGCGATTGGGCCGGCAGTGTCGCGGCAACCGCGAGCGCTTCGGAGACACCGGCGGTCGCGCCGCGATCGGTCGAGTACCAATTGGCAATCAGATCGTACTCGAGCATGCTCGGCACATTCGCGTTTGTTCATGACCAGACAGGCGGCGTACGCCGCCGATGTCATCAACGAAGCTGAACCAGGCGCGCGACGCTCGCGATTCATTACTGCTCAGGTCCCGCGATCTCACAGGTACGCTGCATCCTACTCGCACCGGACGGGTCCGCACGGGGGCCGCAGGGGGCTGTGCGGCGCGTCGAGGACTTCTCAACCACCGCGACCGTTGTCGCGCAGTTGCGAAGATAGTGGTGCGCGTGGTCGAACAGGGACACGCTCCGCGCGAAATGGTGGGAGGCATCTCGCTTTGTACGAAATCGTACGTGCAATTTCGTCGTTCGCTACATGTTAAGTCTGTGGTTGTGTCACTTCCACAGAACGTGTATGCTAACGACGCTGTCTGAGTCGGCAGCGAGAGTAAGGGCCGTTCGTGGCGCGCAGCTGGTCATGTAGTATTTGCAGGATGTTAGGTGATGGAGCGGGCGATGCTAACTGGCACGCGAGATCGCATCGAGGAAGCGGTAGTCGTCGGTGAACATGTTCGTGTGATGTCATCGGCCGGTGAGTCCGAAGATGAAGTGACGCGCATCGTCATGCGTAGCACGGCCGATGGTATCTGGCTTGTCGAGACGGCGCGTCATGGTCGCGTCGTAATTATTCCTGGTCGAAATGAGGCGCGGAGTTCACGCGCCGTGAGCGCAACGACTCTCGACGCCGGGATGTAGAGCTCGTGTGCACTCGGTGCGCTCGATTATCCGCGGGGTGCCGGAGTCGCATCGACGAGACTGGTGTGTGTCTCGCCTAACGGCGCAACGCGCGTCGTTAGGCATAACATCACCGAGCGCGAGCCTAACGCCGGCAGCCAGTCGTCCAAGTTCCATAACTGTTCATCGGTCCTGGCCTTCGCGCAACGTAGTTGCGCAGGCGTCGCTCGCCTCGTTGCGCCTTTTTCGCACGAGCAATTCACGGCAAAAGACCGCGCCGGACAGCGTGAATCGAGATCCTGACGCACGCAGTTTTTTCGCGTGTGAGACGAGTGTGTGTCAAGTTCCGACGAGAAACGCGACGGTTCGCACCTCGAATGTCCCTCTCGTGAGACACTCCGCGAAAGATGATGCGAAGGGTGAAGTGGTCTGATCCGACCGGCCTTTGGTCGTGATCGCTTGCCTTGGTGCGTGATCTGCGTGGTGCAGTCATCTGCCTTTGCGAAAAACAATCACTTCCTTGGACCTATGCACCCCGACTCCGCCAACGCCTACCCGTCCGGCAACACCGCTTCTATATGGATGGGCACCTTCGAAGTCCCAGACTTCCCGGCCCTCTCCCGCGACCTGACCACCGACGTCTGCGTCATCGGCGCCGGCATCGCGGGACTCTCCACCGCCTACCACCTCGTCAAAGCCGGCAAAAAGGTCGTCGTCATCGACGACGGACCGATCGGTGGCGGGGAATCCGGGCGCACCACCGCCCACCTCACCTGGGCGATGGACGACCGCATCTACAACCTCGAGTCCATCCACGGCGAGGCCAACACTCGGCTCATCGTCGAGAGCCACATGGCCGCCGTCAATCGCATCGAGGAGATCGTTAGGCTCGAGGGAATCGACTGCGACTTCCGGCGCATCGACGGCTATCTGATCCTTGGGCCTGACGACAAGCAGGAGGTGCTCGACAAGGAGCTCACTGCCGCGCATCGCGCGGGCGCGAATGACGTCACCAAGGTCCATCGAGCCACGATCGCTGATTACGACACGGGGCCCGCGCTGCGATGGCCGAATCAGGGGCAGTTTCACGTTCTCAAATATCTCGACGGCCTCGCCCGCGCCATCGTCGCCGGCGGTGGTGAGATCTACTGCGGCACGCACGTGTCCTCGGTCTCCGGGACCAAGCCGGGACATCCGTGCAAAGTCGAGGCGGAGAATGAGAAGAGCGTAACCGCGCAGGCGGTCTGCGTATGCACTAACGCGTCGATCACCGACATGGTCCAGACGCACGCCAAGCAGGCGCCCTATCGCACCTTCGCCATCGCCGCCGTCGTGCCGCGCGGCACCGTATCGCCTGGGCTCTATTGGGACACGCCCGATCCATATCACTACGTCCGCGTCCAGCCCCTCGACGAGCCGCATCCGGGCGTCCTCAAGGGCGACATTCTCTACGACGCACTCATCGTCGGCGGCGAGGACTTCAAGACGGGACACAAGGACGACGCCGACGCGCGCTGGCGGCGGCTCGAGAAGTGGATGCGCGAGCGCTGGCCCGTCGCCGGCGAGGTCGTCTACCGGTGGTCAGGCCAGGTCCTCGAGCCTAACGACTACGTCGCGTTCATCGGACGCAACCCGGACGGCGCCAAGAATGTCTTCATGGCCTCCGGCGACTCCGGGCAGGGCATGACCCACGGTACGATCGCCGGCATCCTGCTCACCGATCTCGTCATGGGTCGCGAGAATCCGTGGGAGAAGATCTACGACCCACGCCGCGTCTCGCTCTCCCCCGAGCCGATCAAAGAATTTGCCAGAGAGAACGTCGACGTCGCGGTCCAATACGTCAAAGACTGGCTGGCTCCCGATCGGATCTCCGAGCAAGATATTCCGCGCGGACAAGGCAAAGTCGTTAGGCATGGTATGCACAAGGTCGCCGTCTACCGCGACGACAGTGGCACGCTGCACCACTGTTCGGCGGTCTGCACCCACCTCAAGTGCATCGTCGAATGGAACTCCGCCGAGAAGAGCTGGGACTGCCCCTGCCACGGGTCGCGCTACGATCCGTACGGGAAGGTCTTGAACGGTCCGGCGATCTCCGCCCTCGAGCCGGTCGAGCAACCGTCGCCGGCCGTCGCGAGCCGGGAGGAACGCGCGAGCGATAGGTAGTCCTGGGTCAACCACGAAGGCCGATCCGGTGTCTAACTCCACGCGCTTCTCGAGGGATACTGCCATGCGCTCGCTGCTCGGTGGTTGGTCACCCGCGGTCGTCTCGGTCTTTGTCGCCGTAGAGCTACTCGCTTGCCCGCGCGTCGCCGCGCCGCAGTCCAAGGAAACGGCAGCGGCGCGCCCACAGGGCGCCGCCATGCGATCAGTCGTCCAGACCGCTTCCAATGGCGAGGTCGCGCTCGATCGGCGTGTGAGCGCCCGTCTGGATTCCGCCCAGGGCGTTCTCTTCGACGGTCGTTACGCGGAGGCGTTGACCGCGTTCGGGGCCGTCCTCGAGAGTGACGACGCCCGCGGGAACTACGCGTGGACGACCTGGGCGCAGCACGGGATGGCCATTGCCGAAGCGTTTGCCGGACATCTCACGCGATCGCGTGCCCTCTATGATGCGCTACTCGACGCTCCCTCGCTCTTTCCGGTCGCGGACTCGATCGAGGCCGCCGTGCTCACCGGACGCCATGCAGCCGCCAACGCGCTGCTCGATCGTTTCGGCGAGAAGAATCGTTCGGTGCTCGGCCAGCAGTACGCGCGGTCGTTCCGCGCCCTCGATCTGCTCTTCACCGGCAACTGCGACGGCGCATTCGCCGAGCTCTCACGTGCGCCGGACGCGGGTCGGCCGCTGCCTCAAGCGATCCGCGGGGTCTGCGCCGCCAAAGGGGGACGCCGGGCCGAGGCGACGATGCTCCGCGATTCGGTGCTAACGCACCCGCTCGCGGATCCGCATTCCTGGCCGATGATCGTCGCGCGCGGCCTCGCGTTAAGAATCCGCTAGGGCTTCATCCCTCCGCATCCGGCGAGCGCGGGTGCCGGCTCGCCGTATCGCGCATGAATGACGCGCGCCGGCCCGCTCGCCGGAACGGTCACGAAATACAATCCATCATACTCGCTGTCGCAGATCGGCGGCGGCCGCGGCGCGCCTAACGCGGCGGCGATTGCGGGGATGGTGTTGCTATGACCGACGACGAGCACGACTCCGCCTGAGTGTCGGTATATGACACGCGCGACTTCTTCCGCGTGCTGTGCGCCGCCGGCGCTCACGATCTCCGGTGTGATGTGCAGGGCTTCCGCGGCCGGACGCGCCGTCTCACGTGTGCGCGCGAACTGGGTCGTGATGATCGCCGTCACTCCCGCGTCCCGCGCGATCGCCATCAGCGCTTGCGCCCTTGCCTGGCCTTCCGCGGTGAGCGCCGGGTCCTCGGCCGGCAGCGCGGCTTTCTCCGCGTGCCTGACGAGTATCACCGTCGTCTGAGGGTGCTGCTGTGCGGCGAGCGGGAACCCAGCGAAGAATATGGATAGCGCGAGTACGCGGAGCATATGAAGCTGACGTGTCGTTCCGAGGAAGTTCAAAAGGCGGACGCAGATGAACGCAGATTTCGCAGCGCCCAGAGGGCACCCGACGCAGATACTACAAGAGATCGAAAACGAACCTTTTCAAAAAAGCGTTGGCCGCTCTTTTCATCTGCGCACACCGCGACGGATCGCCTGCTCCATCCGATCAGCGAACAGATCTACCTCATCCAGTGTTGTGTACACGTTGGGAGTAACCCGGAGGCCATTGAACTCCGGATGGATCAACGGCGTCGTCACGATGTGGTGCTTTGTCAGGAGCCATCCCTGCAGCTTCCCGATATCGATGCCTTCCACGGCGACGACGCCGATCGCGCCGCTCTCGTTCGGTCCGATCGGCGTCAGCATCTTCACCCGGTCGCTCGACGCCAACAGACGCTTCGCCCAGCGATCGCGCAGCATCCGGAGTCGCGCGATCTTTCGCTCGGCGCCGATCCCGCGGTGAAACGCCAGCGCAACGGCAATCGCGTTGTGATTCGCCGCCGGATGCGTGCCGATCTCCTCGTACTTGCGAATGTCGTTCGTCTGCTCGGCGGCCGCCGCCATCATCGGCCACAACGACGCAATCTTGTCGCGGCGGACATATAAGAACCCGGTACCGATCGGCGCCATGAGCCACTTGTGGAGGCTCGTGCCGTAGTAATCGCAGCCGAGGTCGTCGCGCGTGAACGGGAAGTGGGCGTAGGCGTGGGCGCCGTCCACGAAGACGGCGATGCCCTTCGGCCGAGCCAGGTCGACGATGCGGCGCACCGGGGCGATGTACCCTGTCATGAAGCTGATGTGCATGACCTCGATCACCCGCGTGCGCGGGGTGATCGCCTCGGCGATGCGGCTGACGTATTCGTCGGCGCTCTTGGGCGGCGTGTCCTGCCTAACGGCTTTGATGACGACCCCGTCGCGCCGCTCGCGCTGGCGCCACGTCGTCTGCATGCGCGGATAGTTCTGCGTCGTGATGATGACCTCGTCGCCGCGCTTGAGGTCGAGCCCGAGAATCATCGTCTCGTTCGACTCCGACGCGTTGCGCGTGATCGCCATCTCCTCGGCGTCGCAGCCGAAGTCGCGCGCGAGCTCGCGACGCACGCTCTCGATGCGCGGCTCGAGCACGCTCCACATGTGCTCCACCGGCAGCTCGTTCGAGAAGCGGAGGTCGCGGATCATCTGCTCGAGAACGTGCGTCGGCGCCGGACTACAGCCGCCGTTGTTGAGATTGACCATCGTGCGATCGAGATCGAACGCGCGCTGGATCTCCGCCCAGTAGGCTTCGTCCTCGGTGATGGACTGCGCCCGCGCCAATCGGCGGAATGCGTCGCCGCGCATGACAGGGAGCTTGGCGAGCGGCAGCGCGGCGCCTGCGCTGACGAGGGAGCCGATGAAAGCGCGGCGATCGGTCATGGGATGGTCCTCGGTGACGGGGCTGACTGTCGAAGCTAACGACTAAAAGATTCTATCGTGCGCTGGAGACCCTCCTCCAAGCTCACTACCGGCTCGTAGCCAAGCACGCGCCGCGACCGGTCGAGCGACGCCAGTGAATCGCGCACGTCGCCGACACGCGCTGGCTCATACTGTGCCCTCGCCTTGCTCTCGAGGATCCCCGTGATCTGTCGCCACAGCTCGTTCACCGAGATGCGCGCGCCACACCCGACATTGAACACCTCGCCGCACGCTTCCGCCGGCGCGCTGCACGCGACCATGTTCGCCTGCACCGCATTCGCCACGTACGTGAAGTCGCGCGTCTGCTCCCCGTCGCCGTAGATCACCGGTGACTCGTTCGCCATCGCCGAGACGATGAACTTGGGTACCACCGCCGCATACTGCGACGCGGGATCCTGGCGTGGTCCAAAGATGTTGAAGTAGCGGAGCGCCACGGTCTCGACGCCGAACGACGCATGGACGGCGCGGCAGTACTCCTCGCCGGCGAGCTTCGTCACCGCATACGGCGACAGAGGCCGCGGGACCATCCCTTCGTGCTTTGGCAGCTCGGCGGTGTTGCCATACGCCGATGACGACGCAGCGTAGACGACGCGCCTAACGCCTGCGTCGCGCGCCGCGAGCAACACGTTCAATGTTCCCGTGGCGTTCGCCTGGTGCGTCGCCACCGGGTCGCGCAGCGATCGAGGGACCGATGCGAGCGCCGCTTGATGGAGCACGTAGTCGACACCGCGACACGCGCGAGCGCATGTCGCCGGATCGGTGACGCTGCCCTCGACAACCTCCACGCCGCGAAAGCTCGCGAGATTCTCGCGCTTGCCGGTCGAGAAATCGTCGAGCACCACGACGTCGTGTCCTTCTCCGACGAGGTGCTCGACGAGATGAGATCCGATGAAGCCGGCGCCGCCGGTGACGAGAAAACGCACGACTGACGGATGGTTGATAGAGCAGGACTGGGGTCCGCAGGGCGTCCAACGCCGCGTAACGCTTCTTGTACCGACGAAATCTGGACCAGTATGTCGGCGCAATAGCGTTCCTCGTCGACCATTTTCTGTAGCCCACGAATCTGTCCCTCGATCCGCCGCAGCCGCTTCTGGTTTCGCTCCTTGATCGCCGGATCGACGGCGACGGCCTTTGTTTTCGACATGCTCAGACCTCCATGCCGCGAAAGCGTCGCAGCCGCAAACTGTTCGAGACCACGCTCACGGAGCTCAACGCCATCGCCGCACTCGCCAGAATGGGACTCAGCAGCAAGCCAAAGACGGGATAGAGGATTCCGGCAGCAATGGGTATTCCGACGACGTTATAGACAAACGCCCAGAAGAGATTCTGCCGCATCGTGCGCATCGTCCGGCGCGAGAGCGCGATGCCATCGGCGACCGCGGTGAGATCGGATCTCACGAGGGTGATGTCGCTCGCGTCGATCGCGATGTCGGTCCCGGTGCCGAGGGCGAAGCCGACGTCAGCCTGCGCGAGGGCTGGAGCGTCGTTGATGCCGTCGCCGACCATGGCGACGACGTGCCCCCCGTCCTGCAGACGCCGCACTTCGTCGACCTTCCCCTCGGGGAGCACCTCGGCGACTACGTCGTCGATGTATGCCTCCCGGCCGATCGCGTCCGCCGTCTCCCGATTGTCACCGGTGAGGAGAACGACATCGAGGTCCATCCGCGTGAGCGCCTCGACCGCTGCCACCGACGTCGGCCGAATCGGATCGGCGACGGCGATGAGGCCGAGAAGCGAGTCAGCGGCGACGTAGACAACCGAGCGCGCCTTCGTCGCAAGCTGTAGCGCCGCCGCGTTGAGCGGCGAGACATCTATCTCGTGCGTGCGCATCAGCCGCTCATTGCCCGCGATCACCCTCACGCTCCCGACGCGTCCCTCGACGCCCCGTCCGTCCTCGCTATGCGACATGAAATTCGTCGCCGGGTCGGTCGTTATGCGACGCTGGTCCGCACACCTAACGATCGCCGCGGCGAGGGGATGCTCCGACAATCGCTCGACACTGGCGACGAGACGCAGCATATGGTCTTCCTCGATTCCAGTCACCGGGATGACGTCCGTGACGCTCGGTCTGCCCTCGGTGACCGTCCCCGTCTTGTCGAGGACCACCGTGTCGACTTTGCCGGCGCGCTCGAGGGCCTCGCCCCCCTTGATGAGAATGCCGAGCTCCGCGCCCTTCCCGGTCGCCACCATGACTGCCGTTGGAACGGCGAGACCCATCGCGCACGGGCAGGCGATGATGAGGACGGCGATGCTCGCCGCGAACGCGCGCACCACGCCACCACTGAGAAAGAACCACGCGACGAAGGTGGCGACCGCGATCACGAGGACCGCCGGCACGAACAGGCCGCTCACCCGGTCGGCGAGTCGTTGAATCGGCGCGCGTGTGCCCTGCGCCTGACGCATGAGCGTCACGATGCGCGCCAGGGCGCTCTCTTCGCCTAACGTCGTCGCGCGCGCCTGGATCGCGCCGGTGCCGTTCACGGTCCCACCGACGACGCGGTCGCCGACGCGCTTGAGCACGGGGCGCGATTCACCGGTGAGCATCGATTCGTCGACGGCGGTCTCGCCGCCGACGATCACGCCGTCGACCGGCACGCGTTCCCCCGGACGTACGAGAAACGTGTCGTCGCGGCGCACCTGCTCGACGGGAAGCTCGCGCTCGACTCCGCCGCGCACGACGCGCGCCGTCTTCGGCTGGAGCTCCACGAGCCGGCGCAGCGCCGCCGACGTGCGTCGCTTGGCCCGGGCCTCGAGCAGGTTGCCGAGGAGGATGAGACCGATGATGAGTACGACGGCCTCGTAGTACAGATCCGGCGCGACGCCCCGGTCGAGGAACACGTTAGGCGCGAGCGTGCCGACGAGCGAGTACAGGTACGCCGCGCCGGTGCCGACGGCGATGAGCGTGTTCATGTCGAACGTCCGATGCCGGAACGCCGCCCAGGCGCGGACGTAGAACTGCCGTCCCGCCCAGAGCATGACGGCCGTCGTGAGCACGAGCAGCACGTACGCGATCCGTTGCGGGGGGACCGTGAACAACCAAGGAAAGAGCGTGGCGAGGGGAGAATTCACGCGGATCATCAGCCAATGCAGCAGCGGATCGGCCGCCGAGCTGGGGACGCGGTGGGCATACGCCCCCATCACCGGCATCGACAGCAGCATCGCGATGACGCCCGCGGCGAGCGTGAGCCCGGTTTTCCAGGCGAGGGCGCGCGATTCCAGCTGACTGCTCCGCTCCCGCTCCTCCTCCTCGACGAACGCCGCCGCCCAGGCGGACTCGTTATGTGCCGTCGGGACGCTCGCGCCATATCCCGTCGCCCGAATCGCGTCGACGAGCTGCTCTGGCGACGTCGCTGCCAGGTCGAAGGTGACGCTCGCATTGTGGAGGAGCAGATTGACCGTCGCCTCTTCCACGCCTGGCGTGCTGGCGAGGGCTCTCTGTACGCGCGCCTGGCAGGCCGCGCACGTCATGCCGGTGACGGGGATGCTGATCTGGGGCATACGGTAGTATACCCCCCTCCCCTATAGAGCGGAACTGCTTTGAACGGCGGATACCGCGTAAACGGCGGATACCGCACTTCACGCGGTATCCGCACTTCAAGCCGTTAGTGCGCTAGCTCCACCTAAAGGCAGCCCGGAGTGCCGCCGCGAACATCGCGAGCTCGCCGATGATCTTCGCGCCAAGCATGCCAGCGCCTAACGCGGCAGCGTTCCCAGCCGTCACCCGACGGAGCCAGCGCCGGCGCACCGGTTGGCCAATCGCCGTCGCGAAATCGGCGCCGTGGCGCCAGCGCTGATCGCGGTCCTTGTCCAGGCAGCGCTCGAGCGCGGCG
>WNGI01005028.1_pt1 | contig 11869 bp, 7 predicted proteins | sample 5400621 | NCBI WGS metagenome assembly WNGI01 (sample SAMN13153374, study PRJNA577476) | soil metagenome | isolation source: 20 cm soil or saprolite under Garry oak tree replicate 1 | place: USA:California | collected 2016-06-15
TGGCATTACTCCAAGGACTTGCCGGAATATTCGCAGCTCCAGGATTATGAGCCGCCGGTGATGACACGTGTCCATGCCGCGGATGGCGCGCTGCTCGGCGAATACTCCAAGGAGCGCCGGCTGTATCTGCCGATCCAGGCGGTTCCAAAACTGGTGATCAACGCGTTCCTGGCGGCTGAGGACAAGAATTTCTACGAGCATGGCGGCATCGACTTTTCCGGCATGGCGCGTGCGGCAGTTCTGTTTGCGCAGAATTTCGGCTCCAACCGGCGCCCGCAGGGCGCGTCCACCATCACCCAGCAGGTCGCGAAGAACTTCCTTCTGACCAATGAGGTGTCGTTCACCCGCAAGATCAAGGAAGCCTTACTGGCGATGCGGCTCGAGCGCGCCTATTCCAAGGACAAGATTCTCGAACTCTATCTCAATGAAATTTATCTCGGCCTTGGCGCTTACGGCATCGCGGCGGCATCGCTGGTCTATTTCGACAAATCGGTGAACGAACTCACCGTCGCCGAAGCTGCCTATCTGGCTGCGCTGCCCAAGGCTCCATCATCGCTCCATCCGGTGAAAAACCATGACCGCGCCATTGAACGGCGCAATTACGTGATCGAGCGGCTGCTCGAAAATGGCTGGATCAAGCAGGCCGAAGCCGACAAGGCCCGCAAGGATCCGCTGGCCGTGACCAACCGGAACAACGCCGCGCACATTTTTGCCGGCGAATATTTCGCCGAGGAGGTCCGCCGTGACATCTTCGAGCGATACGGCGAAAAGAAACTCTACGAAGGCGGTCTCTCGGTACGAACCACGCTCGATCCCAAACTGCAGGTCATGGCGCGCAAAGCAATGGCCGCCGGCCTCGTGAATTTTGACGAGTCACAGGGCTGGCGCGGCGCGGGCAACAAGCTCGACATATCAGGCGATTGGGGCGTCAAGCTTGCCGATGTCAAATCGCTTTCGGATATCTCGCCGTGGCGGCTGGCCGTGGTGTTGGAGACCAGCGACCAGTCCGCGCGGATTGGTTTTCAGCCCGGCCGCGAACTGGGTGGCGCCATCGCTAAGGAACGGCAAACCGGAAACATTACGCTTGACGGCGTGAGGTGGGCGAAGGCCGCCAGCGGCCCGACACGCGGCAAGACCCCAACAGCGGTTTCCCAGGTTCTCAGCCCTGGCGACATCATCTATGCCGACCCGCTGATTGCAAAGGATGGCAGGCTGGTCGAAGGCCAGTTCCGGCTGCGCCAGCTGCCGGAGGTTTCTGGCGCCATGGTCGCGATGGATCCATGGACCGGCCGCGTGCTAGCCATGGTCGGCGGATTCTCGTTCGACCAGAGTCAGTTCAATCGCGCGACACAGGCCTATCGTCAGCCGGGCTCGACCATAAAGCCGATCGTCTATTCGTCCGCGCTGGACAACGGCTATACGCCGTCGAGTGTCTTCGTCGATGCGCCGATCGAGATCGACCAGGGGCAGGGCGCTGGCGTCTGGCGTCCTGAGAATTTTTCGGTCGGCCATTATCGTGGCCCCATTTCCCTCCGCGAAGCCCTGAAATGGTCGGTCAACACCGTGACGGTGCGGTTGGCGCAGGATATTGGCATGCCGCTGATCGGCGAATACGCCAAACGTTTCGGCGTCTATGACGAATTGCCGAACTATTTGTCGTACGCGCTCGGTGCCGGCGAAACTACCGTGATGCGGATGGTCACCGCCTATTCGATGTTCGCCAATGGCGGCCGGCGCGTGAAGCCGACCCTGATCGATCGAATCCAGGACCGTTACGGGCACACCATCTTCAAGCACGATGCACGCGAATGTCGTGGCTGCGATGCCCCTGATGGATGGAAGCATCAGGCCGAACCGCAGCTTGTCGACCGCAGGGAGCAGGTGTTGGACGTGATGACGGCCTACCAGATCACCTCGATGATGGAGGGCGTTGTTCAGGGCGGTACGGCGGCGGTGATGCGCGAAGTGGGCAAGCCGATCGCCGGAAAAACTGGCACCACCACTGATGAAAAAGATGTCTGGTTCGTCGGCTTTTCGCCGGATCTCGTGGTCGGTCTCTATCTTGGCTACGACAAGCCCCGCAGTTTGGGCAGAGCCGCACAAGGAGGCCACACGGCTGGGCCGATCGCCAGAGATTTCATGAAGTTTGCGCTCGCCGACAAGCCGGCGATTCCGTTTCGGGTGCCCGCGGGCATCAAGCTGATCAGGGTCGATTCCAAAACCGGCATGCGCGCCGGCCCGGGAGACAGTGGCCGGACCGTTTTGGAGGCCTTCAAGCCAGGCACCGCGCCGTCGGATAACTACTCCGTCATCGGCGTCGCCGATGCCGAGGGGCGCATCCCACAAGGCACGGCGCCAGACGCAGGCGATATCATGCGTCCAGGAACCGGCGGGCTCTATTAGCGTCGTCTCGCGCCAGAAACACGCCTGAGAAGAGGCCTAAGCCGATTGCGCTTTGCGGCGCCCGCCGCTACATCCCTCGCAACATCACAAGCAGCGGCCTGCGCCGCAGATTAGAGAACTCATGCGCGCTGAAGTCGAACGCCTCGTTGAAGAGATCAAGCAGTCGGTCGGGCTGCTGAGGAGGCATCTTTGACGTCGATGCATCCACGGCGCGTCTGGCGGAGCTGAACAAGCTCGCCGAAGATTCCAACCTCTGGAACGATCCCCAGAAGGCCCAGAAACTGATGCAGGAGCGAACCTCGCTGGAGGATGCGCTCACCGGCATCGGCAAGGTCGAGCGCGAACTCGAGGACAATGTCGGCATGATCGAGCTCGGCGAAGCCGAGAACGATGCAGGCGTTGTCGCCGAGGCCGAGGCCGCGCTGAAGGCGCTGAAAAAGGAAGTTGCCCGCCGCGAACTCGAGGCGCTGCTCGGCGGCGAGGCCGACCGGTTCGATTCCTATCTCGAGGTCCATGCCGGGGCCGGCGGCACCGAGAGCCAGGACTGGGCCGCGATGCTGCTGCGCATGTACACGCGCTGGGCGGAAAAGCACGGCTTCAAGATCGAATATCTGGAAGAAACCCAGGGCGAAGAGGCGGGCATCAAATCCGCCACCATCCAGATCAGCGGTCACAATGCCTATGGCTGGCTCAAGACCGAGGCCGGCGTGCACCGGCTGGTGCGGATATCGCCGTTCGATTCCAACGCGCGACGACATACTTCGTTTTCGTCGGTCGCGATCTTCCCCGTGGTCGACGACAGCATCAAGATCGACATCAAGGAAGCCGACGTGCGCACCGACACCATGCGCTCGGGCGGCGCCGGCGGCCAGCACGTCAACAAGACCGAATCCGCGGTGCGGCTGACGCACATCCCGACCGGGGTCGCGGTGGTCTGCCAGGCCGGACGTTCGCAGCACAAGAACCGGGCGCAGGCCTGGGACATGCTGCGCGCCCGGCTCTATGAGATGGAGCTGAAGAAGCGCGAGGAGCAGGCTGCCGCCGATCAGGCCGCCAAGACCGACATCGGATGGGGCCACCAGATCCGCTCCTACGTGCTGCAGCCCTATCAGATGGTCAAGGATCTCCGCACCGGCGTGCAGACCTCGGATACGTCGGGCGTGCTCGACGGCGACCTCGATGAATTCATGGCGTCGACGCTGGCGCAGCGTGCGTTCGGGACCACGCCGGGCGCGGTCGAGGATGTGGATTAGCCATGACAAAAGTCGCTTTCATCGGCCTCGGCCGCATGGGCCATGGCATGGCCGGCCGCTATCTCGAATGCGGTTTTACCGTCGCGGTCTGGAATCGCAGCAAGGCGAAAGCGGAAGATCTGATCGCGCGAGGCGCGCGATGGGCCGCGTCGCCCGCCGATGCCGCCGATGGCGCCGACGCCGTCGTGACCATGGTCGCCGACGACGAGGCGTCGCGCGCGGTCTGGCTCGGCCAGGATGGCGTTGTGAAGACGGCGAAAGCCGGCACGCTGGCCATCGAATGCTCCACCGTGTCGCACCATCATGTGCTCGAACTCGCGCGCGAGCTTCGCGGCCGCGATCTGATTTATATCGATAGTCCGGTCACAGGTCTGCCCGATGCCGCGGCATCCGGCAAGTTGACGCTGCTGGTCGGGGCCGAGCCCGCCGATCTCTCGCGCGCGCGGCCGTTTCTCGTGCCGCTCTCGACGACGATCCGGCATTTCGGCGCGGTCGGCACTGGCACGGTCTACAAGCTGATCAACAATCTGATGGGCGCGATCCAGATTGCCGGCATCGCGGAGGGCCTTGCGATCGCCGAGCAGGCCGGCCTCGACATGAAGCTGGTGCTGGAGGCAATCGAGACCGGCGTCGCCGCCAGTCCGCAGGTGCTGCGTCACTCCAAGCGCATGGTGGCGCGGAATTTCTCCGGCGCGACGTTTACGGCGGCGCTGCGGCATAAGGATGCGGACTATGCGGTCAAGCTGGCGGAGAGCCTGCTGGCCGATCCGCTTTTGGTCGGACGCGCCGCGGTGCAGGCCTATGACAAAGCGAAAGCTTTTGCGCCCGACGACGATGAAGGAAAGATGATCGAGATCGTGTCGCGGGCAAAAGCGGGCAACGCGAAATAGCTCCCTTGAATGTGCCATTGCCTTCCGGCATCATCATCGGGGAATTCCGATGGTTCGAAGGCGTTGCTGCCGGCTTCTTGCAGCCGGTGACCGATTCATTCGTCGTGGGGGGCGTCATGAGAATTTCTTCCATACTCATCATTGGCATTGCACTCTTGCTTGCCGCCTGCGGCAGAGATCCCGGGCCGAAAGGCGAGCCGGGCGCACAGGGTCCGGCCGGCCCCCAGGGCGCGCAAGGCATTCAGGGTGTCGCTGGCGCCCAGGGACAGCCCGGCGCGCAAGGTCCGCAGGGGCCTCAGGGCACGCCCGGCGAAAAGGGTGAGAAGGGTGACAAAGGCGATAAGGGCGATGTGGGGGCGGTCACTCTGAGAACTGTCCAGGCGGATGGCGCGGCAAGCTGCGAACCGAACGAGACCCTGGCCTCGGTGTTCTGTCCAAGCGGCGGCGCGCCGGACGGCGCAAAATGCGGGACGTCACCGACCATCGGCCTGTGCTTGCGCAAACCCTAGACGCCAGATCGACACAGCCGAGCACCACGCTTGCGCCCCGCGCAACCTCGCGTGCGGGAATCGGGTGGCTATCCTTCCAGCTCCTGAGGTAAGGGTCTGCTCCTTCGGACAGACGTGAGCGGCAATGACAGGTAACGACAATCGGATTGACGCCCGGGACTGGTCGTTGCTGGCGCTGCTTTCGGTGCTCTGGGGCGGATCGTTCTTTTTCATCGGTGTGGTGATCAGGGAATTGCCGCCGCTGACGGTGGTCTTGCTGCGGGTGACGCTCGCAGCCCTGATCCTGTTGCCGCTGTTGTGGCTGTACCGGATCCGTTTTCCGGTTGGTCTGTTTGGCTGGAAGCCGTTTTTCGCAATCGCGCTCCTCAACAACATCCTGCCATTCTCGCTGATCGTGGTCGGGCAGACTTATATCCCGAGCGGACTGGCCTCGATCCTTAATGCCACCACGCCGTTGTTCACCGTTCTGGTGATGGCCGCCGCCGGCGATGAGAAACTGCATGTGCGCCGCGTCGCTGGCGTCGTCACCGGCCTGATTGGCGTGATCATTCTGCATGGACAGAATCTCGGCTTTCAGAGCGGCGAGGGGATCGGCATCCTGCTCTGCTTGGCGGCCGCCTTCAGCTACGGATTGGCGGCGCTCTATTCCCGGCGCAAACTATCGGACTCGCCGCCGCTGGCGACGGCGACGTTTCAAATGATGGCGTCCAGCCTGATGATGGCCGTCATCGCGGCCGCCTTCGAACGCCCCTGGCAATTGCCAGTGCCGGGCCTGACCACCTGGCTGGCGTTGATCGGTCTCGCGGCGCTATCGACGGCGCTGGCTTACATCGTCTTTTTCCAGATCTTGCGGCGGTCGGGTTCGACCAATGTCATGCTGGTGACGCTGCTCATTCCGGTGACGGCGATCCTGCTAGGCACTCTCGTGCTCGGCGAAAGCGTGTCGCCGCGCGAGATTATCGGCGCACTCGTGATCGGCAGCGCGCTGCTTTTGATCGACGGGCGGGTGCTCAAGCTCGTTCCCGGGCTTTCCATTGCGAAAACCACCCCGTAAAGCGACCGCTGTCGCGCGTCCCCCCATGCCATGCGGCGTAAACCGCGCCGTCGCTCGCAACCAGCAGCACCACGTCTAGTCCCTTGGAGCGGCGCAGCGTATCGATCGCCTGTTGCGGCGTCTGCGCGATGGGACCGGCGACATTGAACGACGTATTGACTGACATCTCGACGCCGATACGGCGGCCGAGTGCCTCCAGATAGGCGTAGGTGAGGGGGTCGTCTTCCGCGCGCACAATCTGGATCCGGCCGGTGCCGTCGGCGTGAATCACCGCCGGGATCTTCGCGCGCGCGGACGGCTTCGATGGCGCGGTCAGCACCATGTAGTTGTAGGCGTTGTAGTCGGCGTCGGAGGCGCCTTCGTGCAGTTCAAAGTATTCCTGTGCGGCATCCAGTGTCGCCATCGGCGCCAACGGGCGGATGGCCTCGCGGTATTTCACCCGCTCGTTGAGCCGCTCCCGCGCGCCGGCGTCGCATGGGTTGGCAAAGATCGAGCGATGGCCGAGTGCGCGCGGGCCGGTCTCGGCCGCGCCCTGATACAGCGCGATGATGCCGTTTCGCGCCACCATGAACGCCATCAGATCGGCGACGGCGTCACGGCCGTCCGGCGTCGAGATGTCGCCGATCGCGGTTGAGACGATATCATCGGCTGCGAGCGCGGTTGCGATGTCTTCGCGCGACGGCGGCAAACCGCAATAGAACGCGTGGGTCATCGGTGCGCCGCGCGGCGAGCCTGCGAGATGCGCGAACAACCAGGCCGCACCGATGGTGACGCCGGGGTCGCCGGGTGTCGGCGGCACCCACAGATGCAGCCGCGCTTTGCGACCCTGGGCGTTCGCGAACCAAGCCTCGTCGAAATGTTCCAGCAGCCGCATGTTGCCGACTGCATTCAGCGCCACGCCGCCCGTGAGCACCAGCCGGTTCGCGCCGGTCACGCGCAAGACATGATCCACCACGTGGATCATGGCGTCCTCGAACACCAATTGGGTCGCGGCAGCCTTGTCGAGACGGTCCTTGGTGTCGGGCCGGTGATGGATGTCCTCCACCCGCAGCACCGCATCGGGATTCCACAATTGATCGGGTTTTAAGGGCTCGCCGAGGATGTCGATCAGCGCTGATTTATAGGGATGATCGAACGGGTCGCAATACCAGTTGGCCAAAGCGCGATTGAGACGGATTTCGCCGCCTGCGCCGAAATGCAAAATCTCCTTCAGCCGTGCGTAATAGGGATTGCTGGCCCGGTTCATGTCGCCCCATGCGGCGGCGCCCATGTAGCGGCCCTCGCTGGACAGCCAGGTCCAGCCGCCCTGCGTCGATGAGATCACGCTATAGAAGGCACCGAGTGAATCGAACATGCTGTCGTTGCAATAGAGCCGCCGCATCGCGCCATGCTCGGCGATATAGAGCGAGACCGATCCGAGGTCGCCGGTGCCGTCGAGCACGGCGATGGCGACGGATTCATGGTTGTCGGCGAACGGCGAGGCCGCGAACGAGAACCAGGCATGATTGTCGTGATGCGGCATGCAGATTAGCGGCACACGCTCGGAAAAGCCGAACTGCCGGCTGAGTATTTTCGGCGTGCGGGTCATCTGGTCGAGCCGGCGGCCGTCAAATCCGGCGGCTTCCGTAGTGCGAAGCAGCTTCAGGCTTTGCGGCAACTCTTCCAGCACCGAGCGGGCCAGCGTGCCGGCCAGATCAGGATAGTCCCAGCTGGTCAGCCACGCATCGATATCGCCGACGTCGCGTCCCATGCCGCGCAGCGTCGCCACCATCGCATCGATCGACTGGCGCGGATATTCTGTTGTGTGCTTGTTGCCGGAAAAGCGCTCTTCCTCGTTGTTGACGATCAGGCGCGGCCCAGTTGCCTGCGTCACCTCGACCAGCGCCACGCCTGAATTGTGGGTGCCGGGAGGCCCGAGCCCGGCCAGATAAACCGTCTCGCCTCGGCTGAGCTTTTCGCGGACGCGTGCGATGCGTTCTTCGGCAAAATCCGAACCGAGCTGGTGGAAGCCGGCGGCTCCGAACAAGCGCGCGCCGAGCCATCGCGCGGCGCGGAATCCGATCGTGCCGAGCCTTGGATGTCGGGGGCCAATTCGTCTGTTGGGTTTCAATCCGTGGGGCCTTGCAGATGACTACGCGTGTGCTGTCCTGCATCAATCATACTTGGCGGGATGCAACAATGCTGTTTCGTCCGGCGGAATAAGCCCGTGCTTGCATGCGCGCGCCCGGCTTGCCACACTTGATCAAAATAAATAGCGGGAGAAAACGATGCCGGTCCGTAGAAGAAGCCTGATTGCCATGGCGGCGCTGACAGCCGCAGCCGTCGCTGCGACTGGGGCTCACGCGCAAAAGAAATACGATCCAGGCGCGAGCGATACCGAGATCAAGATCGGCAATATCATGCCCTACAGCGGTCCCGCTTCTTCCTATGGCGTGATCGGCAAGTCGGAAGCGGCCTATTTCAACAAGATCAATACCGAAGGCGGTATCAACGGGCGCAAGGTCAATTTTATCTCCTATGATGACGGCTACAGCCCGCCCAAGGCGATCGAGCAGGCGCGCAAGCTGGTGGAAAGCGACGAGGTTCTGCTGATTTTCCAGGCGCTGGGAACGCCATCCAACTCCGCGATTCAGAAATACATGAACGCCAAGAAGGTGCCGCAACTGTTCGTGGCCTCCGGCGCCACCAAATGGGGCGATCCGAAGAACTTTCCGTGGACCATGGGTTTCCAGCCGAACTACCAGAGCGAAGGCCGGATCTACGCTAAATACATCATCGATCACTTTCCCAACGGCAAGATCGCGGTGTTCTGGCAGAACGACGACGCCGGCAAGGATCAGGTCAAGGGCTTGCGCGATGGCCTCGGCGACAAGGCCGGCATGATCATCGCCGACAAATCCTACGAGGTCTCAGATCCCACCATCGATTCGCAGATCGTCGCGCTGCATGATTCGGGCGCCGATATTTTCTTCTCCTGGGCAGCACCTAAAGGATCGGCGCAAGCGATCCGAAAGGTCGGCGAACTCGGCTGGAAGCCGAAATTCTTTCTCGCCAACACCGCTACCTCGGTGGCCGCGGTGCTCAAGCCGGCGGGCCTTCAATACGCCAAGGACATTATCTCGACGTCGTACCTCAAGGATCCGACCGATCCGGCGTGGAAGGACGACGCGGGTGTGAAGAGGTGGCAGGCCTTCATGGACAAATATTATCCCGACGGCGACAAGCTGAATGCGAACAACGTCTATGGTTACGTTCAGGCGCAGGCGATGGAGCAAGTGCTCAAACAGTGCGGCGACAATCTCACGCGCGAGAATGTCATGAAGCAGGCCGCGAGCCTGAAAGACTTCTCGACCGACATGATGCTGCCGGGCGTCAAGGTCAACACCTCGGCGGATGACTTCTTTCCGATCGAACAGATGCAGTTGATGAAATTCAACGGTGAGGCCTGGGAGCTGTTCGGCGACGTCATCAACGGCGAGGTCGGCCACTAGCCCAGTTTGCGACGGGTTGCGAGGTCAGCCCGCGCTCAGCCGCACGCCCGCACGCAGAAACTTCTGGGGATCGACCGCGTCGCCGTCGATCCTCGTTTCATAATGCAGATGCGGTCCGGTCGACCGGCCCGTTGAACCAACGGCGCCGATCACCTGCCCGATCTTGATCGGATCGCCGACCCTGACGTTGATCTCCGACAGATGGCCATAACGCGTCGACAGACCGTTGCCGTGGTCGATTTCCACCATCCGGCCATAGCCGCCCGCCCATCCCGACGACACCACTTTGCCGTTCGCGGTCGCGCGCACCGGGTCGCCCATCGCAGCCCTGAAATCGAGACCGGTGTGCATCGCCGGGCGGCCGAGGAACGGATCGCTGCGGACGCCGAATCCGGAAGTGAATTCGACCTCGCCGATCACCGGCTTGCGATAGGGAACCAATGAGAGCGTCCGGTTCAATCGCTCGACCTGGGCGCGGGTGACGTTGATTCGATAGAGCTGACGCTCGAAGGCGCCAGCATCGGGCGGAAGCTTTACGGGCACGAAGGGGCCGCCGACGCCGCTGCGCGGCGTTGCCGCTTCCAGTTCCGCCATGTCGAGACCAAGATCGCTAAACACCCCGCGCATGCGGCGCACGCGGGATTCCATGCCGTCTTCGACCGAACTCAGCGCCGCCATCTGGCGCCGCTCGATCTGATCGAGCGAGGTCTGCAGCCGGACCAGCACGTTATCGAAGCCCTGGAGCTTCGCGAACTGGTTCGATTGCGGTTTGACCACGACGGGAGCCCGCGACTCCAGGCGCGCTTCCCGATCCGGCGGCGCCACGAAAATCACGGTATCGCTGATCGGCGAGGGTTTGGGCGTCCCGGAGAAGGTGTCGGTGACCGCGGCGCCGCGCTGCGGCGTCCTGATCGATCCCGTGACGCCATTATCCGGAATGGCGCCGAGCGCGGTGGCGCGCGATTCCAGCGTGGTCTGGCGGCGCATGATCTGGTCAAGCTTCTGGTCGAACTGTTCCTGATCGAGCAATTGGCGGCTGGTGGTGCGATCGACCTTGGCGCGCAGCTCGGCGATGCGGTCTTCATAGGCGTACTGCATCTCCGCCTGGCGCGCGATCAGCCGGGTGAGAACGTCATCGCGAAATGCGAAATAGGTCGCGGTCGCGGCCGACCACATGCCGAGCACGATCACCGTGCCGACCACGATCCAGAACAGGACCGGACCTATTCGGACCTGCCTACCGGCGTGGACGAGGGTATAGCCGGCCTCGGCGTAAGCCGCCGCCTGGCTCGCCAGCGGGCGGCGCGAGGGCGCCCTGCCATGGTCGTGTTGATGGTGGTGCTGCGTATGCTCTGAATAGTGACCGGAACGGTACGACATCGGCACTCCCGCGCCGGTCGGATGTGAGCTCCGTACGGCAAATTCTGCAGGGGTGATTTGACCTTCTCATGGTTAATTTTTAGCGAATGTTACCGCTCGAATTAAAGCGCTCGCGCCGCCGCGAGCACTTCATCGGCATGCCCGTCGACCTTCACATGGCGCCATATTTTTGCGATTCCGCCGTCGGCGCCGATCAGGACCGTGGTGCGAACAATGCCCAGGAAGGTCTTGCCATACATGGATTTTTCGCCCCAGACGCCGTAGCTCTCCAGCATCTCGTGGGTTTCATCCGAAACCAAGGGAACCGCAAGTCGATGCTTGTCCCTGAAGGATTCCTGCGCCTTTAAGGGATCGGCCGACACGCCCAGCACGGTGGTCTCGCTCTGCGCGAACGCGTCAGCCAGCCGTGTGAAGTCGATGGCCTCCTTGGTACAGCCCGGGGTATCGGCGCGCGGATAGAAAAACAGCACGAGTTTCCTCCCCGAAAAATCGGCCAGCGAGACGGTCTCGCCGCCGTCGCGGGGCAGGTGGAAGCCGGGCGCGCGCGCCCCTTCGGCCAGCACCGATTGGCGAGCGGTTGAGGCGCCGGTCTTGCCGCCCGGTGGTTTCCCCGCCGTCGGATTTCCTGTTTTTGAAATTGCAGCCGTCGCTTTTGATTCGGCGGCGGTCCGGTCCGCCGATTCGCCCGGCGCTTGGGATTTTAACGTTTTCGAGGGGGCCTTATGCGATGCTCTCACTGCGGCCTTACGGGGTTTTTTGTCCGCACCCTTGCGTGCTTTTTTCGCCGTCGCCTTGCGGGTTTTCGCGGCCGGCTTTTTGGTTGACATCTTCGATGGGGCGCGGGTCGCCTTGCGGGAGGCGGATTTGGGGGATTTCTTACGCGTTTTCT
>WNGI01007510.1_pt1 | contig 11869 bp, 13 predicted proteins | sample 5400621 | NCBI WGS metagenome assembly WNGI01 (sample SAMN13153374, study PRJNA577476) | soil metagenome | isolation source: 20 cm soil or saprolite under Garry oak tree replicate 1 | place: USA:California | collected 2016-06-15
CGTGGCGTGTCCACCCGCCGTCGGGCGATCTCCTGACCGGTGGCCGACAGCACGATCGCTTCGATCTTGGTGCCGCCGAGGTCGATGCCGATCCGCATCCTCACCCCCAGAGTTTCCCGGGCTAAGAGCCCGGGCTCGGCGCAAAGTGCGCCCTGTAAGGGCGCACCCCGGGCCGAGCGCGCCCTCTTAGGGCGCGACTTCAGGAATCATAGATCAACGTCAGTTCAGTGGCAGCCCGGCAGGCTTGGGCCATAAGGCCACGCTCCAGAACACCACGTGGCCGCTGACCTTCAGCCGGGCACTCGGCGCCGGCGCCCCGCTCGCGCCGAGGCTTGCCCGCGCGAATTTGGTCAACACCCCGGTGCCACCCACGACCCACAAACTCCCGTCCTCCTCGAACGCCAGGCCGAGCGGAATGCTCAGAGATCCTGCGTTCGAATGGATCACCACGTTCGGCTCCAAGGGTCCCGTGCCGGACAGCTGGGCCGCGGTGAACGCGAGCAGATTGCTTCTCCCGTGGTTGGCGACCCACAGGTTCCCCGCGGCGTCGAACGCTAGGCCGGTGGGATTCACGAGCGAGTCCGCGGCGGTCAGGACGAACGCCGCGGGCGGCGACCCTGACGCGGCGAGCTGCGCGGCCGTGTACTTGTAGATCACGTGGAACTCGTTGTCCGCCACCCAGAGCGATCCGGCGGCGTCGAACGCAATGGCCACCGGGTTTCCGGGTGCGGACAGGGTCACCGCCGGCACCTGAGCGCCACCCGCGGCGAGCTGCGCGGGATCGAACCGGACCAGCGTCGCACTCTGGTGGTTCACGACCCACAAGCGCTGCCGCGAATCGAACGCCAGACCGATCGGTCCGCTGAGTGAGCCCCGCGTCGGCCTGATCACTGTGCGCGCCGGCTTGAACCCGGAGCTCGAGAGCGCCCCGGGAGCGAATGCCAGCAGCAAGGAGTCGTCGTCACTGGCGATCCACAGGTTGCCGGCAGCGTCGAACGCCACACCGGCCAGCGTCGTGAGACCCGCGCTGGGCGTAGTCACGATCGTGGCTGGGTCGCGCTGCCCGGTGTCCGTCAGCTGCGTCGGCTCCAGGCGGAGAATGGCGGCAGGACTCCCACTGACGGTCCAGAGGCCGTCCTGGAGCACAGGGGGCGGGGGCGGGGGCGGGGGCGGGAGCAGCGGCGTCGTGGCGTCGTTGCCGCAGGCGCCCACAAAGGCAAGCAGCAGGACAGCGATAGCCCGCAGAACGATGAGACGCATGGTGTCAGTACTTCCCGAGTTCGAGGTGGCGAAGAACTGCAGCCCCCGAATCCCGCTCGGGATCCGGGGACCCCAACACTGCTACAGGACGACGATGGTGCCGCTCATCGCCGCGCCGTGCACGGCGCAGTCATATGCGTAGCGACCCGGCGTGGTGAACGTGACCGAGTAGGTCATCCCGTTGCCGGTCTGGATGGCGCTGCTCGTGAAAGCGGGCGTCCGCTCCGACTGGACGCTGTGCGCCACCGATCCCGTGGCGGTCCAGGTCCACCTGACGGTGCTGCCGACCGCGACGGTGTCGATCGCGGGGTTCTGGGTCCCGTTGTGGGCGCTCCGGAACACGATATTCCCGACCACGATCTGACCCACGGGACCCCCACCCCCACCCCCACCACCGCCCCCGCCCCCGCTGCCACCGCCATACGTGGGAGACTTGCAGCCCGCGAGCGCAGCCAGCGCCAGCAAGCCGATTACCACAGTTCCAATACGCATCTCATCCTCCTTGGTCGTTCGCAACAAAAGGGACTGCCTCAATCACCGGGGCAACGTTAGCGATCACGTTTCGATGGCTGTATCAGACGCAACGGCGGGGGCGGGCGTGAAACAGGGGAACAGAACCGTCAGACGAGGGACTACGCGATCAGGCGATCAGTCCATACCTCGCGGCATAGCGGACCAGGTCGGCGTTGGTCTCGACCGCCATTTTCTCGAGAATGCGGGTGCGGTACGTGCTCACCGTCTTGACCGACAGGGCCAGCTCGCTCGCGATCTGTGAGAGCCGGCGCATGACTTCGAACTCGCGATCGGACAACAGCTCGTGGGGCGGTCGCTGGCCACCGCCGTCGAGATGCGTGGCGAGGTGCTCCGCCAGCGTCGGACTGACGTACTTGCCGCCGCGATACACCCGGCGGATGGCGTCCAGCAGTTGATCGGGCGAATGGTCTTTGGTCAGATAGCCCGAGGCACCAGCCCTGAGCGCCCGGACCGCCCACTCATCCTCCGGATGAACGCTCAAGGCCAGGACGCGAATGGTCGGGTGGCGGGTGCGCAGCTCGCGCAGCGTCTCGAGAAACAGGCCGCCCGGCATCGAGACGTCGAGCAGCACGAGATCGGTGGCCGCGCTCTCGAGCCCGGCGAGCAGCGCCGCGGCGCTGTCCGCCTCCCCGGAAATCACCATCGCCGCGTCCGCCTCCACGATGCGGCGCAGTCCCTGCCGCACGATCGGGTGGTCGTCCGCGATGAAGATGCGAATCTTCACGGCCGGTCGGCTCATGGCTTCGGCACCGGGATGGTGACGGCGATGCCGGTGCCCCGCCCCGGCTCGCCCCGAATCACCAACGCCCCCCTGCACGCCAACGCCCGCTCGCGGATGCCGACCAATCCCAGCGACGAAAGCCCACTGAGCGATTGGGGCGTGAAGCCGACCCCGTTGTCCTCGACGCCGAGGATGATGACCGCCCCCACCCGGCGCACCGACACGTCCACTCGGGTAGCCTTGGAATGCCTGGTCACATTGGTCAGCGCTTCCTGGATGATGCGGAATGCATGACTGGCGATCTCGTCGGGGAGCCGGGGAAAGTCGTCGGCATGGAAGATGACCGCGATGCCAGTCCGTTGGGTCGTCTCCCGCACCAGCGACTCGATCGCGGCCTCCAGGCCGAGCTGATCGAGTACGCTGGGCCGCAGCTCACTGGCGATGCGACGCACGATCTGCATCGTCTGGTCGACCCGTTCCGCGAGCGAGGCGTCGCCCAGTCGGAAGATGCCGGAAACGGTCCGGGTCTGCCGGCTCTCGAGCCAGGCGACGTCGAGCTTCAGGGCGGTGAGCGCCTGTCCCAGCTCGTCGTGAATCTCGCGCGCGATCCGGGTGCGTTCCTCTTCACGGGTCTTCTGCAGCCGGGCCGCGAGGGCCCGCAGCTCAGCCCGGGACTGCTCCAATTCCTCCAAGGCCCGGACGCGGTCGCTCACGTCCCGCTGAATCCCGAAATGCCCGGTGATGCGGCCGGCGGCATCGTAGAAACACATGTAGTCGCCTTCCACCCACATCATCGAACCGTCGAGCCGGCGCTCGTTGGTGATGCTGTGGGTGTGACCGGCGTCGAACAGCTTGCGCCAGCCACGGCGACCGGCCGCGAGGTCGTGCCGGAAAAATTCACTCGGCGTTTTGCCGATCAGCTCGGCCGGGCTGGCCCGGAATTGCTGCGCCATCGCCGGATTCACCTTGGTCATGCGCTGATGGGAAAAGACGTAGTCCAGCACCGCATCTTTATCGACCTCGGGCCCCCACTCGACCGGTTGATCGAGCATCATGAAGAAGAACCCGTCCTGGGAGCGCTCGAAGAAGGCCTCCAGGAGTGCGGGGGTATTGAGCTGGGTTGATTCCGGCAACGCTGTCGGCATCCTCGTCTCCTGGCACGGAAAGGTGCGGAGGAGGCCTCCTCCAAGGAAGGAGGCCCCGCGCGCTTTCTCATTGCACCACGATCCGACCGGTCATGGCCGCACCGTGAACCGCACACTGATAGGTGTAGGTTCCGGGATTCTGGAACGTCACCGTGTAGCTGTCCTGGGCCCCGGCCATCACCACGCTGTTCCTGAAGACCTCCGGGGGCAGGCCCGTCGATTGGATCGAGTGCGAGCCCGCGGCGTTCCAGGTCCACGTGATGCTGTTGCCCGCCGCGATCGTGTCCACGGCGGGGTTGGCGCTGCCGTTGTGGGCACTCCGAAAGAAGATATTCCCCACCGTGACCTGGCCGACCGGTCCACCACCGCCCCCACCGCCCCCGCCCCCCCCGCCGCCCCCGCCACCACCCCCCAGGGGTGCTGTCGGGCCGCCGCACCCCGCGAGCAGTGCAGCTGTTACGATCATGACTATGTGTCGCATGTTACAACCTCCGTGCAAGAAAATGTGGTTACGGCAGGGGCTGCGGTTCGCCGTACACGAAATCGTCCATCACGACGAGGTCGGTGGTGCCGCCGTCGCTCACGTCGGTCGCCGTCGCGCTCAGGGCAGCGTCGCCGCTGGTGATCAACACCCGCGCGATGACGGGCGTGTCGAACACGGCGCCGATGAACGAGAAGCGTTGCGTGCCCGCGCTGGCGGGGGCTGCGAGGTCGGCAATACGAACGCCCGCCGCGTCGAACAGTTCGATCCGAGTCGAGCCCGCCCGGTCGACGTCGGAGAAGACGACGCCGAAGCCCTTGGTGAGGCCGTTGGTCGTGGTCCCGACGATTTGGAAATCGACCTCGGAGTGGTTCGAGCCGACGGCCATGAACAGTTTCTGGGGCGAGAAAGCCTTGAACTGAGTTGCCAAGGCGGCGTTGACCGAAGCAAACGCAGTGCTGTCCACCCGGAGCCCGGTTCCGGCTGTGGCGAGCAAAGCCCCCCGCTTCGAGTTGACGTTGAAGAAGGTGGCCGGAAAAGCGTCGATGTTGGTCACGGCAGCGGGTACGCCGTCCCAGTTGATCTCGCGCCGGCCGCTGGTTGCGGGCGGGCTGTTAGGCGCATTCAGGGCGCCGCCCAGCGCGGCGCGAAGCGCGTCCAGGGTGTTCGCTACGGTAAGTGAGTCGCCCTGGGCCTGGAACGTGGTGAAGGCGGGCGTTGGATTCGGTGCGTTATAGTTGCTGCACGCCGCCAAGGCCACCAGAGTAAGGACAAATGCATAGACCGTCGGTTTCATCGTGGTCTCCGTCGTGAATGGGATGAATCACTGAACGACGGCAATGGTAGCGATCGCTCCGCGACGGAAGAATCAGACGCGGCGCCGTTGCCACCTGGAAAACAGCGGAAGACGACTGTCAGACGGAGGACTACAAGGTGACTTTACCGCCCCTTGACCACCTCGCCGCTTCGAGAGTCTTCACCCTCCTGGCCCCCTGTCGCTTCGAGAGTCCTCACCCCCCTGACCCCCTCTCCCTTCGGGAGAGGGGGAGCTCAGTGCTACCTCCCGGGCGCCTATGCGCGTACGGCAACAACATGTTCCGGGGCGCAGTGCTTCGGTTCGGCGTCGGGAACTCGCGGCGCGAGTATGGACTCTATGGATCCACTCCGGCGTGTCCCGCCCGGCCGGAAGTTCAGGCAAGCGCGCGAGCTGCGCCGCGACGCGACGCCCACCGAGCGATACGCGTGGTCGCTGCTGCGGAATCGGGGTGTCCTCGGCCTCAAGTTTCGGCGCCAACAGGTGGTGCACGGGTTCATCGTTGACTTCTACTGCGCCGCCGAGCGGCTGGTGCTCGAGCTTGAGGGCGCACCACATGCGGGGAGTGAACGAGGGGCATACGATGCTGCGCGCGCGGCAACCCTCGAGGCCGCGGGCTATCGAGTGATCCGGGACAGGGGGTGAGGACTAGTAAGCCTCCGTCCTACATCCCGACTCCCGGGAATCCCACAGCCACCGCTCCATCGATCCGATGCCCCACCCCAGTGCCGATCCATACCCTTCCCGTCGTGCGAGGCAACCTGCGTACCTGGGAGAGAGACATGCGCGCGATGATATGGATGGGGCTGGCAGGGTTGGCCACGACGATGGCCTGCAACGACGATCCAGTCACCGCGCCAGGTCCGGTGCCACCCGAGGCGACGGTGTACAGCGCCACCGGCCCGATCGGCGCCACAGTGAATCAATTCCGAGCCATCCTGGGCCCGGTCAACGGTGGGATCGCCGGCGAGCAGCCGGCCGGACGCCGCGAAATCAACTGGGACGGCGCGGCCGCCATCCCGTTCAATAACCGCAACGACTTCCCGGCGGATTTCTTCAACACCACCGTGAAGGCGGGGGCGGTGTTCACCACGCCCGGCACCGGGTTCCGGAACGACTCCACCCTGTTCAGCGAGATCAATCCGGACTACGCCGCGCAGTTCCTGTTCTTCACGGCCTTCGAGATGTTCGCGCCGGTGGGCAGTAACCAGTTCGACCAGGAGTTCCGGGTTGCGGGCCAGCCGACGCCGGCGCTGGTGCGCGGCTTCGGCATCGTGTTCAGCGACGTGGATCTGCCCGGCAAGACGACTATTCAGCTGTTCGCGCAAGACGGCTCGAGCCTCGGCACCTACAGCGCGCCGGTTCGGTCCGATGAAGGCGGGTTTTCCTTCGTGGGGGTCACGTTCGCTAACGCGATCATCGCGCGGGTCCGCATCACACTCGGCACCGGCGCGCTGGGCGCAGGCGTCGATGACATCAGCGCGGGCGGCACGGTGGACCTGGTCGTGCTGGACAACGTGATGTTCGGAGAGCCGCGGAGGATTCGGTGATGACCTGGTCGATGTCGAGCACCTTGCTCGCGTGGCTACTCCAGATGGGTGGTGCGCTCCCGTCACCTACGGTGGGCCCGCCCGCTGTGCAGGCTTTGGTGTTTTCCGATCAAGCGGTGCGGTGGCTCGCACTCCAGGCCCGGTCGTTTCAGACCGAGTTTCTGGGCTGCATGATCGGCGAGATCCAGGACGGTATGGTGCACGTGGACCGCATCGCCCCGGCGGACGTGAGCCCGCTGCGGTCTACCGCGACGCAGGTCGTACCGGAAACCACGTGCGAGGCCGCCGGGTGGACGGGAACGGTCGGCATGATCCACAATCATCCGACGGCTGAGCTCTGTTGGTACTACTTCCCGGGCACTCAGGTCCCGACTTCAGACGAACAGTCGTTCGTGCGCACGCCATACGCCGTGGACGCCATCATGTGCGGTGCCAAGGTGGTGTGGATCGGCCGGAACATGGTACAGGAAGAACTTGGGTTGGTCGAGACAGGAGGGGGCAGTGGGCTTGAACCTTGAAACCACGGTGCGCGACGTCGTCCTGGAATCGGAACGGCGCACGGCGGGAGACCGCGTCGGCGAGCTGCTCGCCGGGCGGTACCGCGTGCTGCGTCGCCTCGGCACCGGTGGCATGGGAACCGTCTACCTCGCGGAACACGTCCACCTCGGCCGCCTCACGGCCGTCAAGCTGCTGTGTCCGCCACTGTGTACCGAGGATCCCGGCGCCGAGCAGCGGTTCCGCCAGGAGGCGCTGATCGTGGCAAAGGTGCGCCATCCCAGCGTCGCCGAGGTGTACGACTTGGACCGTCTGCCGGACGGACGGTACCTCCTCGCGATGGAATACGTGGCGGGTGAGACGGTGGCGCAGGTGCTAGAGCGCGGCGGACCCTTCTCGATCCCTGAGGCCATCCGGGTGCTGCGCACCGTGGCGGACGCGTTGAACCATGTGCACTGGAGCGGCATTCTGCACGGCGACTTGAAGCCGCAGAACATCATGCTGGGTGCGGGGGGCGACGTGAAGCTGCTCGACTTCGGCGTGGCCCACGAGATGGCCCAGCTCGCGGCACCCAACGCATTCCGGTCGGGCACGCTCGCCTACATGAGCCCCGACCAGCTGCTGGGCGACGAGTTGGGCCCCGCGAGCGACATCTACGCCCTGGGTGTCGTGTTGTACGAGATGCTCACGGGCCGGCTGCCGCACGCGGGGAGAACCGTCGCCGCGCTGCGGATGCAGCGGCTGCTGCGCCCGCCCATTCCGGTGAACTGGCTGCGCCCGAGCTGCCCCCGCGCATTGGCGGATGTGGTAGCGCGGGCGCTCCATCCCGAGCCGGCGGAGCGTTGGCCGTCGGCCCTGGCGTTCGCGCAGGCGGCGGCACGGGCGGTCACTGACGGCTCTTGAGCGGCAGAGATGCTCGCTCCGGTGGCGCGCCGAACCGTTTGATCGCACGCTCGTGTGCCTTGCGCCGTTCCTCGTCCCGGTCGCGTGGGGGGGCGGTCGTCTGAAGACCGTGGACCAGGCGGTGGGCCGCTGCCGTCACTTCGTCCACGGCTCGCTGAAATACCACCTCATTGGCGCGCGACGGCCGCGTCGCGCCGCTGAGCTTGCGCACGAACTGCAGCGCGGACGCGCGGATCTCGTCGTCCGTGGCAGGGGGTTGGAAGTTCGCCAGCGTCTTGATGTTTCGGCACATGTTCAAACCTCCGCTTGACATTTTAAAACTAGATAACCTGAGCCAGGCGCGCTCGCTCGAGCCGCTGGCCCGGGCGCTGGGCGACGAGGACGTGGACGTGCGGCGCGAAGCCGCCAGCGCGATCGGCGACCTCGATGACGTGACCAAAGCCCCGGCCGCGCTGGTACGCGCTACCACGTCGCCGGAGCTGAACCTGCGCCGCCACGCCACCCACGCGCTCGCCCACATCGGCGACCTGGCCACGGTGCAAGCGCTGGCGGACCGGCTGGGGGACGACGACAAGAGTGTCCGGCTCGCCGCCGTCGAGGGGCTGGGCGAGATGAAAGTCGCGGCCGCACTTCCCGGGCTGACCCGGGCGCTGAACGATCGCGATCCCGAGGTGCGGCGGGCGGCGGCAGAAGCGCTGGGGAAGACGCAAGACAACTAACCAGATTGGTGCGCGAGTGGAAGCGGGTCGCGCGACACGAGGGTCTCCGCAACCTTGCGGGCCGCAGTCCCGGACCCATATTGCAACGCAACTCAGATGCTGTGAACCGCGAGGCGCGATGTCGCGCAGGTCGCCAATGCCTCGAGGGGAGCGAATCGCGAAACCGGCTGAGTGGGGATACCCACGCGGCCGGTTTTTTATTTGGTCCTTCAGGACGCGGGGTGGAATGGAAAGGACCAAGGGGACCAGACCATGCACAGCACCGCTGCGAGGCGTACTCTATCCGCACGCCTCCTCCTCGCAGGCGTAGTGGCCGCTTGCTCGTCCGCTGACCGCCTCACCGCACCGCTGACCAAGCCGGAGTTCGCCATCTCCGATGCCGTCCACGAGGGCGGGACGCCGGGCTTCTACTTCCTGCCGCCGATAGTCAGGCAGCCGACGTTTGGTGGTACGTTCGATGCAGGTCAGCTGAGCAATCTGAGAGTCTACGTCTGCGATCTCACCTCAGGCGGATGTCCAATCGAGTTCCCGAATACCACGATCAAGCTAGCTCCCCCTGATCAGCACTATCAGGTGAGCTGGAATACTACTGGACTCACTGCAGGTCATCTGTATGAGATAGTCGTCGTCACCAGGGCTCATGCTCAAACGCTGGGCTGGGCTGACGTACTCCTGATCGACCGATCGGGAACGGTACCAGCACTCAATGATGTGTACACCACGCAAGCCGGACGGACCATCCCGATCAGGTTTAGAATCGAGCAAGGAGCCGTCACGACACCGCCGCCCGTCGCGTCCGTGAGGGTGACGCCTGCCACGGCGGCGGTGGTCCTGGGGACGACCGTACAGCTCTCGGCAATGACCCTCGACGCTGCGGGGAATCCTCTTACCGACCGACCGGTAGCCTGGGCCTCGAGCGACCCGACGATTGCGACCGTCTCAGCCACGGGCCTGGTTACCGGTGCCGCAGTTGGAGGCCCGATCACCATCACCGCCACGAGCGAAGGTCAGAGTGGGCAGGCCAGCGTGACCGTGGGGCAGTTCGTGATCACGGGCATCCACGGCATTCAGAGCTTCCTCGAACAGTGCCCAACGAACGACCCCGCCTACGCTCAAATCAGACAAGACTTCGAGTTGCTGGCAGACGGTCAGCCCGACCTGTCACCCATCACGTGCACCGAACCGATTTCGGCGCTGCCGATCAGTCAGCTCACCGACGAGCTGATTGCCCGGCAGGTGCTCCGCACGGCCTACTACATGAGCGCCGGGACTGAGGGGAAGCTCCCCTGGACGCAGCAGAGTCTGTACGCATGGATGTCCTCCATCATTGACGGTATCGATCTCAAGACCGCTCCCGGGCAGCTCTTCTGTTGCGAGGTCATCAATGGGAAGACGTACTTCGTCGCATCTCGACAGGATGCATTCAGCCGCGATTTCAAGCGCACTTGGATCGGCATTTCGGGCTCGCTGAATTTCTACGCTCACGAGATTCACCACGCCGATCCCGGTGCTCCCGGACATGTCAACGGCTGTCCGGCCTTTCCATTGCCGAGCGACCGGCTGGGTTGCGACGCGACCTACGATCTCACGAATCTCGGCTCGTATGGTGTCCAGTACTGGCTGGAGTCGAGTTGGGCAACCGGGTATCTGAACATTGGGATCGGATGCTCACCGTTTGCCACTGCGATGGCGTACGCCACCTCGGATGCAAACTCCGCCAATGCTTTTCGGGACAGATTCGTCACCAACGTTCCGCCATTGGTCACAGCACCACAGCCGTACGGAGGTCCGTGCGTATGAGCGCCCGGTCCAGGCATCGCGTGCCGGCCTCTCTCGTTGATCCAAGCAAGGAGGCGTTATGCGCCCGTTTCCGCCCGCAGTCCTCCTGACATCGGCAGCTGCCCTGCTCTCCGCTTGCGCCGATCGCTCCCCCACGGAGTCAGGCGACCGGCCCTCGTTCGGGGTAAGCGCACGAGTGGGCCTAGGCGCGCCAAGTGAAACGATCGATTTCAGCTCGTTCGGCTCGAGCAAGGACTTCGAGCCTGACTTCTTTCGACTGGACGGCATTCTGTTTCCACCCGAGCAATGCGGGTCTTCGGGGTGTGGTACGTGGTTCGTCCAATTCATTCAGGGCGATGCCGCACTGGTGGGCGGTCCGGTGACTGCGACCTTTGCACGACCGATTTCGGATCTTTCGGTTCAGGTCGCGCCATCCCTACAGGGCACCGCCAGGTACGTGCTGAACGCATTCGCGGAGTCTGGCGCGCTCCTCGCGACAACATCCGTCACCGTGACGCAGGATGAGGGCGATCCGGCTAACTCCGGTTTCGGTTACTTCACGATGAGCCTTACGAACCTGGCGGGCCAGGCCAAGAGCTTCGTGCTCGACAACGTGTTCGTGCGTAGCTCCTTCCCGCAGAATGTGGTGATTCCTTTCGGGGTGAGCTCGATTTCGTACACCCACTGGGGCAACCAACCATAACGGGGAGCGCGAGGCCTCAGGCAAGGAGCCAGCGCTCCCTGTTTTGGTCATCGAGGGATTCCCCGGCTGAGAGCCGGGGCTCGGCCCGAGAGTGCGCCCTATAAGGGCGCACACAAGGCCGAGCGCGCCCTCTCAGGGCGCGGCTTCCCTCAAACGTCACCCACTTTCGAGGATCCCCGGGCTTCTAGCCCGGGGTCACCAGCCCTCACTGAGCTCCCGCAGCCGCTCCACCAGCTTCACCATCGCCCACGTGTCGCGCTCGCAGTAATTGAGTAGGTCCTGCCGCACACGATCGCGCTCGTGGCGAGGGATCCTGTCGGCCACGAACAACAACCGGGCGATCTCCACGCTCGCGACCCGGCCGTCCACGATCACGAGATCGCTGTAGGTCAGCTCGGGCACGAGCGGCGAGAGGATGTACTTCAGGCTGAAGCTCCCCTTGAAATCAGGGTGATACACGCAGTTCTTCACGATCGGATGGAGATCGATCAGTTTCGCCTCGAGCGCCGCGAGCTCGGCCGAGAGCTGGGGCACCGCCCGTTGCAGCTCCCGGATGCGGGTCTTCTCGAACGGGGTGTACATCACCACGCGGAGGGCGTGAGCGGTGGCGCGAATCATGGCCGCGGCCAGCGCCGGGCGCGCGTCCGCCGGCCCTTCCGCCAGGAACGCGGCGTGCGTGTAGCTGCCGTCCGGCTGCCGCTCGTGATAGCTGAACTGGGCGGCGGCCTGCTGCCAGGGGGCCATGCCGGGCCAGACGGGGATGGC
>WNGI01008928.1_pt1 | contig 11869 bp, 6 predicted proteins | sample 5400621 | NCBI WGS metagenome assembly WNGI01 (sample SAMN13153374, study PRJNA577476) | soil metagenome | isolation source: 20 cm soil or saprolite under Garry oak tree replicate 1 | place: USA:California | collected 2016-06-15
CAGCCGCTGCTTCCCGACCCCTGCCGGGCCCTCAAACAGGAGCGCTTGTGGCAACCGGCCGGAGGCGATGGCGCCTGCCAGCCGGTATCGGATCCCCTCATGGCCGTACAGGGGGGGGATTGGCATGGCGGGAATCTAGTCTGCGGTGACAAGTGAGGTCTGTGACCAAACCGCAACACGCTACGTACCAATGTGTTAGCCGTACTACTTGGGACTTGTGCTAGTATAACATATTGCGTTTCATGAGCTTATAGCTGAAAGTGAGGACACACTCGCGAGATAGTGCCCAATTCCCTTACGTTTTCGGTATACATTCGGCCCGCGATGACGCCGCACCGGTGGCCACTATAGTGGCGCCGGCGCAGCGCTCTCCCCTGTCACCAAGCGAGCTGCCGCTCGCAGTTGAGGGGGTTGACCCACAACTACGAGAACATCGTCGGCGGCGAGTCGGAAATGGGGATCCGGCGTCGCGATCTCCTCTGGACCCCGAGAGACCGCAAGCACCAATGCGCCGGTCTGGGTACGCAGACCGGTGGCTGCGAGGGTCTGGCCAACGAGGGGCGGCCACGGCGCCCAGGCTCATGTGCCCGGCTCCGTCGCCGCCGCGCAGTGCCTCGTAGTGGGACGAGCGGATCTGATCCACCAGACGCTCGACGTCGGAGCGCGGAACGTTGTAGTGGGCCAGCACGCGGGCGAAGATCTCGATTGAGGTCTCAAACTCCTCCGGGATCACGACGTCCGCTCCCAGCCGGCTGAGCTCGGGGACTTCCGTCACGTAGCGGGTGCGCGCGATGATATGGATGTGGGCGTTGAGGCTGCGTCCCACGCGCACCATACGGCGAGTCGCTGCGGGGTCGGAGATGGCGACGACGAGCATTCGGGCGCGCTCTGCGCCGAGGGCGCGCAGGATCTCTTCGCGGGTGGCGTCGCCGTAGAAAGCGGGCTCCCCGCGGGCGCGGGCCTGCTGGACGGTCTGTGCGTTGAGCTCGACGATGAGGTACGGTGCCCGGATGGACCGCAGCGCGGCCGCGAGGTTGCGCCCATTGAGGCCGTACCCGGCGATAATGACGTGGTCGGTGAGCGGCTGGTCGGCGACCGCGATCGCACCGGGGCGGAGCCCCGGCAGGAGGCGATCGAGCGGGATCAGTCGCTCCAGCCCCTCGAGCAGGGCAGGGCCGCCCTGCAGCAGAAACGGGGTGATGAGCATGGTCAGCACGGCCACCGCGAGAAACGTCTGGTAGAGGCCCTCCGAGAGCAGCCCTGTCCCGCGCCCCTCGCGCGCCAGCACGAATGAGAACTCGCCGATCTGCGAGACGGCCAGGCTGGCGAGCAGGGCTACCCGTCCCGAATAGCCCATGAGGGCCGGCCCGACCGCCGCGAGCAGGGTTTTCCCCCCCATGACACCCACGACCCCCCCCACAGCCAGCACCGGGTGGGCGCGCAGGAAGTCGACCTGTACGAGCATGCCGACCGCCACGAAGAACAGGGAGATGAAGACGTCGCGGAACGGCAGCAGCTCGGCCATCGCCTGGTGCCCGTAGTCGGACTCCGAGATGACGAGACCCGCCAGGAACGCGCCCAGGGCGAGCGACGCCCCCGCCGCCGCGGTTCCCAGGGCGGTGAGCGTTCCGACCAGGATGACCGCGATCAGGAACAGCTCCCGGCTCCTGGTCTTGAGAATCTCGGCGAGGGCGCGCGGCACCACGGTCCGGGCCAGTACCAGCACGCCGATGACGACGAGCACCGCCTTGCCGAGCGCCAGGAACAGCCCCCCGGCACCGCCGCCGGATCGTCCGGCGAGGAACGGCAGGACCAGCATCATCGGCACGACGCACAAGTCCTGGAAGATCAGGACGCCGGTGGCGAGGCGTCCGTGGGGAGCATCGATCTCGCCCTTGTCCGTGAGTCCCTTGAGGACGATGGCGGTGCTGGAGAGCGCGACGAGGAAGCCCAGGAGCACCGCCACGCGCCAGTCGAGCCGCAGGGCCATGGCGATGAGGCTGCCGAGCACAACCGTGAGGCCGACCTGAGATCCGCCTCCGGCGACCACCTGCCGTCCCATTTCCCGCAGGCGGCTGAGGGAGAACTCGATGCCGATGGTAAAGAGCAGCAGGATGACTCCGACTTCCGCGAGGCTTTCCACCTGGTGTACATCGGAGACCAGGCCGAGCGCGTTGGGGCCGAGCAATACGCCCGCGACGATGAACCCCGGGAGGGCAGGGAGCTTGATACGGTGGAACACCAGGATGACGAGCAGGGAGACGGCGAAGATGATCGCCAGGTCCTTGAGGATGTGGTACTCGCTCATGGCGGCTCGTGGTATGTCATTGCCTCGGGCCCAGTTGGCGTTGGCGGTGACGCAGGGCACACGCCTCGTGTGAAGACCATAATGGAAAACCGGGTCGCCGGGTGCAAGGTTGTGGCGCGCATTTCGTGCAGCATTACCCCCAAACCGTCCCGGACATCATTAGACGTGGGCACGAGTCGGTTCAGACTGCTGCGGCAAGACGACGCCGTTCGCGACGCAGAACTGTCGCGGACGGAGGCGCAGCTGCGCGCCACGGCGCGGCAGCAGGAAGCGGTGGCTCACGTCGGCCAGCGGGCGCTGGCCGGCGCTCCGCCTGACGAGCTCATCGCGGGTGCCGTGGCGATCGCGGCGCGCGTGCTGGAAGTCCCTTTCGCAAGCGTGTTCGAGCTCCGTCCCGAGAGCCGCACGCTGCTGCTGCGCGCCGGTGTCGGTTGGCGTGAAGGCGCCGTGGGGCGTACGGTGTTGCCGACGGACGCGGACTCGCACGCCGGGTACGTGCTCCGCTCGACAGGCCCGGTCGTGGTCGAGGACCTCGCCAGCGACGCTCGATTCGGCAGCGCGCCACTCCTGGCGGCGCAGGGCGTCGTATCGAGCCTGAGCGTCCTGGTGCACGGCAAGGGCCGCCCCTTCGGCATCCTGGGCGTGCATACGGCGCAGCCCCGCGAGTTCACGATCCACGACACGCACTTCCTCCAGGCGGTGGCGAACGTGCTGGCCACCGCCATCGACCGCGCGCACGCCGAGGAAGCATTGCGGCAAAGCGAGGAGCATTTCCGCTCCCTCATCGAGAACGCGTCCGACATCGTCACGATCGTGGGCGAGAACGGGGTATTCCGCTACGCGAGCCCGTCGGTGGAGCGCGTGCTGGGCTACGCGCCGCGCGATTTGCTCGAGCGCAACGCGTTCGACTACGTCCATCCGGAGGACATTGCCATCGTCGGCGAGGCGCTGGCGCGCGCCATTCACAACCCCGGGAGCCCGCAGGGCGCGCAGTTCCGGTTCCGGGCGCAGGACGGCACGTGGCGGGTGCTGGAGACGGTGGGCCAGGCGCGCCTGGATCCCGGCGGGTCGGCTCACCTGATCGTCAATGCCCGCGACGTCACCGAGCGGCGACGCCAGGAGCGAGCATTGCGGGAGAACAAAGAGCGGCTGCGGACCGTCATCGCCGGCGCGCCGCTCGTGCTCTTCGCGCTCGACCGCGACGGCGTGTTCACGATGGTCGAGGGGCGGGGGCTCGACGCCGTCGGGGTGCGGCCCGCCGTGCTCATCGGCCGCTCGGTGTTCGAGCTGTTCGCGGACCTGCCGGGGGCCCTTGCGGACGTGCGCCGGGCCCTCACGGGGGAGACGTTCTCGTCCACGGTCGAGGTATTCGGGGTCGTGTTCGAGACCTGGTACTCGCCGGTCCGCGAAGCGGATGGCGCGGTGGCGGGCGTGATCGGCGTCGGTACCGACATCACCGAGCGCTGCCGGGCGGAGGCGGCATTGCGCCGGTCGGAGGAGAGCCACCGCGCCCTGGTCCACCATGCCTCCTATGCCATCTACCGGTCCTCCGTGGACGGGCGATTCCTCACGGTGAACCCCGCGCTCGTGCGGATGCTCGGCTACGAATCCGAGGAGCAGCTCCTGGCGGTCGATCTCCCGGCCGACGTCTACGCCGACCCGGACGAGCGCCGGCGGATCCTCGCGCTCTTCGAGGTCGAAGACGTAGTCGAGGGGATCGAAGTCTCCTGGAAGCGCCGGGATGGCGAGGCGATCCTGGTCCGGCTCTCCGGTCGTGCGGTGCGGCGGGCCGACGGCGCGATCGACTGTTTCGAGACGATCGCGGAGGACGTCACGGAGCGGCGGGCGCTGGAGGAGCAGCTGCGGCAGTCCCAAAAAATGGAAGCCATCGGCCAGCTCACCGGCGGTATCGCGCACGACTTCAACAACCTGCTCACCATCATTCTCGCGAACGCCCAGCTGGTCGCGAAAGCCTTGCCGTCCGGCCAGGCGGATGCCCAGGCCGACCTGCGGGACGTGATGGGGGCGGCCCTGCGCGGCCGCGTGATGGTGAAGGAGCTGCTCGGCTTCGCGCGACGCTCGAGCCTCGATCTCCAGCCGGTCCACCTGGGCGGGCTCATCACGGATCTAGCCGGCTTCCTGCGACGCATCCTCCCGGCCGACGTCGAGATCGTGATCTCGAGCGGCGACGATGTCCCCGAGGTGCGCGCCGATGTGCATGCGGCGGAGCAGATCCTCTTCAACCTCGCGACCAATGCCCGCGATGCGATGCCGGACGGCGGGGTCTTGCGGATCGAGACGAGCCGTGCGCACCTCACCGAGGATCAACGCCACGCCTGCGGCGCGGTCCGCGCCGGTGAGCATGTCTGCCTCGCCGTCGGTGACACCGGCGTCGGGATGGACGGGGATACGCGGGCACGCGCCTTCGAGCCGTTTTTTACCACCAAGCCGCCGGGCAAGGGGACGGGCCTTGGCCTGGCCACGGTGTACGGTTTGGTGAAACAGCACGACGGTGGCATCGATGTAGACAGTGAACCGGGGAAGGGAACACGATTCCGGATTTATTTCCCCGCGGCCGACGGGGTGGCCGCCCCGGTGCGGCCCAACGTGGGCGTCCCCGAGGTTCGCGGCGGCCTCGAAACGATTTTGGTCGTAGAGGACGACGACCAGCTGCGCCGCTCCGTCAAGCGTATCCTCGAGGCGGCCGGATACCAGATCGTCACGGCGGCGGACGGCCTCGAGGCACTCGAGGCGCTGCGCCAGACGGCGGGCGTGCGGCTCGTGTTCTCGGATCTGGTTATGCCGCGGTTGGGGGGACGGGCCCTGTACGACGCGGCGCGTCGGGAGGGTCACACCACCCCGTTCCTGTTCGCCAGCGGCTACTCGGACCCCCAACGCGCCGCGAGTCTCGACCCGTCTGTTCCCCTGGTCCACAAGCCGTGGACGGAGCCGGATCTGCTCACGCGGATCAGGGAGATCCTGGACAGGGAGCCGGGAGCGGGGAGCAGGGAGCAGGGCGCGCCGAAGGCCTGACGCGGCTACTGCTCCCTGCTCCCGGCTCCCGGCTCCCCGTCCAACACTTCCCTCACCTTCCGCGCGAGCGAGTCCGGCACGAACGGTTTCTGGAGGAACGCCACCCCGGCGCTCAGTACGCCCTGGCGGACCATCGCGTCGTCGGTATAGCCGGACGTGTAGAGCACCTTCATGCTGGGCCGCTCCGGGGCCAGCCGCTCGGCCAGCTCGCGGCCGCTCATGCCGGGCATCACGACGTCGGTCAGGAGGATATCGATCCGGCCCCCGTGGCGGGCGGAGAGCGCCAGCGCGGATGGCCCGTCGGCCGCGTCGAGGACCCGGTAGCCGCGCGCTTCGAGGCTGCGGCGGGCGAGCGTGCGCACCGGCGCCGCGTCCTCGACCAGCAGCACCGTCTCGTCGCCGCCGCGCGCCGGTTGCGGCTCGGCCGCGGGGGCAGGAGCCTCGGCGACGCCGGGGACGCGGGGGAGGTAGACCTTGACGGTCGTGCCGTGCCCCGCCTCGCTGTAGACCCAGATGTAGCCGCCGCTCTGCTTGACGATCCCATACACCGTGGCGAGCCCGAGGCCCGTGCCCTTCCCGACTTCCTTGGTCGTGAAGAACGGCTCGAACAGGTGTGCCTTGGTCGTCTCATCCATTCCGACGCCGGTGTCCGCGACCGCCAGGCACACGTAGTCACCGGGGGGCATACGGTGGCGCCGCTCGACGTGCTCCTCGTGGAGCGTGACGCGCGTCGTGCCGATGCTCAACCGGCCGCCGCCGGGCATGGCGTCGCGGGCGTTGACGGCGAGGTTCAGGAGCACCTGCTCGAGCTGACCGGGGTCTGCGTTGACCGCGCCCGCGCCGGGGTCGAGCGACGTGACAAGCTCGACGTCTTCGCCGAGCAGCCGCCGCAGCATCCGATCCATGTTCGCGACCACGGCGTTGAGGCCGAGCACCTTGGGAGCGAGCACCTGCCGGCGGCTGAACGCGAGCAGCTGCCGCGTGAGCTCCGCGGCCCGAAGCCCCGCGTGCCGGATTTCCTCGGCATCCTCGCGGCGCGGGTCGCCGGGGGACGTGTTGTGCAGCAACAGCTGGGTCGAGCCCAGGATGGCCGTGAGCAAGTTGTTGAAGTCGTGGGCGATGCCGCCCGCGAGCTGCCCTACGGCTTCCATCTTCTGCGATTGACGCAGCTGCTCCTCGAGGTGGCGCTGGGCGCTCACATCGCGGGCGAGCACGAGCCGGGCGCGGCGGCCGGCGAACTCGAGCGGCCGGGCGACCAGATCCACGTCGAATCGCTTGCCCTGCTTCGTCCAGTGACGGACCCCGGCGCGCACGGCACCGTCGTCCGACCGCTGTGCCAGCTCCTCATCGAGCCGGGCCTGCTCCTCCGGCGGGCGAATGTCGCGCAGCGTGAGCTGCAGGAACTCGGCCTCCGTGTGCCCGTACCGGGCGACGGCGGCCCCATTCACCGCCAGGATGCGCAGGGTCTCGAAGTCGTATACGAACATCGGCTCGGGATTGGTCTCGAACAACAACCGGTATTTGCGCTCGCTCTCGTGCAGCTGCTCCTCGGTCTGCTTCCGCTCGATCGCCATGGCGACCTGCGTGGAGACGAACTGCAGGACGTGCTTCTCCGTCTCGCGGTAGCGGACGCCTGGGGCGTACGTCTGAGCCACGAGCACGCCGATGGTGCGGTCGCCGATCTTCAATGGGACGCCCACCCAGTCGATCGAGGGCGGCCCGATCAGCTCGACCTCGCCGCGTCGCTCGAGCTCCGCCTGCACCTCCGGCGTGACCAGCAGCGGCTGTCCGGTCCGGAGCACGTATTCGGTCAATCCTTTGCCGGGCTTCTTGGACGGGAAGTCGGTGTCGTACTCGTCCACGTGGTACGGGAAAGTCAGGTGGTCGTCCGCGGCGTCGTACAGCGCGATATAGAAGTTCTTCGCGGGCATCAGCTCGCCCACGATGCCGTGGATCGCGCCGAACAGGTCCTGCAGGGTGCGCGCGGCGTGGGCGGCTTCCGAGATCCGGTAGGTGGCGAGCTGGATCTGCTCGGCCCGCTTCGATTCCGTGACATCGCGGAAGCTCCACACGCGTCCGACGCTCTTCCCGGCGATCCGCTGGGGTTGGGAGAAGCGCTCGAAGATACGCCCGTCCTTGAAGGTCAGGACGTCGAAGCTGGACGCGTCGGGGCGCGCGTACACCTCGCGCACCTTGCTCAGGAAGCCCGGGGGGTCCGCGAGCTGCTCCAGCACGAAGGCGATCGTTTGGGCGCTGTCTTTGGATTCGAGGACGGAGTCGGGGATCCGCCACAGCTCCGCGAACGTCCGGTTGAAGCTGACGATGCGGCCCGCCAGGTCCACCACCAGGATCCCGTCGGCCGTGGATTCGAACGTCGCGCTGAGCAGCGAGAGGGTCTCGTGGAGGTCCCGCTCGGTCCGCTGGCGCTCGGTGATGTCGCGGTAGGTCACGACGATCGCGCCGATGGCCGGGTCGTCCAGACGGTTGACGCCGACCGCCTCGAGGCGGCGCCAGGTCTCGTCCTTGTGGAGAGCGCGCAACTCCGTTTTGACGGCGTGGCCGGGTCGCTGCATGAGCTCGCCGAACAGCTCCAGGGCTTGGATCCGGTCGTCGGGGTGGACGAGCTCGAAGGCGCTTCGCCCCACGTTTTCGGTCGGGACGTAGCCGAGCACCGGCTGGGTGGACTGGCTGGCGTAGAGCACCGTGCCGTCCGGAGCCAGCAGCATGATGACGTCGCTCGAGTGCTCCACCAGCGCGCGGAACCGCTGCTCGCTCGCGCGCAGCCGCTCGGCCGCCCGCTTGCGATCGGTGATGTCCCGGCCGACCAGCACGACCTGGTCGCGGCTCATGGGCGAGATCGCTCCGGAAAACCAGACCTCGCGGCCCCGGATCGACAGGCTGTACTCGAAGTGCACCGTCGTCCGGGTCTCGAGCGCGGTGCGGATGTACTCCATGAATTGCTCCGCCTGAGCCCCGTCGAACACCTCGCGCAGCGTCTTGCCGAGCAGCTCGGCGGCCGGGCGGTATAGTAGGGATGGGTTGGTGGGAGCGATCTTGACGTAACGACCCTCGGCGTTGAGCACGAGGATCACGTCGTCGATCGCCGCGAACAACGCCTCGAGCTCGGCATCGGCGTCGCGGGCCACGGGTGCGGCGGACTTCGCGGTGGTCATTCTCCGGGGCACCAATACTCACCCGGCGACCACACGGGGGCAACTCCCTCGGCGACGGAGGTGATGGGCGTCACTCCCCTGGCCGCCCCCCCCCCGGGTCTCAGGCGGCGGGTCGCCGCGGGGGCGGCGGCTCGTTCAGCACGAGCCAATAGAGCCCCAGCTGCCGCACCGCCTCCACGAACTGTCCGAAGTCGACGGGTTTCCGGATGTAGCTGTTCGCCCCCAGCCCGTAGCCCGAGACCAGGTCCCGCTCCTCGCGCGAGGAGGTGAGGATGACGACCGGCAACAGGCGGGTGCGCTCGTCGGCACGGATGCGGCGCAGCACTTCCAGGCCGTCAACCTTCGGCAGCTTCAGGTCGAGGAGTACCAACTCCGGCGCGATTGCGCGGCCCCCCTGGCCTCCCGGGCCCGCCTGGCCGCCGGTGCCGAGGAGGAGCTCGAGCGCCTCCGCGCCGTCCCGGGCCACTCGCACCTCGTTCTGGATGTTGTTCTTGGCGAGGGCGCGACGCGTCAGCGCCTCGTCGTCCGGGTTGTCCTCGACCAGCAGGATCATGCGCTGGGACATCCTGTTCTGGGTCATCAGAGCGTGAAGTAGAAGGTGGCGCCGCGGTCCGGCGGGCCGTGGCCGCCAGCCGGTGCCGCGCTCACCGGTCGAGCACCTCCCGCACCCTGCGGGCGATGGCATCAGGGGTGAACGGTTTCTGCACGTAGGCGGAGCCGGGCTCGAGCACGCCGTGCCGTGTGACGGCATCGTCGGTGTAGCCCGACATGAAGATCACGCGCGCGTCAGGGCGCAGGTCCGCCAGCCTGCTGGCGAGTTCGCGGCCGTTGAGCCCCGGCATCACGACGTCCGTGAGGAGGAGGTGTATGGTGCCCGAGTACCGGGTCGCGAGGTCCAGCGCGGCCTCTGCGCTGGGGGCTTCGAGCACCGTGTAGCCGTGGCGTTCGAGCACCTGGCGGGCGACGCTTCGCACGGGCGCCTCGTCCTCGACCACCAGGACCGTCTCCGTGCCGCGCGCCGGGCGCGCCGGCGCTTGCGCGGGCTGGGACGCGCGCTCCGCCAGCTCCTCCACGCGCGGGTAGACGGTGGCGAGCCCCAGCCCCGTGCCTTTGCCCTTCTCTTTGGTCGTGAAGAACGGCTCGAACATGTGGGCTTGGGTCTCGTCGCTCATCCCGATGCCGGTGTCCGAGACCGCGAGCAGCACGAACGGGCCCGCGCGGGCCGGGTAGTGGTCGGTGGCGTACACCTCGTCCAACTCCACGTTGCCCGTCTCGAGGGTGAGCTTGCCCCCGTTCGGCATCGCGTCGCGGGCGTTCACGGCCAGGTTCATGATCACCTGCTCGAGCTGGCCGGGATCGACCTTGACCCGCCCCGTGGTCGGTGCGAGCCGCGTGCTGAGCTCGACGTCCTCGCCGAGGAGGCGGCGCAGCATCTTCTCCAGGTCGCTGACGAGGTTGTTGACCTCGAGCACGGTCGGCTGCAGCACCTGCTGGCGGCTGAAGGCCAACAGCTGGCGGGTCAGCCCGGCGGCCCGTTCGGCGGCCTTGTGGATCTCGTCGGCGTCCTGGCGACGGGGATCGGTGGGCCCGAGGTCCTCGAGCAGGAGGTCCGCGTAGCCCGTGATGGCCGTGAGGATGTTGTTGAAGTCGTGAGCGATGCCGCCCGCCAGCCGGCCGACCGCTTCCATCTTCTGGGCTTGCCGCAGCTGCTGCTCGAGCTGGACGCGCTCCGTGACATCGCGCCCGATTCCCAGGATGCCGACGAGCCGACCCTCGTGGAGCTGGGGGGTCGCGGAGAACTCTCCGACGCGGAAATCACCCTTCGCGGTGCGGACGCGGAACTGGCTGGCGGGGCGCAGCTCGCCGCGGACCACGCGCCCGAGCAGCTCGAGCGCGAGCGGCAGATCCTCGGGATGCACGAGGCGCTCGAACGGCTGGCCCACCCATTCCTCGCGCCGCCACCCGGTGATCGTCTCGAACGCCGGGTTGAGGGATGCGAGGGTGCCTTCTGGGGAGAGCGCGAAAATGATGTCCCGCACGCCTTCGACGAGTGTGCGGTAGCGCTCCTCGGACTCCCGCAGCGCCGCTTCGGCCTTGCGGCGCTCCGAGACGTCCCGGAAGTTCACCACGATGGCGCCCACCGCGGGCTCGGCGAGGCGGTCGACCGCGACCGCGTCGATGTGGCGCCACGACCCGTCCTTGTGGCGCCAGCGGAGCTCCAGACCGGCGGGCGTGCCCGGGGTCGCGACGATGTCGCGCAGCGCGGCGTGGACCCGCGGGACGTCGTCGGGATGCACCCGTTCGAACCCGGGATGCCCCACGAGCTCGGCCGGCGCGAAGCCCAGCAGACGCTCGATGGAGTGGCTGGCGAACAGCAGGGTCCCATCGGGCGCGACGAGGGCGACGGCGTCCGCCCCGTGCTCGATCAGGGCGCGAAAGCGCTCCTCGCCCTGGCGGCGGGCCTCTTCCGCGCGGGCCTGCTCCGCCCGTGCGCGTCGCAGGTCGAGGGCACGCAGCACGGCGGGGCCCACCCGCTCGAGGTGGTGCTTGACGACGTAGTCGGCGGCGCCCGCCTTGATGTACTCCGCCGCGGTTTCCTCGTCGAGGCTGCCCGTCACGACGATGACGGGAGTCTCCGGCGTCTCGAGGAGCGCGATGCGGAGCGCGTCGGCCGCCCCGAACGTGGGCAGCGAGTGGTCCGTCAGGATGATGTCGGGAACGAAGCTCTGCAGCGCTTCGCGATAGCCGCGCTCGGAGTCGACGCGGCGCGTCGCCCCCGTGATCCCGGCGCGGCGCAGCTCACGCTCGACCAGTGCCGCGTCGTCCGCGACGTCTTCTACCATCAGGACCCGCACGAGGTCCGGCATCGGATCAGCGCGGCTGCTCGTTCAGGAGCAGCCAGTAGAGCCCGACTTCGGAAACGGCGCGCGCGAAGGCCTCGAAGTCCACGGGCTTGACGATGTAGCTGTTGGCGCCCAGCCGGTACGCCGCCGCGATGTCGGGCTCTTCCTTGGACGACGTGAGGACGACGACCGGCAGCGCGCGCGTGCGGTCGTCGCTCTTCAGTCGCCGTAGCACCTCCAGCCCGTCCACTTTCGGGAGCTTCAAATCGAGCAGAATCACCCGCGGCGTAACCCCGATGTCACGGAGTGGACCGCCCTGCTCGCCGAAGAAGAACTCCAGGGCTTCGGCGCCGTCGCGGGCCACGAAGACCTGATTCGCGAGGTTCCGGGCCTTGAGGGCCCGCAGGGTGAGCTCCACGTCACTGGGATTGTCCTCGACCAACAGGATCTCGACTTCCGGATGCCCGCTCATGCGATCACTCGTCGTGCAGGATGGAGGGAGCACCGTGGCA
>WNGI01011618.1_pt1 | contig 11869 bp, 15 predicted proteins | sample 5400621 | NCBI WGS metagenome assembly WNGI01 (sample SAMN13153374, study PRJNA577476) | soil metagenome | isolation source: 20 cm soil or saprolite under Garry oak tree replicate 1 | place: USA:California | collected 2016-06-15
AAAAGGAAGAATTACTCACAAACTGTTATCATGAGACAATGTATCAGATCTTTGCTAGTTCAATGTCACTTACCCACTGATATCAATAACATCAGATCCTGCCACCAAGAATATGGTGCCAACTGACCTCTGTTTCACTCAGTTGCTCATTGACCATCTGAAGCATGACTAATCTCATTTTAATGTGAAGGGATTGGTGTGTTACTTACCTCCTGATGAACTTTTTGCAGGTATTTATCACTCTATATGAAGGCCACCTACCTTCCTATCCACCTATTGCCATTAGGTTTTCTTATGCTGATGTGCAGTTTGACAAAATGCATACCCAGAAATGTGGAAATTTTGAGAAAACTATAATAATGACTTCATCCCATGGCCAATGTTTATATTTCAGAACATGTCTGAACAATGTTAATGTTAGTAAGGGACATTTTGAATGTGACCAGGCTCACTGAAGTGCAGATTTAACACAAAGGTCAAGATTATTCATTTGTGTTGAAACAAACAGCTGATGTATGCTGTCATAATCTATTGCATCAGCAGTTTGCTGAGTTAATTCAGCACAATTCTTCTCTGGTAAATCCATGTCTATGAAACAACATTACTCCATTTGTGAGGAAGAAATCCTCATCATTCTTACCTTCCAATCGCACATATGCCTTGGGAGGATATTTGACATTGAAAACTTTAGGAAGATAAACTTTCTGAAAAGTGATTTCAGCAACTCCCTTGGCTCTCTCCCACCTATCTTCATCCTTTGCATCAGTCAAGTTGTTAAATTCACTTGCTATTTGACCATCAAATTTAGTGAATATAACCACCAAAGGAACTGTAAAGGACATATTTCCTTGTCAGTACACAGTAGATAGTGATTCTTGGTAGACTCCCCAGCAATTCAGCCAATGGGAAGGAGGTAAGGGTGAACAATCTCTCCAAACCAACAAGATGAGATATGAATTCATTAGGATAGTTACCTCTGCCTGTCCCTTTATTGAAGAATTCAAGTTCTGCAGGTCGAATGGGACGAGGGCTATCCATGGGTATACAGTACCTACAGAAAGCCAGGTCAGCCAGTACTGTAAAGGGATAAAGCAAGATACCAAATTGCATGCAGCTGGTTCTTCAGCTCAGTTTCTGCAGACTTCTTTTCAATGAACTTCCAAACAATGTCCAATTCATCAGTTGAACCAGATTCAAAGCCCCAAGAATCATGGAAGATAAAGTTACTTCCAGGGTATGTAATTTGATCCTCAATATCATGCAGGCCTCTCTGTTATCATTACATGTGAATGGGTACATCCATACATCATTATTTGATTCACCTCAAGTGATGGCATCAAATGAATCACAGATTGTTCAAGCTGATTACCTGCAACAAGTCCAACAGTTAAAGGAAACACCAACCTCAGACTGACTTACCATCCTTATCATATATGACACTGATACATGTCAGTCAAGGATTGGCAATGCTGAGACATGAATTAGCCCACTCAAAGAAGGTACACCAGCTGTAGCTGCCATGACTAATGTTGTGCTAAAATCAAGATCAGGATGTTTGATTGAGAGGGTCATGAAAAGGAAATGCTCACCAGAGATAATGGAAAAAGCAGTGATAGCTGGGTGCGAGAATCAAGAAGGTTGTTGTACTCCGGACTCAATTGACAATAGAGGCAACAGATGTGTCTGGATTCTGGATTAATAGGCAAGTTCAACGCTGTGGCTTGACCTGTCACCTACTAGTAAGTGAAGCGTAGATGCTGTGTAGGTTGTGTAGGGCAGCGGGCGAGCCAAGATCAAAGAGATAACGGTGCGTCACGTGGCCGTGCGATAGGTGACAGTCATACGCTTGGTCACGATTTGAGAGAGTTGCGCAGAGCAATGCGCTTGAGAGCAAGCGCTCTCATTTCAGCAACGTGGGTACCCGGTCTCACCTGTCACCTTCAGGCCATTCTACTAAGCTCGTTCTCGGACACTCAGTCCAGTGACCCAACAATACGGGCACTCGCTTACGACGGCGTTCCGTCCCTTCACCGACCCGCTTCCACTGGCTACAAATTGCCCAAGATGCCCAACAAGTTACAACCATCTTCTATTCACGTATATCGCAACCTAACCAACCTTGCCAACAAACGTATATGAAAAAGACGAGGGCAGAAGACTGGTGGATCACTGCCAACATCTACCACGGTCTGGACAAGGCCAAGCGAGATATCACTTGGCGTCCTACCAAGCAAAGGGTGGGGTATGCGAGCTCTTCAGGCTATACAGCGCAAGGGTGAAAAAAGGACGGGGGCGGACAGAAAGGTCCAGCACTTACGAAGGTACGTTCGTCCCTTTCTGTATCTACCTCGACTGACCCCTTCCGCAGGCCTCCGAGTACAGATCCCAGCGTCCATCACCGCCCAAATGCGACCCCGACCTACATAAACTCCACGTCGGTGCCATCTCCCATCTGATTACAGACCATCGCCAAACGTCAGGAAACGATCATAGGAGATTAGCGACGAAAACCCAGTTTTGCCAAGTCTTGACGTAGCACGGGATTCCGAAACCAACCTTACGTCACAATCCAACCTCTTTCTTCCAATCGCCCCGAGTCTCGAGTCAGAAACTCGACAGTATGTCGATCTCTTTGCTTTATCGTATCCAAGCTAACCACTCCACTAAGATTAATCCTCGCAGCACTATCGCACGTTCATCACACCCAGCAACCTCTCGAAGCCTCGGCACGTGCGAAATCCTCAGGTGATCCACGTTTTATTGTCCTTTTGATGGCCTGATGATACCCCTTAGCTTCCCTGCTCTCGGGACGACCGAGAGGGCAGCTCATGCATGCAGCGACGCGATCAAACTTATAGATGTGCTTACATTCAGAAACTCGGAAAAGTATGCATTACAGAAAGTTATTAAATAAGGATTCCCACCCATCGATAAGGAATGTAGTGCATAGATTGCTGTGAGATGGGAAAATGAGTTGGCTCCGGTACGGCAACCGAGCACATTCTACCATAATGATCACTATCAGTTGCGATCCGCTCACTGGCAAGTCCAGCGTAGGCCGGCGGCCGCCTGTTCGAACGTCGGCTTTTTATCACGCCCGCTCCGTCGTCGAACTTTGACCCCGGACCCCCGACTATGGAACGATCCTCTCGGTCTCAGGCGAGCTCCGAGCTAGGAGACTGCCTATGCTTACGTCGACTCAGTGTCGGTAAAGTTAGGTACCGATGGCTATATTTGCTCTCGTGATTGCCTTGCTATCTCCTTTTGTTCATCGAAATGTGGTCAACAGAGTCGAGTCCCTCGTGGGAACCATTTCAATGTCACCTACTGGCTATGATCCAGTGGGCGCCAATCAACGCTCTACGGTCCCCCAGATGCATGGCCATTCGCACTTCAACTCTAGATAACAAAAAACGAAACCTCCTTCGAGGTAATGAACCTTACATATATCTATTATTGCAATCAGCTTCCCTGGAACATGCTTCTTCCGCATTGTCCGCATACACGCCTTCTGCATGCCTCTGCAAGGCAATCAAACGCCACCTCACTTCTTGACTTTGAACCGTCGCGCACAGTCCGGTGAATTACTAGGATAAGATGCCAGCGATGCTGCGTCTCGGTGATTCTCTTTTATCCGACTCGGGCATGGCGCCGAATCTGGGACCTACGATGGGAGCAACGTATCTCGGAGCTATGGGGGCGGCAATGTACGTATGTTCGACGTGTCTGCTATTCCAGATTGCAGGTGTCTGTCGTCCGTTGAGTACTGGTTCTAACTTTTTTATGCAGACTTTACGGGTGCACCAATGTTCAGACGTATCTATATTGGTGAGTATCCGACCAATCCTTTTCTGGACATTGAATGGGAACCTAATAATGACAATAACTCTAATTTCGTAGGTTATTGGACACGTTGCATATGGCTTTGACGATCACCGAAGTATGGCACTATCTAATCGATTCGAACGGGAACTATGCAGCTCTCCTCGATATAACTTGGTGCGTTTCGGTTCGTACCCCTTGACCCGTCTTCGTCACTAATACTTTCTCTCAGGTCTTACAAGGTGAACCTATTATGCATATATAGCCCGAGCCATCCCAACATCTTCGTCCCATGCGTTGCTAGTTGCAAATTCTAGTCAGCGTACGCCTTCTTATTACCTGTCCCAGTGGCGAAGCGTGTTAATTGGTATTGATTCGGTTAGATCCTCCTCATCGCTGCTATACAATTGTACGTCTTTTTTATCACTCTTTTGGTTTCTTGATATCTGACGGGTTAACGTACTAGCGCCTACGCGGTGCGATTATGGAAACGTGGGTGCCCCTCGCTTGATCTACTATTCGTGGGTTTGTAGCTAAAAGTTGTTGCTTGCAGTCGGCTCAAACTATACCCGAATTTGGGCGTGGGTCTTGGTGCGCGATGTTTAGAGTGACTTTCCAGTTTTTTCCGACGGAATTTACGATAGACCCTCATTCTCATGGTTGGATATTGTGCGTGTCGTTTTTCTGTGCTTCCTTCGACCATTCTGATCCTTTTATCCGTTTAGCTGCTGTTATTAGTACGCCCAACGACTACTCATCTTCGTATATGCTTAATGATTTCGCTTGAATTAGCCTTCCTCGTCAAGTTGTGAGTAGAGTATTGGGAGCGCATTCCGTGACGTGAACTCCTCCACAGGTATAGCGTTTCCACCTTTTTGCAACTAAGCCACCTCCGCGTACGTTCCCTGCCTTCACCCCCTGCCACTGATTCCACTGATCTCGTTGCTTGCAATAGTGGGAGATACTAGTTTCTTTCGCAATGTCGACCCTCAACGACTTTGTTCTCTCCGCCGGAATTTGCCATTTACTTTCTCTTCGGCAGACAACGTTTGCGCAGTAAGTCTATAACTCGTACCCTTCGGCGGTCCGCTAAAGTTCGGTGACTTCAATGCAGGACGAAATCGAGGATATGGGTCATCATGTGTTACGCTATCATCTCTGGAATGATAACGAGGTACGTAAAGGCATATCATATGTGTATCACATCCTGACGCCAGTTTTTAGTATTTGTTCATTTACGTCTTTAATCACAGTAAGTATAGGATAACTAACTTTGCTCTTATTGAAACTGAGGTGTCGAAAGTGCGCCGTCATGCCGCACAATCTTATATTTCAGAGCATCGAGTTTTTACTCCCGAAACGTGAGGTGTCTCCTGTTTATTTCAAGGCACGTTACTAATACCACTTTTAGTCTACTTCAATAGTTATCTGGCGATGTCAGTGTTCGATTGCGTTCCATACCGAGTTTCTCTCAATGTCTTTTTTAGGTTGAACGCCAGAAGGGGAGGAAGAAATTATGCCACACCTGTCGCTTCCGCGGTGAGTACGTTCGTTTCCCTGCTATGGTAAGGCTTATGATACCAATGCTTAGAATATGATGCGATTGGGTGACGCGGAATCGAGGCATCGAACGAGCCACGATTCCCACAGTAAATTGGTCGGACCGGTAATCGACTCCAAGATTCCCTCGTCAAGCCATAACGTCAGTGTCTTTTATCCCCGCCTTCTGACATGTACTGATTTGGCTCGCAGGGTTGAACGCAGTGGAGATCAGTCGCCGAACGGAGAAAAAAGTGACAGGTTTTATGAAAACAGATGATCGGAGGCTTGCTATATGGATGCATGAAGTGGACAATGATTGTTATCAGCTGTGTTCAAACTTGAGATACTTGTACTTTTTGATCATCTAATGAATACAAACATTAAAACTCACGATATAGCGATGAACTCTAGATAATCCTGCCTCCCGATACGGGCCCCCGCGTCACGTCACGGGAGTTACGGCGCGGCGCCACTCACTCATCGACATCATGGCTTATCGTTCGCTGCTTGTAACTGAATGGAAGCGGCTGTTAGACGAGATGGATCCACAATCCGAGGTCAAAAGACTAGTCGACGGGGGCTCAGCCGAAGCACGGTTTGTTTTATGCTTAAACCAAGTCGGCAAAAGTACCGCCACTGTGGCCGAGAAGTCTTTCGAAGTACATTATACTCACAGTAAGTAGCTGTTGATCATCGCAATAGGAACATCGATCTTAATCGGCTGTTCTCTGGGTTTAAAGGTCAAAATATGAAAATTTCCAATACTAATTGTACGATATTTTTCGGATATCCTGATAATGGTATGATCCCGTGGTACTGAGCGCTTTTTTCGCCGAACCTTTTCCTTTTTAGCTTTCACGACCACAAAAATATGCTTTCAGAAAATTCAATACAATGATAGGCTCTATGAATTAGAGCTACTCGCCGACACGGACTTTCTTGTTCGTCGCTTTAATCGATGATCGTCAATCAATCAACTCTACTAAGCTAGGATGATAGGTAACGGCTCTAGCAAACTATGTGATAGAGGTGGCCAATGCGTTTGACATGCCACCTTCAAAGGTTGTGGATGCGGTGCAGCGATGCAGGGCCGTTGGTGCGCAAGACGGAGAGAATTCCGAGAGTGAATGGGAGCTCATGCCCCACAACGCGGACTATCATTGTCAAGCCTACATCGCTGATAGCTGCCTGCGGGAAGTGAAACTATCCGATCTCAAGCCAGATGAGCACGTTGAACGCTTTCTCCAAGACCCATCTAAATACACAAGTGGCTCAATACGTGTCATTGAAAAAGGACGGCGGTGGAGAGACGAAGGCGACAATGATACGAGATTTCCGTACAGTAAGGATAGCTTTGATCTACGTGCAATATCCTGACTCTTTGTTGGACAGAAATCCACCTGAGGGAAGCATCACATGAATATAACCTGTATCATGGAATTTCAACAACGTGCCTCTTGAGTAGGTGTTATCGGTTATCGTACAATCAGCGGACATAAAATTTGCGCAGATACTGAGATAAAAGTGACTTGCACGGTGCGCAACAAACAGTTCCGGGTTGTATATTACCTCGATCACCACGAAAAGCCACATGTAAGTTGTTTCTGATCCTTGTTCATCTTGGATACCAAATCTTTTGTCTAGGATTTTCGAACGTACTGCGAAGACATCGAGGAGATGGTGAGAACCTTATCCGGTCGGAATGCGGTCAAAAAAATGAAAAACATGCTGGAAAAGCTAAGAGCCTCGGTCGACAACGTAGGTATATTTCCTGATCGCTGAATTGCACTGATATGGTCTTTTGCTAGCGAACGGATGTCGGGGATGATCAATCTATGGTTGACGACCCATACAATAGAAACGTAATAGCTGTAAAAGACGTAATCGTGAATATTGCTGATACAGTCTTTTGCTAGAATCCGACGTCAACGAACACGGTGCCAGAAGGGCTGGTGCCTCTCGCTTTTTTGGAAAGCATAAGACCTCAGACCCGACACCCTCTAGACGAGCGGGCCCTAAGTTTACTACCACCCCCTTAAAGTGTCCATTGCACACATATAAATGGTACGATAGTTGGAAAGAACTAGAATTTCCAAATCGGCCTGGCCGTTTCAAATTTAAGAAGAAATGCCCTAAATTGCCTCCCGATTAAGTGCAAGACCTTTCTTCTCAGCTTTTGATCAAGTCAGATAATATTGTCATTTACGCAAGAAGAACGGACTACCTCTTATCATGTTCTTTGCTGATCAGATCCTGGCAGTACCGTGACCGTCGACCGTTGTGAGGGATGTCAGGTGGTATGTGGCCGCAAGATCCGGGAAGAATGGCAGTGAGGCTAAGTGAGACGCGGTTGGGGGACGAGACAATCACCGCTGTCTCGGAAATAGAGTGGTATACCGCGTTGACTTGGTACGCGACATCATAATTGACAGTTTAGGCAAACAATGAGTTTTAGAGGGTTGTGAGTAACCAGAAACGCTAACAGACGAATCATATTTCAATATTGTGGAAGCCCTACCACAGATTACTTGTGCAATACCCTGAAAAAGATTTGCTGGTCCGTGACATCAAAACCAGGCTTTATGGCCAACTGTGTGAACTTGTGGGAATCTTTATTTCTTTCTTTGGAAGAGAGCGTACACCGGCGCTGCTGGGTTCACCAAACCAGTAGCCATCTTGAAAAGGGATGGAACCTCTGTATCACCAAACGCCGTTAGGTGTTGAGCAGGAACTGAATGCGCGAAGACTAACTCGTAAGTGTCAGTGTCAGATGGATGCGAGAATTTCCACTTGTATGGCACCTTGCTCCAAACGAGAGCATAACTGTCTGGGTGCTACGCACGTCACGTCAATATCGGCAAAGGAAAGTAAAAATAGGCTTAAGGCTCACATTGGGGGCTGCGATGTAAAGTCCGGCCTTGCCTTGCACTGTGGATATGGTCACTTCGGGTGCAAGCGAGGGTTCAATGGTAAGGAACTTTCCGCCCGGAATATTCAGCCAGTTTACAGAATTAGTGTGATAGGACCTCCTACCGTATCGCCGGGATTCACTTCGGAGGCGGGGATGGCGATGACTGTGTCGCCCTCATTTTCCTTGCCATCGCTGAAGATAACCCCGCCGGTTTGGACGCTGGAGATGCCATATGAGGAAGCCACAGGAACGGCGGAGACGAGAGCGAATACAGAGGCAAGGGTTAAGAATATGGATGCAAAGGTGAACTTGACCATGGTGGTAAAGGAACTTTGGGAATCGTGGAAAGAATGTTGAACGACTTTATACCTCTGACCGTGACGTAAATTGAGCCGAACAAGTGCAGGCGACCGTGCTAATGTTCAGAGTTTTACGGCATAGTCGCTGTCGGCTACCTAAGCGAGAAAATGATTTAAGTATTCCACGTGTAGTATAAACTCCACGAGGCGTATGTAACTTAGACTGTAATGATCCCCGTATAGTTCCATGATCTGTTTGTTTTACATGACCCAAGTTTTTGCTGTCTCGTGAGTCGCACATATCGGACGTTATCCCTGCTCATTCCCGCTCCTCTGTTTTTTTGTACGCCAGGCTGCACCTGTACATACCCACACATGCCATCAGTGTTGACAATGAACTGAATTTCCGAACTCTCACCTGGCGCGAACTTTTCCAAGTTACCATGAATTTGAGGCGCACGGAGTCTTTGGTAAGTAGGTGGAGGTGTCGCAATCCTTAATCTTGAGCTTAATGCTGGTCGTGTGACAGAAATTACATAAACGTTTGACCCTTGTCACTGTCAGTCACATTTTCCACGCTACGGCTCCGAACTCCGACACGAAGTCGTCCTCGAAACTCTTTTTTTTTTTAATAGGTCTTCGAAACTCAAGTAAATCATTGTCGCCTATTCCTCATTGCAACCTCGACTTGCCAAAGACTCCACTGCCCCAATGTTCACCAACGCGGGTGCCTTACATCTCGCGATTATCGCCGGGGGGGGGCAATATTTCTAGTCACACACTGCCTGCATCCACTACAGATCACTGGAAGTATAGCAGCCTGAATCAGCATTATTCTCCAACTCAACCTTTTCGGTATGCCTCCCGATTATCTGCAGAAGAACGATGCCTATGCCACTGTAGGTCCTCAAATCGCTGGATGCCGGCGTTTTTACTCAAATTTTCCACCCACCATGGTGCATTTCGTTCAACCCTCGTACTAAAAACCTAGCGCGGTCCCACTTGTCTGATCATTGAAGCCATTGGCGTCGACTTCTTCTCTTCCTTTATTGTGCCAGCATGATGAAATGCTTGTACGTGGTCAATCGCAAAGCCTTGTAAAGAAGAATGGAAATACAGAAGAGAAACGCCGTAGTTGTTCGGGTGCTAGGAATAAGCTCCACCAGGGTGATCGGCCTGTAGAAATGATTGGATTGGCGTTGCATCCGGTCCTCCCAAAACAGAAACGCAGCATCTACCTTCAAGTCCTACAGCACGCATCATGATAATACCTGCGATACTCACGACCACTGACACCTCAAAAGCCACTGTTAGCACATCCAATTCACTTTTTTCTTGCATCGCTTGAGTCGATCTTCGTGGTGGGGCGCATTCCTCAATGTGAGCTGCCTACGCGATGGTATGTTCCCGGTTTTCATTTCCCGCTGCGGATGTCTCTGATCAGGATAGGGAAACGCTTTAGCTATATTTCGCAATGTCGGCCTCATACTATTGCTAGTGCGCTCCCGTGATTGCCATGCCACTTAACCTTACATTTCGGACCATTGACCCCGATTCCGAAACCCATGGTTTCCCCTGCTTCTATTCATGTTTATCAACAGTTACCGGTCACCATGCGACGTTAGTTGTGATTGCGTTTCATGCACTGGATTTCGCACGCTCACGAACTATTTTAGGTTGAATGCGAGAAAGGGCACGAGATTAGGAGAGATCATAATGTTCCTAACCCTTCGGCATTGAGCATGTGCCGCTGGTGCACCTCAGAAATGGTCCAAAGAGGCCCTCACCGCAACACTGAAACTCTCAACATCTAGAACGTGGCATGGTTGAGTGACTTGGACTCGATGCATTCTGCCAGCCACGATTCCTACGGTCAATTGGTCATACAAGGAGACGGATTTCAAAGACTCCATCAAACCACAACGTGAGCGGCTTTCGTCACTCCCCCTTCTGACAATTACTGATTTGGCCCTGAGGGTTGTTCAAGGTTGATTATCACCACCCTGAGGAAAAACTGCCGAGCATTTTCAAAACAGGCAAAGAACGTCGTAGGAAGGTCATATTATAGTATATAAACTGTACGCTTGATGTCTTATATATGTGAGGCGAATATTATCTGATATCAAATACAACACTAATTGCATTCCACCAGTTTAACGTACTTTAGCTTACCTGTTTCAGACCAGGTACGGTCTGATCAATGCTGAATAAACTCAGCCTACCTTTGACAGCAAAAATGCGCTGGTCGTCACCGAGTTGCCCGCTGGCGGCATATTCTATGAAGTCAGGCCCCATGCGCAATGTTTTGTCGATCCTTCTAGGTTTCAGCAGCGTATCCTTATTGAATAGGATAGCTGAATTCTGTAGGTAATGAAACATTTCGGCCATCCCGAGCAAGATGAGCGCGGGATGCCAAGACAAAAATACTTCAAAACGCTAGATGGGGACTCCGTGGCGCGGATAGGGAATCTCGATAGGAAAAGCTCGAGCTATATATATCATGGGGTACTATTACACGTACTATTCAGTTTCCACTGAACACACTTCTTCCGCACTTGCCCCTTCTCCTCTTCCCCCGACCTCTTCGACCGAGTCGCTACGTGCTTGGACGACATGGCAGCGATCGTGGACTCTCTATTAGTGAAACGGGCGCAGAGCATTGCGCCGACCATGGGTGCGTTATATGCGGGGGCAATGTTAACGGGAATGTACGTATCTACGCGTCCTTGCCAATGTAATTTGTTAACGGGTCATTTCAAAGACTTTACGGATCCGCCAACATCCAGACGTTCCTTTATTACAAAAACTTTCCCCGGGATCAAACGCTTCAGAAATGTGCAGTGAGTCTGTATGCGTAACTGACCTGAGCCTGCGCTTAGATTTTTTGGGCGAAAAGGTTGCTCTCCTTTGGTACGTCTCCCACAGCATCAGATCTCTTTATGGATGCTAAGCCGAGAATGACAAAGGATCTTAGATTCGTTACATATGATCTTTACAATCATTGAATTTTGGCACTATCTGATTGATTCGTTTGGGGATTATGATGCACTCATCGTGCTGCACTGGTCTGTCATTCTCTGTCGACGGCTTTCGCCTCAGCTTGATATTATGCATTCAGGTCGTTTTCAGTAAGCGGTTACGCGAGTCCGATGCGATATAGTTGTCCTGATACTTTACTCCGCGATATTAGTTGCAGCTTGCAGCCGGCGTACGTCTTTACGGCGCGTTCTCAGGTTTGGAGACACGTGAACTGATAGTGATACGCTTAGGTCCTCATCATTCTTGTTGTGCAAAG
>WNGI01018759.1_pt1 | contig 11869 bp, 12 predicted proteins | sample 5400621 | NCBI WGS metagenome assembly WNGI01 (sample SAMN13153374, study PRJNA577476) | soil metagenome | isolation source: 20 cm soil or saprolite under Garry oak tree replicate 1 | place: USA:California | collected 2016-06-15
ATTCAGGCTCATAGCCTTTGGCCGGTTTAGGACACCATCACTACCCACAATGATCCAGGGGCGGACAGAACCCTACTATCCTGTACAGACCGTGCTTCTTGTCCTCCGAAGAATGAGAAAGGTTTGTTCTGTATGCGTGTTTTCCACATGGCCGAAGACAATTGACCGATGCTGTAGAGCACCGGTGTGATATGACTTGTCACTTGTCCGACGAATACATGGGCGCCTATGTTCGGTGACTAATTGCTGACCACGACATGACATAAAAACAATCCTTCTAGAGCATTCACAGCGTCTTCCGAAGGGCTGGAAAAGTCTTTGATCCTTCAAGCCACTCTGCCGATCACCGAGTGTGTCACCCAGAAAATGGGTGTCTTGGCACAGCCCGCGCATCCAAGGACGATCAAAAGGGCTGGCGGATGCTATAGTTGCAACTGTATAGGTTTGCGGGCCTCACGCACTTGGCTGATTTCAGCGACATGTGTCGTTCAACTTCATCAAAGAAGGCGCAACATGACACCGCCCTCACCCAGATATAGGGTGATCCTATGTTGTCAAGGGCGACCAATCATCCCACGGAAGGGGGCTAGTAGTCCATATCGTTATCAGATATGCGCGTACAGCCTCGTATTGACACCTTTCCACTATCAGAACGCAATGGGAGAATCTCATACGTGTCAATTAAACTCTTGGCAACAGAGAACACGTACCTTTCCGGTCACCGGTCACCTCGCATGCGCAGTTATACTTACGCACAGGCCCCATACGGTCAAAGTTCCCATAGATAGACGCAAAATTAGTTACCATATGTGCGTCATAGGCGACGTGGACGCGGCCGATTCCAACATCTAAACATATCTACCGCAGCAATTTTACCCGTCCGGAATCAGCTTAGCCCCCTATCCCTCGGGAACCTTACTCACCGTTTCTCGACAGCCATGAGCCCGATGACATCCGTTCATCACGATGCCGATGTCCCCGATCGGGTTCTTGTCCTGATGATGCCCAGACCCCGTTGATCGACCGACGACCTGGACACTTCTTTGACAATTGCTACGCAATGCGCATAGCCTCGGATGAATTGATTGCGGATTGCATACGACCGATTACGATTACGGTTCTGCCACGGGCAATCGGAGGCGAATCGTCAACCTCCACAATAGTTCGCATCTGTCAACTTCAAGTGATATAATTAGTGCATTGGCATAACAAGGGGCATGAGGCTTCCACACTGGAACTACTTGATACTTGATACAGATACTCGAGGTTTCAAGCTTGAGGATACCTGATATGCACGCTAACCGTGATGCCGCATGTCGGAGGAAAAGCGGGTTACTTCGTGTTATGCCAAAAAGACACGTTGCGTTTGTGTACAAATTTAGACATTTCTTTGTCCTCGGTGTTAGTGTTGCGCTGCAACAATTTCAGACGTGTTTCACAAATACTAGCACTTTATTGTATTCAACTGCTTGAACCTAGTTATGTACCTAAGCTGTACTGCACCTATGAGTATGTACGTATGTTGCAAGGATAAACGGTACGCTTCTAACCGTGCCGGATACGAACAGCGAGTGGCAAAAGAAATAATCGCGAAGATGACAAAAGGGGCTTTTGAAGGGTGCTGAAGAAAAGATAAAGTTGTGGAAACGAGTGTGGGCGTTTAGCAATGCGAAGGAGTGGAGAAAGTGGACAGTAGTATCAAATGGACAATGCACAATAATAAAAGCGACTGGTGACCATGGATGTCGAAGTCCAGTGAAGTGCATGATAAGCGGGGAGGGTCGGGGAGTGGAGGGGGTCGTTTAAGAGATCTTGTAGGCGTATATATATACAGAATCTAGGTTTGCTTCTTCAGTCCGTTTCTTCATTTTGTTTATAATCGAGTACTTGAGGAGAAAAAAAGGGCAACGCCACTCAAGAACGAGTAGTCTGGGTACGTGAACGTGTCAAGGCACGGAGTTGGGATGATTAGTCGCCTGTGGGTTCGCATCAATATGGGTAATCAAGCGAGAGAATAGAAGACATACCTGACGGAACCCAATCTAAATTGCACGTCGCCAATTGTCCCAGCCTCGAGGCACTGGCGTGGAACAAGACAAGAGAGTAGTACCAAAAAAAAAAACCCGAGACCAAACCCATCGTAATACTTGATACAGTTTTTGGCAATAAAATTAAGAAAGAATCACGGACAAGACGACGCCCCAGGAAAAAAAAGACGTGAAGCAAGCGCCGCCGAAGTTATATGATATAACAGGGAAATGTGAAATGAATAAAATGTGGATAATAGGTGAAATGTAATGTTCGTGTTGAATAGTGTCACAATTGCGTAGTGCTGCGAAGACCGGGATCAAAGTCCGATGTACCAAAAGGAAGGAACAAGACGTCGAGAAATGCAGCACAATTACAGGTGTCGTCTCGGAGTCCGGGAGTCGTTGCTATTGGTTGGCCCTGAGAGAGAGGACGACATGGCGATGTCGACCCGAGGCAAGCAAAAGACGCATATCAAGTATCGGAGGGATATAAATTAGACACTAAGCAAGGACCAAACGATGATGCCCATTTTCCCCTTTTTGCCCGCTCGCCTTGTTAAATGTAACGAGCGGGCAGTAATCAGAGGCGTCCGGCGAGAGCGTTGATAGTATATACACAAGGAAGGGGTAAACAACTGAATCTTGGCGGTCCCAATAGAGTCGGAGAGTCGATGAATGGAGGATATAACCGCCTGCGAATCGAGTTGGCCGGACTGCGATAATACCTTTTTGTACAACCGTTGGGGAAAAATGGAAGAAAAGCGCTAATAAGACATTTGGCTTTCGGTGGAATAGATGAAGTTGAGATGAGTAACGGGAGCAGTGGGTGCATGTCGTCGCAAATGTGGGACGGACACGCGAAAGCATGGAGTTGTCCTGAACGAGTTACCGAGCCGGGGAATAAAACCGTAAGGATACACTAAACCAGGATAGTAAAAGTTGAAGAGCGCCGCGATTCGTCTTGATGTTGTTGCATATAATTGAGGCTGAGGCCGTCGTCCATTCGTCTATAGCATGTGTCGGCGGAGTGTCGGAAGGAGGTCATTTAGATTCGCAACGATAAGCAAGGGGTGGAAGAGCGGTGTTGCATAGCGTTGATAGCGACGAAAACCACATGCTATTTTTGGCCTCGTGGGAACGGCAAATTTGTCAAGGAAAAAGTCGGAAGTGGACGGGGCAGCTACCAGGAGCCCCTATTAAGTGCCACGAACATTCAAAAGGATCCGGGTGCTAAAGGCAGTGCGTTATGACACTAAATACCAGCAAATAAAATGGGGCGAACCTCAGCAATTCTCATTAATAATGGTTAAGAATAAAATAGCTGTTCAAATGAACAGCGGATCGGGCAGTTCATCCGGACTAGGCGAGTTCTGGAATGACGAACTCGCAAAGTAGCCTGCCACTTTTTCGGCTGCCTCCTTTTCAAATTGCCTCTCCTTAGCTTGCGCAGCAGCAGGAGCGAAGTCCCGAGCAAATTTGGGCGTTACGGGCTGAGATGTCTTGAACGGCGAAGAATATGCGTGCAGAGGAACCTTTTTTCCAGCACCGGGCGTCTTGGATAATTGGAAAAATGTCGAAACGTTGGGGTTCCACCCCGTAGAGGTGTCTTCGTCAGAAGACATGTGGAAAACACCCTCGCTGGGGCTTCGTTTGTGCTTCTGCCCGCCCTGGCGGCCCTTCTGCTGAGGCGCTGATAATGGTGCGGAAGGCAACGGGGGGAAAAATCCAGTAGCGGGTGCAGTACGGGGACTTGTGTTGAACTTGTTCTGCACCTTGGGGCGGGTAGGCGTGACGGGGGGTTCGTGGTCTGACAAATCGCCTGCATCGGTCATGTCATCGCATATAGGGAAAACGTCAAAGGTGATCGCCCCAGCAGTCGAAGAGCGCCTGCGCTGCTGCTCAGTGGGCATATGCGACTGTGCAGGATCAGAACGAGAGAGGTTATGCGCATGCGTACGAGTAGTGATAGGGGGTACAGGAATGGCCTTGCTGGAGGCAGGGGAGGGCGAGGGTGGTACGGCACCTGCCTGAGGCTGCCTGCGACGAGCAAGCTTCCCGGAAGGCTTGGGAGTCAGTGTAGGCGGAGGCTTGTGAGATGATGCGTCGTCGAGGAACGGATCAAAAAGATTAGCGGTTTGCGAATGTAGGACGTAAGGACCCTCTGCCTGCGGAGTCTTGGCTTGTGGTAGAGTAGGAGGCGAGGGTTGACGGGCGGATCTGGTACCGCGCAACGAGTTATGAGAGGTGCTCCTGAGTCAGATCCGTATGAGCAATGCCCAATCATGCTTATCGAGTCAGAATGAATCACCTGGGCAAAGTCCTGGAGTTGGCATTTGTCTTGTCCTTGGGCTGCTTTGCGTGGGCACGTCCGCGCAGCTGGGGCGACGGGGTCGGGGATGGAGCGGCTGGCAGTGGAAGAGCCGGGGCAGACTTATCTGCAACAACAGAATTCGGGGGCAGCCTAGGCCTAGAAGCGACCTTCTGCCTCTGTTGTGCATGGAGCTGACGATTATGATTCTGCGAGGGACGAGGCGGTTTTGATAGCGAAAGCAAACCAGGTGTTCGGGTTGGTTGGACGACGACGGCCGGGGGAGCAGAGGGATTGCGTCTGTGAGCGTGTACGAGCGAGGGCGAGAGCGGGAGAACGGGGTGTTTGTGGAAGAGCATCATGGTGGAGAAAGATAGAGCGAAGGAGAGGGAGTATTAGACAAAACGGGCTTCCTCTTTGGGTTTATTTGGTATTATTGATATCCGGTGGCGTTCGCACCACATGATCGGCCCTTCCGCCGAATGTTCCAGCGTTTCTGTTCCCGCATGTGAACATTCTCACATTGCATTCCTTACTTACCCTCGGGTCTCTGCTGTTATTGTGTGTTCCATAGGCACCGATGCGGCCTTTTCATCTTGCGATAAGTCTTCGGACACGTTGCTGCCATCCCCCGCGGCTAGATCCACATACAGCTCATAAGGCAACAGGGCTATGCCCTTCTGGCCCTGCTGCACAGCTCCGATCTGACATACGAATCCATTATCATCATACCCCACCGCTCCATATACCGTAGTTTTCCCCGCTTGTGCCCGTCTACCCTATCATATCATATCACGTACTCATATCCAAAACCTTCCCATCCTGAAGGCACAATAATTTACCTTGATCACCGCTTCCGAGCGCCGAAAGCATATCTTGCAGGTCAATTAGCCTGTGGGTATCAGACGTCGGAATTAGACTATGCCTTTGCGGTCGCCACCCTGGGGTCACGAGGCTCCCCAATTCGCCGCTCACTTCGCAACGTCTTGAGACCAGGGTAGCCCTCCAGGGGGCTTCCGTAAGCGCACTGTAACAAAGGTACACTCGTGAGTCATCTAGATTCGTATCCGCTAGTCTACGGCATGCTACTATCCTTATGCCCTTATCGTCCCCCCAACAATAGCACAAGGCTTCAGCTTGAATAACACATACATAACACGAGGCACTATCAACGTTTCTCCCTGCTTCTCTATTACCAATGCTCTTGTCATTCATACAACACGGGGCATCAACGTCTATTACTAAGTACGATTCAATCTGTGGCCGTCCTACATAGATTATTGTGAAGAAATTACCGTGGTACGTCCGGTAACAACAAAAGTGCTAATGTATTGAGCGTCCCTCAACTCTCCCTGAGATCACATGAACCTTAGTTCGCAAGCAGCATTTTCCGGGGATCCTCAATGTATTCTTTCACTTTCACTTAAGGGTGGACACAACAATCAGTTCGCCTATCCGGCTTATTTACGCGAGAAATACCTACCAAGGAAAGTGACAGCTTCCCGGCCATCTAGCAGACGGTGGTCATAAGTAAGCGCCACTACCATGATGGGCCTAATGACGATCTGTCCATTGACGACAACGGGCGTTTCTTTGATCGTGTGCATGCCTGTCACATGCATAAAGGGCCCATTTTTGGTTTAGCACAACCTAGGATTGCATCATCGAGGGAAAAAGAAACGCACCCAGCACGGCGGCCTGTGGAAGATTGATAATAGGCGTGCCATAAAGCGAGCCGAAGACTCCACCATTAGAGCTACATCACGGATAGAGCCAACGTTAAGCTAATGACGAAAGCCCCAGAACCACTCCACGTACATGGTAAAGGTGCCACCGGACATATCTTCCAGCGTGAGCTTACTGTCTCGTGCCTACGCAGTGACACGTAAGGAGAGCAGAAATACCGCAATTCTGATAGAGCCGTACCTTCTTACCGAGATCGGCGATTTCTTTCTCGATCTGAACGAAATTCATGGCCTCAGCGTTTCTAACGACAGGAGTAACGAGTCCCTTGGGCGTCGCCACTGCAACGCTCAGATCAACAAAATCGTGATACACAATCTCATCGTCTTCGATGTAAGCGTTAGCGGCGGGGATTTCTCGCAACGCAAGAGTGCACGCCTTTGCGAAGGCGCTCATAAAACCGAGTTTTCGACATATCGATCTCGTTGAACGTAGTCAACGAGGCTGCCGCATTTTGAGACTCTTTCAGGCGCTCAGCAATGCGCAGGCGCATGCGACTCATCTTGACCTGAAAAATGCGTTAGAGGCGCGCCGCTGAGCATCTTGCCGAGGACATACTCTCGTCTCATTGCGCGAGCCTGGAACGGCTGCAGACAAAGGCTTCTCTTCCTTTTTCGGCGCTTTCTCGAGATCCTTCCCCTTTGTTGCTTCCTTTTTCACCTCCTTTGGCTTTTCTGATGGTGCAGGTGGCTCCGGTAGCTTCTTATCTACTTGCTGGTCGGCAGGCTCGGTTGCATCCTTTGGCTTCTCTGTTCCAACAGCTTGCTCTTCCTTTGGCGGCGCAGGTGCAGGAGCTTGATTGAAGCGAGACGTAAATAAAGATGATGGAAAGCAAATAGATCGCACACATACTCTCGCCCACCTCACCGGGCTCAATGACAAACAGATCTTGTCCAACGGCGACAGTGTCTTCCTCATTCGCCAGCAACTGCACAATCTTCCCTGATTTCGGCGCATTGACCGTCACGTCGATCTACCGAACCATCAAATCTCTCCTTGAATCCTGTCACGTTACTTTTAGAATGTACCTTGTCCGTTTCAATAGTAGCAACTTCCTCGTCAGCAGCTACCGTATCTCCGACTTGTTTTGACCACGACTTGAGTGTTCCCTCGCTGATAGACTCCGCCATCTGAGGGACCTTTACAGTCTCGGCTGATCGTGAACGTACGCATCACCATGCTATTTCCCGTCGTATCGAGACGGGCACCCACTCACCCTCTAAAAGCCTCGTCGAATGAAACTGGGCTCTCCGCGCATAGGTGTTTGCGGTCTCCCTGTATCCAAAGACACATAAGATCGAGATTCGCGCAACGCAGTCGGCACAACTCACCATGCTCTGAACACGCCGCGAGCAGCAGCTCCGGTGTGGCGGGCGTTTAGAAAGCCGCGACCACGCGCCACGGCAATGATGTGTTTTGACAGCATGGAGAGACTAGAACAGTCGGGTATGAGTGCACGTTGTAGTTCCGGACGGCGGTTGCTGGCGCTCACCGGGATGTAATTTGTTTGTCCCTTGTTTTCCATCGTCGGCTTCTGCCTGTACCCGGGCCCGGAAACGGATCTACTATGCCACTAGGCGCTGGCCCTGCTTTGAGCTCTTTCTCGGCGACGTACGTATCCGTATTCCGCGATGATTGCACAATGCCATTTGATCATCCTTGCGAAATCTGATTAATCTCAGAAATTCTAGTAACCTGCAGTATTAATTGAAAAGTTTGAACGCAACATCCTAGTGTTTTCTGGGGGCCCAGAGTTTGTGGTACCGATTATCATGTATGTGCTGGCCATCACAGCACTCTTGGCTACTCTAGGTTTATCGGGCACAATTTTGTTGCCCGCTCTCCTATGAACGCAGTCCACATGTGGGTGAGGTTCATCATTTTGCTAACACCCGTGGCCCTTGACGTAGGCAAGTATATGCGGCAAGATTTCGACATTTAACTAGCTTCCGTGGCCCCTGGTTACGGGTAGGTGCGCGCGACGTGGTTTCGACGTGAAGCTCATTCATTTCCTGACCTCGAATATTGCATGAATTGCATTATCCGCCCAAAACGGGACCGTTCTCTCGAAACTTATAGCCTTTTCCGCACTTGGAGAGCTGAAAGGTAATATAAGCCTATGGACTAGTCATTGCAAGATCACAAGTGCCACCCCTGAGAATAAATGCTCATGGGATGCGTACATGTGAAATATTACAGGTAGACTGTGACGAATCTGATGAGACAGATTCAAACTATCATCCTTCTGCGCATAGCTTCTTCACCTGGCGACTCTGTTCTAACCTCGCAAAGAACATGATAATGCCACTCTTGTATGTGTTTCAGATGTTGTGGGTGTTCCACATACCGCCAGGCCACCCTCCTAGCCGCAGCCTATCATGACCAGAAAGGCAAATCGATGAGACGAGAGATTGGCGTAGATGCACACGCGATGAACAATGGGGGTTTTGAATTGAACTTCCATTTAAATCGGACAATGCAATTTGGCCGTCTCGCGGCTCGCCGAGCATCACGGAACTAAAGAGGCTTGGAGCGATGGGGAACGTGCATGCAAAACGCATGAAATTGTCTACACACGCCAGGCGGATAGGTAGCATGATTACTTGGGGACCCAGAGTAGGAAAAGTGTCGTCGCCACTACTGTCAGCCTAGGACATTTGATGGCCGTCATACGATCGAGCACGTTTTCCTCTAGAAAAACGCTCGACACATGTTTTCTTGTGTCCAGCAACAAATTGACTGGGATAGATAGGCCATCATGCCAAGTTATTCCAAATCGAAAATTCGGAGAGTTTCTTTAGAGCATCACAAACTCGGGTGCAAATATCCTGCCAGTGGCGTCATGTCTGCCATCCTCAAGGCATCCACCGTTCTCCAACACCTGAGGTCGTCGGTTAGAGACTGGCGGATATCCCCGTAAGCCCACATCTAAATTTTATCATGTTTGCAACTATCGACTGCAACGTGTTTCTGCGACATGCCAGGGCTGCGTTGCATTTTTGGTGTACTAACATGAATTAGGCCGTCATCGTGAGTCAGGTCAGGCCTCCGACACAGGAGAATTTGGTTTTAAATCTATAAGGATATACAGCCAATACGGTTAGATCAATTTTAGAAGGTCCCCCAGAACGCCCATAGCAGTAACAGCGGCACCAGCGCCGGCTCCTTGAACAATGAGAGGTCTAGGGCTGTACCTCTCCGTATGGAACATGATGATGTTATCCGACCCGCCAAGGGAAGTGGCAAATGGGTGATCAATGGGGTACCTAGTTCATTCATCCTTCAATATTTATCCGAAATTGACTAGGATCAAGGACGTACCTTTCCAACCCTGCTTTGACTTGCCCAGTAACAGCATCTACGACACCGACAAATCTTAGGACTTTGCCTTCAGCGCTAGCTTCTGCTCTAAGTTTCGAGAACTCCACATCAAACTCCGGAAGGCGCGCGATGAACTCGTCGCCTGTGGCGATACCTTCTAGAGCTGAAGGAATGAGAGAAGCAGTCTGTACAGTGGCGAATGACTGTAATTCTGGAAGCGATACTGGTTTGATAGAGAGTGTTGAAACGGTTCGCGATAAGATAGTTAATTTTCTCGCGACGTCAAAGCCGTTAAGATCGTCTGCCGGATGAGGTTCCTATCCAAGAGTTATTCATAGCATAGCGCATTAGCATGGAAGACATACAGTGTACCCTTTTTCCCGTGCTGCTTTGACAATGGAAGAGAAAGTCGGTCCGTCAGGCTTGCCCGTTGAGAACTCGTTAAATATGTAGCTCATCGTGCCAGAGAATACGCCCTCGATTTTGATGATCTAGGTGATCTCGTCATCAGCCGCGCTCTATGCATCCTTTATTAGTTGCTCACCTTATCGCCTGTTCCGACGAGCTCTTTCAAGGTGTTTATCACCGGCAAGCCTGCGCCTACCGTGGACTCGTTCAGATATCGAGCGCCAGATGCTCCGCTACTCTGGACGATGGCACTGTAGAGGCCGATGTCACCAGAAAAGGCTTTCTTATTGGGCGTAACGACGTGGATTCCTTTCTCAAGCCATAGAGGGTACAGAGCAGCGACGGCGTCAGAGGATGTGTTGTCAACGAGAGCGACGCGCTCGTTAGCTTGGACCAATGCATGCAATCGTTCCGTCAAGGCATGTAGGTCAGCCTTTTCCGATGAGGCAACGAGAGTCGATTTCCAGTCGTCGGTCGGTTGGATCGGCTTCGTCGAGTTGAAGACGGATCGCGTAGATGAAGATAAGGAGATCAGCCTAAACGGCGATACATTTTGTGGTATGGAGAGTAGTTGATTGATCAATTCGGATCCCACAAGGCCCACGCCAACGATGGCTACATGGATCTGGGACTGTTGCATGATCGTATGTGAAAACCTGAGAGCAACACCTCGTCTTAGTGGAAATCCAAGTCTCCTGATCACGAACATGGTGAAACCGTGTCAAAATTATCTTTCTATGTACTTGTGGCTTGATCAAATTTCATTTCCCTAGGGCTTCTTTCAGGGTGGCCCTTACTACCGTCGATAGATGGCAACCCTACAGCAGGTCATCTTCTCAGGGTCTCTTACTACGAGTATACATGAAAGTTGGGCTTTTTCATAGGACCGCAAACCATTAATGAACTCCAGGTTCGCCACAGGAGCGGTGAATTTGTAGCGAATCTGCCTTCATGCCATACACGCCCACTCAAAAAAAATGTGTGGTCCTAAAATAGCACTTGTATTGTCCTTACGTAATCCAAAGCAACCTCGCGAAGGCCACGCCAGGAGCCAAGTCCGTCACGCCATGCAGGTTGTACGTCCCATCAGCCTCTCCGCTTTTCATAGCGCTAAATCAAACACAGGACTCGGAACAAGCTTCTCAGTCGTCGCAATTCATCAACTACTTTGACGTCTCCAACAACTTTGCCTGGCGAGAGACGCGCCTAACCGAGATTGAACAGCGTAGAGCGCTCCTCGGCGATACTTTGATATTCGACTTTTTGCTTTTGCACGGGGGCATACAAAAACCTGATGGGTTCTATCCACCCTCAGATGTTTCCGCGTTGCAGCAGCTACTAGGCGCAATAGAAGCGTCGCACTATGACACGCTCAAGAAGGAGTGCTTAGTGTACTACCTTCTCAAGTGGCATCAAGATGGGAGAGAAGGGCGTTTTCAGCTGGATCGCTGTATTCCTCCTCATTTTGCGGCCCTTGCGGACGCGTACTGGCTATTGGACACGGGGGCAAACGTTCCGGTACGTCGCGGCACCGTTGTTTGCTCAGCCTTGACTCAAGCACGTCGTAGCTTGCGGTGTCCATTCTTTCAGACTCACGTCTTGATCAAGAATACGTCTCAAAAATTCTGCAAGCCATCTCTCTCACTTCTAATCCGGCGTTGATCGTGAAGTACGTTCGCACCGCAAAACCGGCGCTCACGGAGCCCCGTGACCTGGATTTATACGTTGTTGCATTGGCTGAATGCTGTAGTTTATGTGATGCTTGGGAGTACCAGCGCACGTTTAGCCAGACGAGCACCTTGCGTTCAAGGCTGTTTAAAAAGTTGCTGGAGTGGTCTGTGACGCGTAAGTGTTCGTAGCTTTTAATTAGATCATCACTCAAAAAGAAATAGCAAAACCTAAACCGGCTGCATTGAAGCAACTTCTCTTTCTCCCTCTTATGCCGTTTGAGGAGTCACTTTTACGCTCGTTTGCGCTTGAGCCCTCTCCATCACCACGTCCTGCATCGATGGCGGCTTTACAGGATTTGATCTGTATTCGACTCATTCAAGGGGGCAGA
>WNGI01011275.1_pt1 | contig 11866 bp, 10 predicted proteins | sample 5400621 | NCBI WGS metagenome assembly WNGI01 (sample SAMN13153374, study PRJNA577476) | soil metagenome | isolation source: 20 cm soil or saprolite under Garry oak tree replicate 1 | place: USA:California | collected 2016-06-15
CGCTTCACCGCGACCAGCTCGAGTCGGACACGCTGTCGGTGTACCAGCAGCGGTGGCGACAGCGGCTGGGGCCCGAATTCCAGGCGCAGCTCGCGCTGCGGATGCTGGCCCAGCGCATGACCGACGCGGAAATTGACTCACTCTTCGACCTCGCGCTGACCGACGGCGTGATGCCGATCGTCCGCCGGACGGCGCAGTTCAACCGCCACCGGAATCTCATCGTCGCGCTCTTCAAGCATGCACCCGCGCGGCGGGTGCTGTTCAGACGGTTGATGCAGTAGGCAGGAGAGTACGGCGCGCGCTCGAAGAGCGAGCCTGATGAAGGCGCGCTCTTTTTTTGTACGAAGGAGACTTAGTAGTCGATGTAGAGATCGCCGGCGCGCGTGCCCATGCGCAGCAGCACGAGGCCGGAACGTGTTTCCCTGGACGAATTCTTTCCGGTCCGTTTAATCGTCGTGACGTTTGATTTCCTGTCGTACGACGCCTCGACCTGCACGCGGTCTTTCCCCTTGTGCAGCTCGAACTTCTGATTCAACGACTTCAATGAACCGTCCTTGTTCGTTGCCCACTCGTACTTCTTGACCGCCCAGTCCGGAATGATCAGCGGCTTCAGCACCGATCCCTGCCGATACTGGAACGCGAGCACATGCACGCGCGATTCGTTGCCCGACTGACGCACCTTCTCGACGAGCGTCACCTGGTTCGGGTTCTGAATTGGCGCCGGCCCCTGCGCCGGTGTGAACTCGTCGGTGAACCTGTAGACGTGGTATTCCGCGTTGCCACCGTCCCAATCGTGATCGTCGTCGTCCCAATCGTCACCGTCGCCGCCCCACCGCACGGGGATCACGAGAATCGGCGCGAACGCCGAGGCCGTCAGCCCTGGCAGATTGTCGGTGCCGTACACCTTGTCGGTGCAGAAGTAGCTGACCGGGTGTCCCAGAATGGTCGTCGTGCAGCGCCCGCCGACCGCCGACGCGTCGAGCCGATTGAACGCCTCCGGCGGCGTGTGATCAAGGCGGATGACGGGCCTGTCAGGCGCGGCGAGCGGGACGGCGTACGTCACGGAATTGCCGGCGTAGTCGGTGACCTTGACGCTTCCGAATACGGCCGCATCTTCCGCCGTCAGTACCAGGGCCCCGGACGAGATCGACTGCATCTGCAGCGTATTGGGTGAGGTAATCGACCCCACGTGCGAAATGTCATCGGTCGTCACGAAGGGGATCGTCACCGCCGTGTTATTCCCGTTGAACACGGGCACGCCGGATTGGAGCGACGGCGGATCCACATCGATGTGCAGTGTGACGCACGTGACCAGGCCGCAGTTGGTCTCATCCGCGACGGCGCCGTTGCCCGCTGCGTCGACGGCCCAGAAGGCGATGACGACGGTGCCCTGCATCGGCGTCATATTCCGGGTCCACGTCAATGTTGCCGTCGGGCCCGATCCGAACGGGGTGCAGCTGCTCGGGAAGACGTCCGCGCCCATCAGGGTGCACACGCCGACCTCATCGCTCGGATGCTGACTGCTCGTCGTCAGCATCCTCCAGTGCAGCGCGGTGACGCCGACGCCGCCGTTGTTGTCCAACGCCATGACGTTCAGCGTCGGGAAGCTGTTGTGCCACCGCAGTCCGTCGGCGGTCGTCGCGCGCGGCAGCGGGCTGATGCCGACGGCCACAGTCGGCGCGACGCTGTCCTGGACGATCTGCACTCCCGGCGCTTCCGGCACCAGCACGTCATCGGTGGTGATCGTGTGGCCCGCCGCGTCCTTCGCGGTCACATGGACGTTGAAACGGACGTTGCCGACAGCGGAGGCGACAAACGTGAAGGGGAGCGATGCGGACGCGCTCTCGGCCAGCGTCATGCCGCCGCTCGCGGGGAACGAGGCGCTTGCCGGTGAAACCGTGGAGGGCGTGCCGGTCACGGCCGTAACAGTCGCCGTGACATCGTGCAGGTTGCCCGTGCCGACGTTCGCCACCGGAACGGTCATCGTGATCTGCTCGCCGATGCCCGCACGCCCCGGCCTGATGGTGCCGACGACGATGTCGCCGAGCGCGATGGCGGCGTCCGTAGGCCTGGAGACCGTCACGCCGGTGTCAAAGTCCTGGAGCGGAGATGTCACCGACACATTGCCCGACGCGGATGCCGCCTGCAGCTTGAAGAGGAGCGTGTGCGCGAAGCCGGATCCATCGACAGCCCCGCCGGTGACGGTGAAGTCGAATTCGTAGCGGACCGTATCGGCGCCGCCCGCCGCTTCCAGGGCGGTGGACGAGGACGTCACCGGCGAGACCGTGCCCGCCTGCGAGGGCGTCACCGCCAGCGAAAGATTGGTCAGATTGACGGCACCCGTGTTGCGCGCGGTGACTGTCACGTGCACGTGGTCGCGCGCCGGGTCCTGCACGATGAGCGAGGTCTGATCGACTTCAACCGAGTCGATCGCAATCCCCGAGCGCGTCAGGTACTGCAGCCGCTGGCCACCCTGCTCGGTGATGACCAGGCGGCCGCCCCTGATCGCGACACCCGTGGGGCCGACGAACAGCAGTTCTCCGGGCATGGGACGCGCGGGATCCGCGCCGAACGCGTTCTCCAGCGCATAGGCCGACGCGCCGGCGGGTGCGTATACCTTGATCTGCGAGCTTCTCAGGTCCGCGATATAGATGCGCCCCTCATCGTCAACGGTCACACCGCGCGGATCGTCCACCTCGGTGCTGCTGACGTCTCTGATCTCGCAGATGAACTGGCCCGAGCTGTTGAGGACGATGACGCGGTTGTTGCCGGAATCGGCGACGATGATGCGGCCGGCGGTCTGCGGATTGCTCGAGCGATCGAACTCCACGTCTTCCGGATAGAGGAACGTGAGCGGACCGCTCGGCGGCAGGCTCGAGCCCTGACTACCGATCGCCGTGGCGATGTAGTTGTGACCCCCGGCGGGCGTGAAAATCTGGATGCGCTCGTTGTACTGTTCGTCGGCGACGACAATCCTGCCGGTCGCCGGATCGAAGCTGACGCCGCTCGGCCCGTACATCTGACCGGGCGCGGCCGTCACCAGATCGTGCGTGGCGCCAAAGGTGCCAATCGCGTAGGCATCGAATCGCGGGCCGGCAATCGCACCCGCGTCCGCATGAACCGCTCCACCTGCATTCAGCGTGAAGACCTGGATTCGATCGTTCCACTGGTCCGCGACAACGATCGTGGATCCATCGGGCGAGACGTCGATGCCATCGGGACTGTAGAACTGCCCGAGCATCTGCTGCGGGGTGTTCGGACACGGCTGCGGTTCGTATGAACAGTCGTCCCATCCTTCCCATCCAAGGCCGGTGCTGGGATCGATCGGGCCGCCCGTGACCGCATTCGAGTAGATGCGCCCGTAGTGGCCCAGCGTCCAGAGCATCCGTCCGTGGGGGTCGAAGACAACGATGCGGTGGTTGCCGGTATCGGTCGCATAAACATTCCCGGCGGCGTCAATCGCGCTCTGCTTCGGGAAGTTCAATGCGTAGGTTGCGCGGACGAACTGGTTCAGCTGCGCGTTGACCGGCAGCGCCGGCGTCCACGTAATCTGGTGCGTCTGCGGTGTGATCGTCTGCACGGTCGCGGAGTATTGCTGTCCGTCAGACCCGTCGACCAGAATGGGATCGCCAACGTGCAGGCCGGCAACGGTTTGCAGCGCCGCGCTGGTGGCCGTCGGACCGCCAACAGGGTTGCCGTTGAGCGTGTTGATGATCTGCGCGTTGAATGGGGTCTTGAACTCCTCGGCCCACTGATCCGCGGCGGCCCCTGTTGAAACCGTGGACGCGGCCGAAACCAGTGCGCACGCTACTGCAAGGCGTACGATGAGCGCGAGGCGACGCGGGGGGATGACCATAATGTCAGCTTGATTACGTTGTCGTCCGAACGAATCGAGGCCGTTCCAAAGTACGCGCACGTTTCTGGTGTGTCAATGGCCATTGTCGTAATTAAAAAGACGCCAAACCCTTGTGGATCATCGTGATACACAGACCAACGTTACGGTTTGTCCGCCTCGGCATGGAAGTGCTCACCACTGCACTCCTGGTCGAAATCGGGCTGCGGAGGCGGCCGCTGGAGCGCCTGTTAGGCGAGGCGACCCACCCTCGTCCGTGCCCCCAGCGGGCGTCCGACGTCCTGCCTGCCACGCTGGATCGCGCGATTCGGACGGCCTATCGACTGCTCCCGTTCGAGCGGACCTGTCTCAAACATGCGCTGATTTTCTGCCGCCTCCGGAGGCGGCGGGGCTTGCCGGCCGAACTCCGGATCGGTGTCCAGAAAAAGGACGGAGTGTTTGGCGCCCACGCGTGGGTCGATGACGGGGCCGGGAATGTGCTGACGGATCCGCTCGAAGGCTTCAGTCCACTGCCGCTGCCAGGCGCGCCGGCTCCAGATGCGCGAGCCAGTGACTGAGCGTCACCAGGCGCAGGGCGGCCTCGGCTTCCGCTGTGGTACGGGTGGGCGGCGCGTGCAGATTCGCTGACTCCACGTACGCGCCCAGATGCGGGGAGCGCGCCACCGGCGGCACTCCATCACGCGCAATCTTCGCGTGCTGCGGCGATCCGGGCAGCGGTGTTTTCGGCCTGCGGCGCACCTGTGGCGGAAGGTCGTTCGCGAACGCGCATCGCAGGAGGTGCTTCTCGCGGCACCAGGGGATGACCGGAATGGTGAGTAGAAAACGAAGCACCCTGATGTCGAGCCACGGGTGGCTGACATCGAGCGCCACTCTCGTGTAACACGGGTCCCACTCATCGAAGACAGCCTGCCAGAGCGGCAACTGCAGCGAGAAGTACGCCGCCGGCCGTGCGGGATGCCGTGACGCGGCAGGTCGCATGACAAACCGCCAGCGATCGTCAAGGCGAAGCCGTGCCACGAGATCTCGTGACATCCATGGGGGAATCGGCGATGCGGCCGTGCCAACGGATGTCGCGCCTGCGCGCGTCCACATCGACCAGAGCGGCAGCCGTCGATGATGACGCAGGAAGCTCGCGGCATCGGCGCCGATGCGTCCAAACCGTCTGGCGCGCCACAGGTACCTGACGTAGCTGGCCCATTCGTAGATGAGCGCGTTGTCCGCGCCTTCACCGGTGAGCGCGATGCCGCTGTGCGCTGCCGCGGCGTTCAGGCAGCGCGCCTGCACGGCGGGATTGATGGATCGGAGCAGCGGCTCCGGCGTCCGCGCGGACTCGAGGTGAGCCCAGGCACGGGAGGCGCCGGCCTCGTAGAACTCACATCGAATGTCGAGGTGGGCGGCCGCCGCTGCCGCATGCCGCCGCTCATCATCGGGGAGCAGCGACTCGTGCAGAAACGAAAACGCCCGCACGGCGTCGCGATCCCGTGAGGCCGCCTGACGGCACGCGCTCGCCGCCACGATCGTCGAGTCCAGTCCTCCGCTGAAGAAAACACTGACGCGCTGTCCTCGCATTCGATCGGCGACGGCGCGATCCACCAGCGCACGCAGTTCCTCCGCATACCCCCGATCTTTCCGGTAGATCGGCGCCTCGACCGGCAATTCCCAGTAATGACTGACGCGGCAGCCGTCTTCGCGCGACCAGGTCAGCGTGTGCGCCGGCGGCACCCGCCGGATGTCGCGAAAGGTCGTTGCGTCAGGACTGGCCTTGTGGCCGAAGAGGAGAAAATCGGCGACCGCGAGGTCGTCGAGCGTGTCGGATGCCGCGGGATGCTGGCGAAGGGCGTCAACGCTGGTGCTCACCAGAAGCCATCCACGCGCGTGGACGTAATAGAGCGGCTTGACGCCCATGTGATCACGTGCGCAAAAGAGACGACGGGTGCGGCCGTCCCAGATGGCGAAGGCGAAATCACCAAGCAGGTGATCGACACAGCGATCGCCCCACTGCATGAACGCCTGGAGAATCCGCTCGCTATCCGTCGCGGCGGGCGTCTCGGGATAGTCGATGCGCGCGTCCGCGACGATCCACGTCTGCGGATCCAGCGCTCCGTCGGTGCGCAGCGCGGCAAAGAGGCTCCTCATGAGCCGCTGCGCCTCGCAAACCATTTCGGCACGCCGGACGCTACGCGCCGGACGTACCACATCGCGATCGACAAGCGCGACCTCGTCTGATACCGCTGTCGCATGTACTCGGCGGGTGGGAAGACATGCTGCGTCAGCAGCTGAACCCGTTTGCGGGCCGGCAACGCACGCAGATCCGTAATCAAGCCGTCGACGAGCCGCTGCCCGCTCGACAGATACACCGCCGACGGTTCCGTGGCGGCCTCCGCGCGCGTGTCGAGCGCGCGCAAGACTTCGGAGGGCACCGGCGTCTCGAACCAGTCGATGGCGAGCGCCAGGCCGCGCGCGCAGAGCGCTCTCACGTCGGCCCGCCGGGCGACGGCCACCGCCGCGGTCCAGTCGTCCGGCGACAGTTGCTGCGCGATGAGGTGGATGTCGTAGATCCACAGCAGCTCGCCTGAGTCGCGGTGGTGAGCGGCACGGTGAAGGCATGCGAGCAGCAGCGCATCAGGGCTGGCGGCGGCGCGGGCGCGCGGGCCGAATGCAGGTAGCACGACCGCACGTGCCGCGATCTCCTCGTGGGTGAGCGCGGCCGCAATCAGGTGCCAGTTGGCGATCTTCCAATGCACGTCGAGCGCGTGATCGATCTCGAACCGATCGATGCGGCTGAACGAGGCCTGCGAGAGCACCAGTGCACCGGGGGTCGTCACGGCGCGCTGGTAGCCGAGCGCTTCGAGCGCGGAGGCGGTCTGCGCAATGTGCGACGGCGAGATCAGGAGATCGGTGTCGAGTCGCGGGCGCAGCCAGGGCGCGGGATAGTGCGAGTGGGCGAGCGCGGCGCCCTTGAAGACGACCGGAGCGACGCCGTCGATGGCGGCGAGCGCGTCGATCACGCTGCGCAGCTCGCCTGTCCGAATCGCATCGACCACGGCAGCCCCGCGCTCATCGTCGAGTCCAGCGGCACCGTCGCCGAACCACGCGCACATGTCCTCACCCCTCCCGGCGACGGCGCGCACCGCGAGGCGGTCGATGCGATGCGCGCGCGCGAGCTCGAACAGCATCGATCGCTGATCAGCGGTCGGCGGCGACGCCGCCCGGCTCGTGATCAGCGCGGCGAGCGTTCGCAGATGCGGTGCCGGGTCCGAAAGGACCCGGCCTACCCGCTTACCCACGGTCACGCGTCCATGGTAGAGCGGGTCCTTTTGGACCCGCCGCATTTAGAATGGCCGTCATGCTGCAGGTGACCCGCGAGTCGCTCGTCTGCACGGAGCCGGACGCGACGCTCGCGGCGATGCGGGGGCACTTCGACGAGCACCAGGCGGTTCATCTGCCGCGGTTCCTGCACCCGGCTCTCCTCGCGTTCATCCAGCGCTCGCTTCGAACGGCGCGGTTCGACGATCGCGTCGACGAGGAGATCGCACGCGAGCAGTGCATGGCCGACAACGCGACGCTCGCCATGCTGTGGCTGTTCATGAACGACGCGCGGCTCTTCGACGTCATTGGCCGCATCACCGGCTGCGCGCCACTCGAGTACTTCAGTGGCCGTGTGTATCTGATGCGCGCGGATGCGGACCATTACGATCGCTGGCATTCTGACATGGGCTATGGCCGGCGTATCGGCATGAGCGTCAATCTCAGCGAGGGCGAATTCCAGGGAGGCGCGTTCGAGCTGCGCCGCGCCGACGCGGAATCGGCGGAGTGGTCGATCGCCAACACCGGCCCGGGCGATGCCATCCTGTTTCGCATCGATCACAATTTGCGTCATCGCGTCACGGCCGTGGTGGGGCGAGTGCCGCGCGTCGCGTACGCGGGATGGTTTCAGGGAGGACCGGGACTGCTGTCGCTGTTGAAGGATGCGGCGCACACCGCCGGAACGAGCGGCGAATCGCAGTATACTGACCCATCCACGACATGAGGGCACTGTCGCTCGAGGATCGGCTGGCGCCAACCGACGAGGTTGTTGTCCGCGAATTGAGCGGCGAGAGCGTCCTGCTCGATTTGAAGAGCGGCGTCTATTTCGGACTCAACGGCGTCGGCACGCGCGCGTGGGCACTGATGGCGCAGGGCGGATCGCTGCGGGACGTCCACGAGGCGCTCGCGGGCGAATTCGACGCGCCCGCCACGGTCATCGAGGGCGAGCTGTTTCGATTTGCCGCCGAGCTGTGCCAGCACGGCCTCTGCCGCGTTGCTGAACCGAGGTGAACATGGCCGACGATCAGACAGCGAACGCACCTGCGAATACGGGCGGCGCCGCGGCCGCCAACACGCGCAAGCCATTCGAGCCGCCGCCGCGCCGTCGGACGCGTCGGCGTGTCCGACAACGGCCACGGATCCAACGCGCGAACGTCCCCCTAATCCGACCTTGGGCCGTCCGCGTGGTGTATTGCGTTTACGGCCTGCGCATCGCATCTGATCTGCCACTCCCGGGACCAGCGCTCGCCGACCGTGGCGCTGCCGATGTCACGTTTGCGATGGACCCGTCGAGGCGCTCGTGGCCGGACGGACCACGCCGATCCGAGACGTTCTGGTATCACAGCGAGTGGACGGACGATGCGACCGGCGCCCCCGGTCTGAGCATCTACCGTTCACTCGCGGACGGGGCCTTCCGCATCCGCTACAGCGACGGCGTCGAGTTCCTGATCGATGCCGATGGCCGTCGCATCATCGGCCGCGCGCGGTCCGACGCGAGCCTGGCCGACGTCGCGTGCTACCTGACGGGGCCCGTGCTCGGATTCGTCCTGCGCCAGCGCGGCATCGTGGCGCTGCATGCGAGCGCGGTCGAGATGGGCGGACACGCATTCCTGTTCGTCGGCGACGCGCGCTCCGGCAAATCGACGACGGCGGCCATCCTCGCGCGCATGGGACATAGGGTGATCACCGAAGATATCGCGGCGCTGGAAGTCGACGAGGACACCGTCAGCGTACGAGCGGGCTGTACGGAAATCGCGCTGCGTCCGGATACGGTGGCGGTCATGTATGGATCGCCGGAGGCGCTCCCGCGGTTCAGCGACACATGGGATAAACGCCGGCTCGATCTGACGGAGGCGGGGACGCTCGCGGCAGGCTCCACAACGATTGGCGGCGTATACATGCTGACGAACAGGGCAGGGACTCGCGACGCGCCGTACCTCGAGCCGATGTCGAGCGGCGAGGCGATGGCCGAACTGCTCGCCAACGTGTACGGCAACCGGTTGTTCCATGAAGAGCTCAGGCTCCGCGAACTCGATGTCGTGCATCGCGTGGTCGGCACGGTGCCGGTGAAGGTGGCCGTGACGGGCGCCGAGCCGCGGCTCATTGAGCGGTTCGGCGCAATGCTGCTGGCGGATCTGTCGTGAGCGTCGCGGCCGCGGCAGGCGTGTTCATCCACCCCGGGTTCTGGAGCGCCGCTGCTTGTGTCCGCGTCCGGCAGGCGATGGATGCGGCCGACTTGTCGCCCGCTGAAATCTACCAGGATGGCTATCGGGTCGATGAGACCGTCCGCCGGACGTTCGAGGTGGATGTCGATGCGGTGCTCGTGCGCGATGTCACGGCGGCGATCGCCGCTGTGCAGCCGTCGGTCTCGCGGTTTTTTGCCGCGCCACTTGCCGCGTCCGAAGGCCCGGGATTTCTTCGCTATCCTCCGGGCGGCTTCTACGCTCCCCATCGCGACTGCCTGCCCGGTGCGCGCGACGCGTTCCCGCGCCGCATCGCCGTCGTCCTGTTCCTGAATCATGCGCAAGGCGGCGTGCTGCGGCTCTACGACGAGCGCGATTCGCCGCTCGATATCGCGCCGGTTCAAGGCACGCTGATCGCCTTTCCAGCCACGTGGCTGCACGAGGTCCTGCCGGTGACGGCGGGCGTGCGCGACGCGATCGTCGACTGGTTCTACTGACGCGTCAACGCGCGCGCGCCTTCTTCAGCGTCTCTGCCGACAGGGGAAGGCCGAGGAGCGTCGATTGATCGAACCTGGCTTTCATCTCGCCCGTCTGCCCGCCGCGCACGCGCGTCTTCCAGTTCCAGACGTACCGCTCGCCAATCAGCATGGCGGAGATGTCGGCTGATACCACATCGCCGGCCTCCAGCCGTACCGGCTGCGTCCATGGGAACACCACGGGCGCGTACACGAGCGTCGGACGTACGTGCTCGGAACGGTCGGGCGCATTCGAGATCTCGACGCCGTCGATCACCGTCCGGTCGAAACCCGCCGCGAAGCCGTGTCCCACGCCGGTCCGCGCGACAGTCCATTCAACCGTCGTCCGAACGTTCGTTTCTTCGATCGTGGCGTAGTCCACGACGGCCCATCGCTGCGGCGGCGCCAGCAGTTGCCCGGGACCGATATGTCCGCGCGTCCAGGTGTTGACGACGATGTCGCGCGCGGCGGTCATATCGATGCCGAATTCGTTGTCGGTCCAGCCGGCGGTCTGCCTCGCGTACAGGTCTTCGGCCTCGACGACCGCGGTCCAGATCAAATCGCGGCGCGGGATGAGGACGCCGTTCGGCGCCAGCATGCGGCGCCGCGCATCCACGAGAGACGGGATGGCGCCTTCAATCCAGGGCAGCATGCCGCCGATGTCAGCGACGATCACGTCGGCGCGCTCGGGAAGCGTCACGTCGGTCGACAGCGCGTGATGGAATTCGATGCGGTCAGCGTAGCCGTTGGCGGCGGCGATTTCGCGCGCGACGTCGATGGCGTCGTTCGGCTCAATCGCATACACGTGCCGCGCGCCGAGCGCGCACGCGATCAGCGCGAAGATGCCCGTCCCGGTGCCGATGTCAACGACGATCGAACCGGGCGTGACCGTCCGCTTCAGCGCGGTGACGAACGCGCCCATCCGCACGTTGTCGGCGATGAGGGCGCCGTAGTCGGCGACGCTGTACATGGGTGCGGTTACTTGGGAGGAGGAACCACGCTGCCGAGCGAGCCGCGCGCATCCATCGGCAGCCGCTCCTGTTCGTGCTTGGACGGCTTGAACCAGTCGGCCAGCCGCGTCAGCCGGCCCGAGCTCTGGCGCTTGGCTTCCTCGTACTGGTCGATCGCGTCGATCGCGGCCTGCAGCGTGCCGACCACGCCGATGCCCCGCGCCAGCGCCTGATCGCGAACGGTCGCGTCGTCCTTGCGCAGCAGCAGCACCGCCTTCGAGCGTGACGCCGCGATGATGTCCACGCAGTTGGTGAGCCGATCGTCCACCGCGATGTCGAGCTTCAGCGCGTTTGCCGCGTCGCCACGCGAGCCTGGCACCGTCAGCACCGCCGGCATCGGGAACCCCTTCGTCTCGAGCCACCACTGCGTCTGAAACTGCGTGGTCTCGCCCGCGCTCGAGGGGCGCGTCGTCATGAAGTAGACCTCCCAGCGCCGCTCGCGCGACATCCGGTACAGCCGCTCGATCTGATCGGGCTCGTACGCGTCGAGCTGCAGCCACCACTGCGCGGTGCGGCTGATGTGATCCCAGACGCGTTTCATCGCGTCGGCCGCCATCGGTCCTCCCGTTCCTTCCACTTTCGCGGCGGTTTCACGGAAGCACTTGTTGAAGTTCGCGACGACGCCGTCGACGTCGAATCCCACCCGGATGCTCATGCCGGCGCGATCTCCGATGCTGATTCACGGTCCGCGACGGCGAGACCGGCGAGAATGGCGGCGAGGAGCAGGTTAGCCGGAGCGCGAAGACCCGTCTCCCAGACGCTCTGCACGGCGACCGCAGCGAGCGCCGCGCACGCGCCAATCCGCACGAACCGGTGCGAGCCATCGTCGGCGCCGAGACGGCCGCGCGCCGCGCGCGCCAGCAGCACCAGGCCGGCGCCGATCGCCACCACCATCACCGCGCCGCCTTCGGTCGCAACCTGCAGATACTCGTTGTGCGCGTGGTTGAACAGCACCTGGCGCGCCGTCTTCTGGTAAACGAACATCGCGTCCGCGAACGT
>WNGI01013181.1_pt1 | contig 11866 bp, 13 predicted proteins | sample 5400621 | NCBI WGS metagenome assembly WNGI01 (sample SAMN13153374, study PRJNA577476) | soil metagenome | isolation source: 20 cm soil or saprolite under Garry oak tree replicate 1 | place: USA:California | collected 2016-06-15
CGCGCTCCTTCCATATCGTGGTTCCGGGTCGCAATCTGTGCCAGGATAAACAGCGCCCGGCCCGGATCCTCCTGGTCCTCGTCCAGGGCCTGCTGCGCCATTTTCTGCGCCGCTTCAACGTCGCCCGCGGCCAGCCGCCGTTCGGCATTCAGCAGCAGGCGCTCGTTCCTGGGGCTTGCCAGGTGCAAAAGCTCCGGCGCAGCCTCATTCGAGAACTGGATCTGCGCCGTGCGCTTAATCTCTCTGCCAATATCGATCCCGTCCAGCATCTCGGCGTACATAGCACGCAGTCCAGCCGGGTCTTTCTCGAATTTAATCAGAGCTTCGTAGAAGTGGCGTGTCAGAACGTATCCTTCCTGATCCGATTCATCTAGGCTCTTCAGGCGCTCGGCCTCCGGCATTCTTGAACTCGTGGTGCGTAGTTCAATCGCCCGCACCAGACATTCGGTTACCAGTAGCGAAATGTTGTTCTTGAAGGCCTCATCCATGGGCGCAGACTTCACCTGATCGAGAAGCGGTTCCAGCCGCTTGAATGATCCTCCATTCTTCAGTGCCAGCGGATCAAGCAGGTAATGCAAATACGTGTGACGGATCTGTTGCATCTTCAGGGAGCTCGATGGCGAAATCACCACGTAATAATCCGAGGCGTAATTGCGGGCATTCACCTGGCCGGGTGCGCCCATCGCATCGAGATAGACCTGGAATTGACGTCCCAGATAGCCTGATGATGGCAGCTTGAGATAAATCTCGGTGTCGAACGTCATCTTCGAAAGGGGCTCGTGATAAGCCTGCGTCAATTCTGCGTAACGGGCACGACGACGCTCCCAGATGGCGTGCAATCCTACCTTGTCGTAGAACGTCTGCATCACTGGTGTTCGCGGTAGAACTCACACATCGGAGCTAACGCATCCTGTGCGCCGGGGGTGTCTTGCACAGCTTTGGCGACTTCCGACCGGATCTGCGCTCGCAGCGGGTCAGAAGCGTTCAACTCCTGGTCGTAGCCGCAAGTGTTGATGGAGGTCAGGACCGTAAACAGAGTTTCACTGGTATCGAGTGACACATTGGGCTGGTTGTCGGCGAGAGCGAGAGGTGCCAGACACACCGCCAGACTTAGAACAAACGCTAGTCGAAAACTCCGTCCCAGGGAACCCTCCATCGCGGGTGCAGACAGGTGAGCTATAAAATAGTGTACGAAGGGATGAATTCGGGGTCAAACGACCTGAGCCGCCGATTGCGTTTTCCAGCAGCCTCCGGTGATGCTGAATGTCGACGGCCCTTCAGTCCGATAACCTTCGCTACAAGGAAACGAATGCTTCCTCCCCAGTGGCTCAACATTTTGAATGCTGACGTGGTGGCTTGCACTCTTTGCCCGCGCCTGGTGGTCTATCGGGAAAGGATTGCCCAGGAAAAGCGCCGCGCTTACCGTGACTGGAACTACTGGGGAAAGCCCGTGCCCGGCTTCGGTGATCCGAATGCCCGTGTGCTTGTTTTGGGATTAGCTCCCGGGGCGCACGGGTCGAACCGCACTGGCCGCCCGTTTACTGGTGATTCTTCCGGAAACTTCATGTATCCGGTGCTGTATGAAACCGGATTTGCCAATCAGTCGAAGGCCACCGATCTCGAGGATGGCTTGGCCCTCACCGACCTCTACATCACGGCTGCCGCGCGCTGCGCTCCGCCAGACAATAAGCCGCTGCCTCAGGAACTAGCCAACTGCGCCTCCTTTCTCGATCGTGAATTGGATGGATTGAGGAAGGTAAAGGTGGTGGTTGCGCTGGGAAAGATCGGCTTTGACGCGTACTTGAACTATCTGAAACGCGGCAGAGTGATCTCAATCAAAGCGCTATATGCTTTTCGACACGCGGCGCACTACCAGATGCCGAACGGCACGATCCTGCTTGCCTCGTATCATCCTTCTAATCAAAACACCAACACCGGCAAGCTCAATCGCCAGATGTTTGTAGAGATTTTTCAGGAAGCGCGGCGCTTGGCCCATCAGGAGTAGGAGTCGCGGTGGTTTGGGCAGGTCCTCCGCGCATCTGCCTGCTTCGGTTCAGCACAGGAGATGGCCTCGTCCGCCAGATATGGTCTGCTCTGCACTTCGATACGTTCGCCTATAGAATGAAAACTGGATTCAGTTGCGGAACGGAATTTGCTCGACACTATGTTGCGGACCCTTCGGCTGGCTCTTTTGCTCCTAGTCCCTTCGGGGTTCGCTATCGCCCAAGTTCAGGCCGACCCCAAGCCCATCCAGGACAATAGCTTCTTGATCGAAGAGGCCTACAACCAGGAAAGGGGCGTCGTCCAGCACATCAATACCTTTTCGTATTTTGCGGACAGTCATGACTGGTTCTACACGTTCACGCAGGAGTGGCCCGTGCCGGGAGATGCACGCCACCAGCTTAGTTACACTCTCGTGGTCGTACGCCCTGGAGACTCGAGTGGAGCGGGTCTCGGCGATGCGCTCCTGAACTATCGCTACCAGCTCGTGGGGAATGGCAATTCTCGGGTTGCGTTCGCGCCCCGCGTCTCTCTGATTCTTTCGACCGGTGACTCGCGCCAGGACCGTGGCTTCGGTGGAACCGGCGTGCAGACCAGTCTACCGCTCAGCGTCGTGCTGAATCGCACGCTGGTGACGCACTGGAATGCCGGAGCGACATTCGTTCCCCATGCCGAGGACGCCGCCGGCAATCGGGCTTCAAGTGCTGGTTACAATTTCGGACAGAGTTTCATCTGGTTAGCTCGGCCACGTGTGAATTTCATGCTGGAGACGGTATTTGCCAGTTCGCAGGCGGTGCTGGGCCGCAATAAGACGTACTGGGAGAAGTCTCTACTCCTTAGCCCCGGTGTCCGTTGGGCCTACAATTTCAAGAACGGGCTGCAGATTGTCCCTGGCATAGCTGTTCCTCTGGGAGTTGGTCCGAGCGCCGGTGAGAAAGGCTTCTTCCTTTACCTGAGTTTCGAGCATCCGTTCGAGAAAATCGCACCGTAACGCCCCATTATTATTATCTGGGGCGAATCCTGAATGCGGTGATATAAGAGAGGCGTTCGTCCAGAAATAGTCCTCTGCCCGGAGGGCGGATGAATCTCGGTGAGTCCAACCAGCGCTTCGGAATCTATTGGCTTGCTTTCGGATATACCCTAGCCCTTCATGTGTTGGACGAAGCGAGCCATGATTTTCTCTCGGTTTATAATCCCAACGCTTTGGCGATTCGCCGCGCGGTGCCCTTTCTGCGCGTTCCGGTTTTCACCTTTCAGAGCTGGGTCGGCACTCTCTTACTCTTTCTAACTCTATGGTTGGCTCTAGCTCCGCTGGCGTTCCTCGGCATAAAATGGGTGCGAACACTGGCAGTACCGGCGGCACTTCTTGTCGGAGTCCTGAATGGGTCGGCGCACATCGTGTCTTCGATCTACCTCAAGCGCTGGATGCCTGGCGTGTATAGCTCTCCTCTTCTTCGACGCCCTGCTGAATCTTTTCTTTTAGTCGCACAATATCCGCGGCGCGGGAACTCCCGGTATTGATCAAGGCTAGCGCGTGCTTTCGCGAAATTCCTGCTTCGCCTAGCGTAAGACCCTTGGTGAATCCGGAATGTTCTACCAGCCAGGCCGCCGAGACTTTGTGTTGCGCATCCAGAGCCGGATAGCTCGGGATTTTCAACCCCTTCAATTCGGCCCGGCTGGTTAGTTCGTGATACTCGGTCTCGCTCAGCACGGGATTCTTGAAAAACGATCCCGCGCTGTGCGAGTCTGCATCTCCGGGCACAATCAACATGCCTTTGCTCTGACGAGTCCTCCGCACGGCCGATCGCACCTGCGCTAGTGACGGCGAGTTGCCCGTTGCAGCGAAATGGTTCCGCAGGTCAGCATATTTCAGGCTGGGAGCGCCGCCCGACGTCAGCCGGTACGTTACTCGCAGAATGATGTATCGTCCGCGCTCAGTGCTGTTGAATATGCTGGTGCGATAACGGAATCCGCAAGCCGCTTCCGGAAGGACAACAATCCGTCCTGCGTTCACGTCGAAAGCGCGGATGAATTCAATTGTCTCCGAGACCTCTTGTCCATAGGCGCCCACATTCTGCACAGGCGTGCCGCCGACGCTGCCCGGAATGCCGCTCAAACACTCCACTCCTGCGCAGTCAGCGGCCACTGTCTGCGCGACGAACTGATCCCAATCCACTCCCGCGCCCGCGACGGATTCCGCCGATCGCAATCTTGACGACGAGTCCGGGCCAACCCGCATCCGCAACTACCAAGTTGCTCCCGCCTCCGAGCACAAACAGCGGCAAAGCTTTTCTGTGCGCAAAGCCGACCGCTTCGCGGACCTCATCTTCTCTCGCCGCTTCCACCAGATAGCGCGCCTTTCCGCCAACTTGAAGGGTAGTCAGCGGAGCAAGAGGAACGTGTTCCTGAATCGTCATCACGCGGATTTCACTCTATATGGCTCTGAGCATCTCATGTCTGTATTAGCAGGCATATTAGAATGGAAGTTACCAAATCGCAGGAAAAGAGAAAGAAATGGGAGAGTCAATGTATCCGGAAATTATGGTCGTTCCGATGCGGGAAGAATTGACGCGTCTGGGAATTGAAGAGCTTCGCACCGCCGCCGACGTGGATCAGGTCTTGCAAGGTCCCGGCACCACAATGGTGGTAGTCAATTCGATCTGCGGGTGTGCCGCCGGACGTATGCGTCCCGCCGTCCGTCTCGCACTCCAGAACGGGACTAAACCCGCCAAAATGGTGTCGGTGTTCGCGGGCCAGGACAAGGAAGCGACCGAACGAGCGCGCTCGTATTTCACGGGCTATCCGCCCTCTTCGCCGTCGATCGGCATTCTTCATGACGGCAAACTGGTCTACATGATGCAGCGCAGCCAGATCGAATCCCGTGACGCGCAAGCCATTGCCGCCGATCTTAAGGCGGCTTTCGATCGGCACTGCGCAGCTGTAACAATCTAGTGTCGAGACGCGGCGTGCCGCGTTTCCCTAGAACCGAAATACGACACTTTCATGAAGAAGTTGCGTCCGTCATTGATCAGGCGGCCGTTTCGCGCCAGGTTGCCATTGTCATCGATATGCGGCGGATTCACGATGTTCTCCAGATTGCTGTTGTATCCCACGTAAATGGCGGTGCTGGGGTGGACGAGATACGTGATGAGAAAGTCGGCGTTGAAATTCTTGGTGGTCTGCACAGACGTGAAATCTGGATTCGCCAGGACCGAGCTGTATTGTCCAATGAATCGGAATGAAAGCTCTTTGTTGAACTGGTAATTCACTTTGGTTCGAAAAATATGATTGTTCAGGCTCCCCAAAGGCATTCCGCAGTTTGCGCAGCTGTGCAGGCGGAAGAGGATGTACGTATTGTCGATTTTCAAAGATCGGGTTGGCCTCACCGTCACCAATACATTCGCGCTGGTGCGGCTCGCCAGGAAGGGCGCCAGGGTGTTGTGTGATGGGTCTGCGGGGTTCGTCGGTGGATCGTAGTTGACTCGCTCACCCCAACGGTAGTCGGCATGGACGGAAAGTATCCCGAAATAATTGGTATCCAGAGCGAACTCAGTGGTATGCCGCCTGTATTTCTGTATGTCGTTCAGACCGTCGAAATCCTGTGGCCGTAGCTGTTCCATTTCTTTGGCATACAGAGCGGTCAGGAAGGTTTGCCGCATAAGCTCCACGCGCATGGACGGGAAGTAGCCGGAGCCGATCTCGTTGCCTTCATGGTCGTAGGTGACGTAGTGCTCAAACGTCGGACCCCATGAAATCAGGTGCTTGCCCTCGGGCCGAAAGGTGTATTGCAGGCGCTGATACAGATTATGGATATCAGGCTGGGGATCGAATCCAGTCAGCGTTCGAAAATTCGGACTGCGATCCGTATAGTCGAGGAAGTAATTCAGCTTTAGGCCATCGCGCTGAACGATGACTTCTGCGGCTGATCCTGCCTGATAGGATCCATTGGTATCGAATAAGTTAAAATTCGGATCGTCTGGGTTGATTGTCGCGCTTACCACACCCTGTACGTTTGCCACCCAGTTCTCATTAAGCTTGAAGCGCCCGTCAATACTGCCTACGCGATTAAAGAATCCGCCCGCCTCCCGATCGGCGTAGAGCACCCCAATCGACGATTGACTGCCGATGTCTCGGCTGACACGCCCAATAGCAAACAGTGCATGTTCGCCCAGTAACGGATTGCCAGGATCGTCGTTATATGGTGGTGTTACAGCCTCGCCTGGGGAATCGGTGCGTGCCACCAGCGTGCCTACTGCCCAAGGGCCATCTTTGCCGGTCAAGCGCACGCCCCATTTTGGATCTGCAATCCGCCGCGTGAACAGCAGCTGAATGGGCGTTTGGAAGTAATTTGAGTTCTCCAGAAAGAACGGACGCTTCTCCGGAAACTGTACCTCGAAGCGCTGGTTGACTGTGACCTGCGGATCGTCCGACTCAACCTGACTGAAGTCCGGGTTCGCAGTCACATCGAGAACAAATTTATCTTTCAACACCGCTTTGGCGTCCAGTCCAATTTGTCCAAAGGCGGCCCGCTGCGTGTACGTTGGACGATTGGGATCGCGCAGGTCGAGCTCTTTGAACGAGCGAAACACTCCATAGGGGATGAGCTGTAGGTTCCGTCCCGGAGAGATTTTTTCCAGACCGTTCGCGCGGCCCTCCTGATTCAGGCGTCCCTGGACGCGACTTGAGTACTGCGGCCAGAACGCCTGCTCGTTCTTGCGCGGGATATTCCGCGCGAGCATCAGTCCCCAGGTCTGCGGGTCACTCGATGAAAAACGCAGACTGCGAAAGGGGATCGCCATCCAAATGACGTATCCACGATCGGTGACTCGTCCCGACGAGTTCCAGACTGTATCGAAGGACATGTCGAAGTTCTGATCGTTGGTCCCAGGCCCCTCTGCCCATAGAGCATCGGCTTGGACGCCCAGCGGATTCGCAAAAAAGGCATAGGCACGCCGGTGGTCGTTAAACGTATCCAGCATGAGCTCGATAAAGTCATCGTCGAAAATGTCCTCGCGACGCGACAGACGGGCGCGTAGTTGTTGTGGTTCTCGATCAAAGCAGATAAAGATCGCGTACAGGTTCTTGGCGTCATATCCGAGATAGACCTCGGTTCGTTCTGAAACCGGCGTGCCATCGCTTGGGATTCGTTGGCGGAACTGTTCGGCCCTCGCCAGTTTGTCTTTCCAGGCTGGACTCGGTTCCATATCGAGAAATTCTTCAATCCGTGGGGGCGTACTGACTCGCGGAATACGAATGTTCGCAAAATCCGACTCTGCAGCGTAAAGCGGAAGGGCCGTGCACATGAGCGCCAGCCGGACCAATCGGACGTATTTTTTTACGAGCACGCTATCGTTCGGCCCGTAATTTTAGACGAACGGACATCTTACAGGTGAGCCCCGAAGCATGGTACCCCTAATCGGGAGCAGGATGGCTCCGAAGTGGCTCTTGTGCCGGGCGGCCTAAAGGCGGAGAATGAGGCGTTTTCAGGAGGGTGTCTTTGTCGGATCGCAAATACCGTCAACGGGGATACCAGGACTCCGGCCGCGAACCTCAGAAGAAGCTGGAACAGCCCGCGGCTCCGCGAAAAGACAATACCTTTGGTCCGCGCCCCCTGAACATGCCGGGGACGCGCACTGTGTCCCGCTGCGCCCAGTGCGGAACACTGTTGCAGTCGATTACCGAGCCGATCGGGCAGTGTCCTAAATGTGGATTCGAACTCCACTCTTGCAAGCAGTGCGAATACTTTGATCCGTCCAGCCGGTTCGAATGCAACCAGCCGATTCCGCGGCGGATCTCGCCTAAAGACAAACGCAACGAGTGCTCTTTCTATTCCATGCGTGTGGCCCTTGAGAAGGAGACCTCCAGCAAGGGCAGCGCGCGTCCCAACGACGCGCGGCAGGCATTTGAGAACCTCTTCAAGAAGTAGCCCTCCCGAATGAACGAAGCGCTGTGTGCTGAACTGCTCGCAATGGCACACGAGGACTTGCGCATCCGTTCTGAACTCGCTTCCGACGGGTCTCTCTTTGAGGGATACCATCCCGCAATGCAGGATGCATGAGCACAATGCGCAAAGATTGGAAGAGACTGGAGGGACTAGGGCCCATTAGGGTTTTTGCGTCGGCCGTAGCAGGATCTCACTGGCAAATGACTGCGGAGCCTGGGTCACGATCATGGCAACCGCGTGTGCGACATCGGCTGCCTGCAACATTTTCTCCGCGCTCTTTCCGGCATGTGGACTGAACTCCGTGTGTACCGATCCCGGGCAAATCACGGAAACTCGAATGTTGTGAATACGCAGCTCCTCCGCGACGGAATACGTCAACCCATTCAGGCCCCATTTTGACGCAGAGTACGCGGCTCCATTGGGAAGCGCATTCTTGCCGGCAAGGGACGAGATGTTGATGATGTGCCCACTTCGTGCGCGGATCAGAAGCGGCGCAAAGGCTCGGATGCAGTAGTAGACACCTCGCAGGTTAGTGCTCATCACGCTATCCCAGACATCAGGTGAGAGCTGATGCAGAGGTACAGCGCCGCCGCCGATCCCAGCGTTGTTGACGACAATATCGAGTCGGCCAAACGTGTTCTCGATCCGTTCCGCCACTGATTCCACTGAGCGCAGATCGGTGACATCGCATTCCATGACGGTACTCTCCCCGCCCCAATCGTGGATTGCTGTAAAGGTACCCTCCAGCACTTTCCGAGTTCGGCCACACAAAACGGCGTGCGCGCCTAAGCTTGCGAGGGTCGCGGCGATGGCAGCGCCAATGCCGCGTCCGGCGCCGGTGATGACCGCAACTTGGCCGGCCAAAGCTGTATTTAGCGCATCTTTCATCCGGATGGTCTCCCTGGACAGATAGTTGCGCCTTTGGAATACATGGTTGTTTCTTCGGGTGACGAGCAGGCGCGGATGAATCCATCCCCCTCTGCCAGTTTACGCATCGAAGCACACAGGGAGAGCTAAGGCCAGCAAACGGCTTGCCTTAGCAGGATGACATCCTTATAATCCGCTCACCGGTTTAATCGTTGGCCGCCCTACATTTTACAGCGGCCCAGGATTCGCGGGATTTTCGCTTGGTTATTGTCCAAGTTAAAGCCCGGCACAAAGCTCGGGTGCACCGGGCAAGATGTCGAGTCCAGCTTCCCCGAAGAAGTTAAGGAGCCACAGGAATGAAGAAGATCTTTCTCGCGACGTTGCTGGTAACCGCTGTTACCGCCGTCGCTCAAACTACTCCCGCGCCGGCGCAGCAGCCGCAGCCGAGCCCGTCACAGCCAGCAGGCGCGCCACAGCCGGCACCGGGCGCGCAGTCGACTCCATCACAGCCCGCAGCCGCCCCGCAGCAGAAGAAAGAGATCAAGGACCCTGCTGAGTACAACGCTTACATTGGCGCGCTCGGCCAGCAGGATCCCGCCGCCAAGATTAGCGGCTTCGAGGCCTTCATCACGCAATATCCCAACACTGTGATGAAGGAAGAGGCGCTGGAACAACTGATGGGTGCCTACCAGGCGACCAATAATGTTCCCAAGATGATCGAGACCGCACAGAAAGTTCTGCAAACGAACCCGAACAATCTGAAAGCTCTGGCTCTGCTGGTGGTCGGCAAGCGAATCACGGCGAAGACGCCCCAGGACCTGGCGGAAGCGGCCCAGCATGGGGAAAAGGGGCTGCAGGTACTGCCGACGTGGCCGAAGCCGGAGGGCATGTCAGACGCCGATTTTCAGAAGTTCAAGACGCAGACCAGCGTGATTTTCAACGGCGCGGTGGGTATGAGCGCCTATCAGAACAAGGACTACGCCAAAGCGGAACAGTATCTGCGAGCGGCGGTGGAGGCTGAGCCAACTGATGTAAACAACATCTATCCGCTGGCGCTGGCGTACCTGACCCCCGGTCCGACCGAAAAGCCGCTTGATGGCCTGTTCTTCATCGCGCGCGCCGCCAACCTGATTGCCGATCCCAAGGCCAAGGCCGACGTGATCAAGTTTGGAAAGAGCAAGTACGTCAAGTATCACGGCGCGGAGGATGGCTGGAATGAATTGCTGGCGCAAGCCGCCACTACGACTTTGCCGCCTGCGGGTTTCACCATCAAGCAGTACATACCTCCGACACCGGCTGATCAGGCTGCCGACTTGGTGAAGACTAAGAAAGTGGAGGAGATGAGCTTTGCCGAGTGGCAACTAATTCTCTCTGAAGGCAAGCCCGAAGATACTGAGAAGGTGTGGAGCGTGTTGAAAGGTAAACCGCTGCAGATGGTCGCGCGTGTACTGAGCATCGACTCACCGAGCGAACTGAAACTTGCGGGCAGCCAGGATGACATTGACGCCAAGCGTGCGGACATTAATCTCACCATGGCCGCCGCGATCCCCGCCCGTCAGATGCCGAAGGTGGACGCGGATCTACAATTTGAAGGCACGCCTGTTTCCTATGAGCCAAAACCCTTCATGATGACGATGAAGGACGGCCATTTGCTTGTGAAGGCGGCCCCAGCTCCGGCCAAGAAAAAGCCACCCGTTCGCAAGAAACCGGCGGCACAATAAAGCTAGTGAAGGAACGTACAACAGAAAGGCGGTCCCGAATGGGACCGCCTTTTTTACGAGAACTCGGATGGATTCTAACGCGCGACCTTCCGCTCCAGACTGGCGGGCCTCGCGCTGCGCGGTGGCCGCTTTGTTCCCTCGCGCAACTGCCGCACATCGATCTTCAGTTCTTGCATGGTGCGGCTGAGCGTGTTGCGATGCATGCCCAACTCCCGCGCCGCCTTACACTGGTTGCCTCGATTCTCCTCGAGCACGGTAACGATGAACCGCTTCTTGAATTCGCGGACCGCTTCCGAATAGAGAATATTGCTGCGATACATCTGAAAAATGAGCGCTTCCAGTTGATCTTTCACGGCGTCCTCTCGTTTCGACAACTCTGAAATCTTGAACATGCCTTCTGGCGTTACTCTATTTGGCCGGTGTCACCGGCGGTGGAGATGGCGTCGGCGCCCTTCTCAAATACTCCAAGCCCTGATCGAATCGATGCCGCAACTCCGTCGGCGCCAGCCAGATCGCCGCGCGGCCTGCGACCATGAAATACGGAGCTAACTTCGAGCCCGGCAGCCACCTCGCGGCGGGCGCAAAGGCAGCCATCGCCACCAACACGATCGCCACCACCAGACTGCCCTTCAAAAGACCAAGCAGCCCACCCAACGTTCGGTCAATCGTAGTCAGACCCGCCGCCTTCATCATTCGGCGAGTCAGCCTTCCAAGAAGCGAAGCAACGATCAAGACCGCAAAAAATATAATCAGGAACGCGCTGATTTCGCACACCCACGGCTGCTTTAAGAAGGTCGCAAACCAATCTGCCAACCCCCGATACTGCCAGGCGGCTAGCAGATATCCCACAATCAAGCCCGCCAGCCCGAAGGCTTCGTGAAAGAAGCCTTCCCAGGCGGCCGAAACCACCGAGAACAGCAGAAATGCGAGGATGATCCAGTCCGCAACGCCCATGCCCAATGCTCCGAGCGCGCGGTGGCTAAATCTCCAACTCGCGTCCCGTCAGTTGACGATACGCCTCGAGATACTTCGCGCTGGTCCGCCGCGCAACCTCTTGGGGGAGGGCAGGCGCGGGCGGAAGTTTATTCCAGCGAATTTCTTCGAGGTAGTCCCTTACATATTGCTTGTCGTACGAGTCCTGCCCTTTGCCCGGTTGATACTTGTCGGCCGGCCAGAAGCGCGAAGAATCCGGGGTGAGAACTTCATCTGCCAGGGTGATTCCCTGGCCGGTTTGACCAAATTCAAACTTGGTATCGGCGATGATGATACCGCGCTGCCGCGCGTAGTCGGCGGCTTTCTTATAGATTTTCAGGCTGATGTCGCGCAGTTGCCG
>WNGI01021875.1_pt1 | contig 11866 bp, 8 predicted proteins | sample 5400621 | NCBI WGS metagenome assembly WNGI01 (sample SAMN13153374, study PRJNA577476) | soil metagenome | isolation source: 20 cm soil or saprolite under Garry oak tree replicate 1 | place: USA:California | collected 2016-06-15
TGAAGCGCCTCCAGGAAACGCTGGGCCTCGCGTACGTGATGATCTCGCACGATCTGGGAGCCGCGCGCTACCTGGCGACGCGACTGGCCGTGATGTACGCCGGCAAGCTCGTGGAGACCGGCGCGTGCGACGCCGTCTACACCCGGCCGCTCCATCCCTACACCGAAGCGCTCCTGTCGGCGGCGCTTCCCCTCCATCCGTCGGCGCGACGACAGCGCATCATCCTGACCGGCGAGGTGCCGAATCCGATGAATCCTCCCGCCGGGTGCCGGTTCCATCCGCGCTGTCCGCGAGTGATGCCGCAGTGCCGCAGCGAGGAGCCTGAATGGAAGGAGGTCGAGCCAGGCCGCTTCACCGCCTGTCACCTGTACTGAGACGCCGACTCGAAGACGCCGCTCGCCTCTACCTTCCGGTGATGTCGGAACGCTGAACACTTCGCGATCTTCCGCGCGAAGCCCGCCCATTGTTCTGACGGTTTGCGGGTCCGGTTCAAAAAATGCTGCTCCCTCGCAACCAGCTTGGTTTCCCGCTCGGAAAACCGGTTGACGTGATTGGAATCACCCAGCGCGATTGAATCACCCAGGAGGAAGAGCGATGTTGAGACCACAGGAAGGTCTGCGCCTGGTCCTTCCGGTAGCCGGGCTCGTCATGCTGCTCGTCGCGATCGCCTATGCCGCACCGATCGGAGCGCTGAAGCAGTCCCGCGTCCCGACGAATAACAGCGGCCCGCGTTACATCACCCAGGGCTCCGACGGGAACTTCTGGTTCACGGAGGGTTCTCCACAGGGACTCGCTCCCGGCAATGTCGGGCGGATCACGCCGAACGGCGACATCACGGAATTCGCGGTGTGCGCTTCCTGTTTCCCTAATGACATCGTGCAAGGGCCAAACGACATCCTCTACCTCACGTCGAACGACCCCGTTCTGGGGCGCATCACGACGTCAGGCGAAGTCTTGCCGGCCATCGCCATGCCGAACTCGCTCGCCAACGGCAACGGACTCACCGCTCACGGCGACGACATCTGGATCGCGACGTTCAACGTCAATAGCATCTGGCGGTACAACATTTCCTCCGGGCAGTTCACGGAGTTCCCCGTACCGACTGCGGGCGCCATCGCATTCGACATCGCCGTCGATGCCACTGGGATCGTGTGGTTCACCGAGTTCGGCGCCAATCAAATCGGCAGACTCGACCCACAAACCGGCGTCATCACTGAAACGCCTGTCCCGGGCAGCCCCCGGGGGATCGCCATCGCCACCGATGGAAAGGTCTGGTTCACAGAGCGATTCAGCAACGCCGTCGGGTACCTCGATCCGTTAACGGACGCAGTGACGGAGATTCTTCTCGCGCCCGGGGCTGGTCCGGAGGGCATCGCCGCCGCTCCCAACGGCTCGCTGTGGGTCACCCAATCCAGTGCCGGGAACATCGCGCAGGTCACCGCTTCTGGTGTGATCGCCGAGAGCCGCCGCATCAAAGGGAGCGAGCCCTTTGGGATCACGGTCGCCCCGAGCGGCGACCCGTGGTACGCAGAGCTGAGCGCGAACAAGATCGCCACCCTGCAGCTGAGATAGGCGGAGGGCGCGTCGTCTACGTTGCCGGCGCGCCTTCTCCTTTCCTCAGGGGTTGAAGACCGCGAAGACCTTGTTGGAGTTGAAGATGTAGCTCTGGATGAAGTCGCTCTCGTTTGGCCGGCGGCCAAGCTCGGCCATGGCGCCGGCCAGGCACATCCAGTTCAGCATCTCCTGCTGGCCGCAGTCCTCCATCTGAGCGAGCGGCGTCTGCCGCCACGCCTGGTAGTCCCCCGCGCGCAGCGTCTCGTACATGGCGCGATCCGACGCGATGTCCGGGTAGAGCAGATGGTGCTTCGGCGTGAGGAACGCGTGCGACCAGCTCGACGACGCGATCAGCGCCACGCGCCAGGGGCTCGCCGCCAGCAGTCGCGCCGTCGCCCGGCCCAGGTCGAAGCAGCGCCACGGCGCCGGTGATGGCGGGTCGAGCCGCTCTTCCATCGACATGTGCGCCAACGCGGCCTGCCCGCCGTACTGAGAGATGACGCGTCGGCCGTAGCAGTTCACCTGGAACGGGATGACGGGATATGGAAAGCCCTGGCGCTCGTAGTCCAGGAAGAGGAGCGTGTTCATGAACGCGTGACCGAGCGGGTGATGGAGCGGCCGGTAGGCGTACGACACGTCGAAGCCCTCGCCGAGCAGGCCGCCGACGAGCGCCTTGGCGGCCGGCCGGTTTCCCTTGAAGACGAACGTCGTCTCCTTCGGCTCGTCCCACGCGTTCGGCCACGGGGCCTTCTCCCAGGGCCGGTGCTCGATCGCGTCGTAGGCGAGCACGCAGAACGGCGGGATGATGTCTTCCTTGAAGTTCTCGTACTGGTCGTCACCCCAGACGACGACGAAGTCCGGCGCGAAGTCGTCCAGCACGCGCCGGGCCCGGGCGAACCACGTCACGAGCGCCTTCCGATGACGGCGGGCCGCCTCGAGGCCCTCGTCGCTCCCCCACTCCTGCCGCATCGCCTCCGGCCATCCCTCGGCCGTGCGATAGCGTTCGGGAAGGTCCGGGTCCGCCAGGACGCGTCTCACGATGCGCGTCATGTTCTCGTCCCGGCCGGCGAGCAGTGGCACGTGGGTCACGCCGAGGCCCAGAATCGCTCCCATGATCGCTCCTCCTCGATGACGTCGGTCGGCGAGCGGATGGTACACTCACGGCCTCGCGACGGAAAGGAGTGCCTGCCATGGCCGCATCCGCGCTTCCGCCTTTGATCTCCAGCGACGGGCACCTGGAAGTTCGCCCGGAGCGCTGGTCGCCGCGCATGCCGGCGAAGTACCGCGACCGCGCGCCGAAGACCATCAAGCTCGAGGACGGCGGCGACGCGCTCGTGGTCGAAGGCCAGCCGCCCTACCCCGCTCCGTTCCTCGACCTCCGCGCCGGCCGGACCAACGAGACGTGGCAGCCCTTCGGCGCGACCGTCGACGACACGGCGGGCGTCGGACCACCCGAGCAGCGATTGAAAGAGCAGGACATGGACGGCCTCCACGCCGAGGTGCTGTTCCCCAACATGCAGGTGGGGCCGCGCCTCTGGCGCGCGATGACCGACGACGACCTCTATCGCGCGACGGTCCGCGCCTACAACGACTGGATCGGCGAGGAGTACTGCCCGGTCTCGCGCGACCGGCTCATCGGCCTCGGTGTCATCCCGTGGACGAACCTCGACGATGCGATCGCGGAGCTGCACTACTGCGCGAGGCTCGGCCTCAAGGGCGTCAATCTTGGCGTGTTCCCGAGCGGCAAGGCGTACCCGACGCCCGAGGACGACACGTTCTGGGCGGCGGCCATCGACATGAAGATGCCCCTGACCGTGCACGTCGGCTTCGACCGCCTGGGGCCCCGGGCCTCGCAGCCGACCTTCGAGTATCGCGGCGCCAACCCCGAGGTCCTGGCGAAGCTCGGGCCGAGAAAGATCGTCGAGTGGGTGGCGTTGCCGTTCCTCGGGACGGCGCCGTCGATGAGCTTCGCTCAGCTCATCCTCTCGGGCGTCTTCGATCGCCTGCCGGACTTGCAGATCTTCTTCGCGGAGACGCGGCTGGGTTGGGTGCCGTTCTGGATGGAGGAGGCCGATTACTGGTACGAGCGGCATCGTCACTGGGCCGAGCGTCTGCTCAACTTCAAGCCGTTGAAGCAACGGCCGAGCGACTACGTCCGCCAGCACATCCACTTCAGCGTCCAGCACGTCGAGCGCGTGGCGATCGAGCTGCGCCACCACATGGGTGTGGACCACGTGATGTTCGCCACCGACTTTCCGCACATCGAGTGCGACTGGCCGAACACGCGCCCGTTCGCCGAGCGGCTCTTCGCCGGCGTGCCCGCCGGTGAGGCGTTCAAGATCGCCGCCGGCAACATGCTGAAGTTCTTCCACCTCGAGGACACGCCGGTCGGCCGCGCGGTGGGCGCCGGTTAGTACGCCGGGAGCGTCCCCGCCTTCACGCCGCTCTTGCGCACGGCGTTGACCTCCTCGGCCGCCTTCATGGCGAGGAAGCGGCTGTCGCTGGCCAGCGTCACGAACTGGTAGCCGATCTCGACCATCTTGCGCGCGTAGGCCGCGGTCGCGTTGTGGATGCCGGCGACCACACCGTGCTTCTTGCACGCCTCGACGATTCGGTGCTGGGCCTCGACGACCGGTGCCTCTGTCTGGTCGAGCTTGGGCGTGCAACCCAGCGTGAGACTCAGGTCCGACGGGCCCACGTAGACGGCGTCGACGCCGGGCACGCTCAGGATGTCGTCGAGGTTCTTCACCGCCTCGGCGGTCTCGATCATCGGCATGACGATGAGCGTGTCGTTGGCGTGCTGAGCGTAGTCGGCGCCGGCGTAGAGGGACGCGCGCACGGGCCCGAAGCTGCGGAAGCCCCGCGGCGCGTACTTGCAGGCGCCCACCAGCGCCTCGGCGTCCTGGCGCGTGTTGATCATCGGGCAGATCACGCCGTAGGCGCCGGCGTCCAGGATCTTCATGATCCAGGCCGGGTCGTTCCAGGGCACGCGGGCCAGCGGCACGACGTCCTTGGCGGCGATGCCCTGGAGCATCGTCACCGCCACCTGGTAATCGACGACGCCGTGCTGCATGTCCACCGTCAGCGAGTCGAAGCCCTGGTGCGACATCACCTCGGAGGCGAAGGAGCTGGGGATGCTGAGCCAGCCGTTGATGGCGGCGTCGCCGCGCTTCCAGATGTCCCGGAGTGTGTTGGCCCTCACGCGTGCCTCCTCATGTCGTGTCGGCGGACTCTACGCCGCGAAGCTCGAGATCACCTTCTGATGGCCACCGTTCTCGACGAGCGCCTCTTCACGGTACAGGCCCAGCGCGTCGAGGACCGGCCGGTCCTGGATCGAGAACAGGACCGCCGCGTCGCGGGACGACACGTTGGCGTGCTCGTGCAGGGCCCACGAGGGGAGCACGATGATGTCACCGCGGCCCCACGCGAAGCGGCGGCCGTCGATGATCGTCTCCCCGGCGCCGCGAACGACGTAGTACACCGCGCTGCCGGTGTGCCGGTGCGCCTTCGTCCGCTCGTCGGGGCGGAGCATCTGGATCCAGCAGGCCATCGTCGGTAAGAGCGAGCAGCCGGTCTGCGGATGCGTGTACTCGAGCGCGACGCCGTCGTGAGCGTCGCCGTCGACGTCGCGCAGGGCGTTCAGCGACTGCCACGTCGTCTCCCAGGAATAGAGCAGCAGTGGAGAAGACCGCGGGCGCTCCTTGACCCACGTCGGGTTCAGGCTGACGTGACCGTGGAGATGGACCGATGCGTTCTTGGGCTTGCTGAGCGGCACCTGCGGCACGTCGTACATCTGAAAGAACATCGCGTTCAGCGCCTGCACGAGCGGCACGTCGAGGCCATCCATCCAGACCACCGGCTTGTCGGTCTCGTTGCCGTGATCGTGCCACGCCCAGCTCGGCGTGAGGATCAGATCGCCCGGCTCCATGTACACGCGCTCGCCGTCGACCGCCGTGTAGGCGCCGGCGCCTTCCATGATGAACCGAATCGCCGTCGGCGTGTGACGATGCGCGCGGGCGACTTCACCGGGGAGCAGGAGCTGGACGGCGGCGATCATGGTGTTCGTCGTCGCCCACCGGCCCTCGAGGCCCGGGTTGAAGAGCTGGAGCGCGCGCCGCTCCTCGCCGACCGGGACGACCTCGCCGGATTCACGGACCATCGCCTCGAGCAGGGACGACTTCCACATGTGGGCGATGGCCTTGGGCTCGGGGTGGCGGGTCATCTGGCTCGCCAGCTCCCAGAGGCCGTGGATCTGGGCCGCGTGCATCCGCTCGTAGAAATCCGCCTCGACCGTGGTGAGCGCTTGACTGGAGCTCGACGTACAGCTCGCCGCGCTCCTCCTTCAACCGATATCCCTTCAGCCCGACCTCGGCGTCACCCAGCGGCGCGCCGGTCCGGACATCGAACTGCCACAGGTGCTCGAGACAGGTCAGCACCGATCCGTCGTGGATGCCCTGCTCGAGCGCCACGGCCTCGTGGGGGCACAGCGCCTGATACGCGAAGAACGCGTCGCCGGCATTGACGACGAGCACGTTGACCCCGTCGGCCTTGAACTCCTTCATCCCGTTTGCCGGCACGTCCTTCGACGCGCCCAAGCGCTTCCAACCGGCGTCGGGTGGCGCGGCTTCCTTGGGCTTCGTCTCGATCTTGTTGGATCCCTTCACGCCCGGCTCATAGCGCAGCCGCTCGACCGGCCGGCCGCCGACGATGTGCGACGTCACGATCTCCTCGAGATCCGACTCCTTCACGCCGGCGTACCAGACGTTTTCGGGATAGACCACGATCATCGGGCCGTGTCCGCACTGGTTGAAGCAGCCGGACTTGTTGATCCGCACGTCGGTCTGCTTGCCCGCCGCCCGCGCGCTGTCCCGAAGCACCTTCACGTACCGCTCCACGTCGGCTTGCGTCGGGCAGGTATCCCCGCTGGTACACACGAACACGTGACGATCGTACTGGCCCATTCTTCCTCCTTGGGGGCTCCGGGCGCCCCCAAACCCCCAACCTTCGGGCGTCCCGGCGAAGCCGTGCCGCCCTCTAAATTTCATGGGGGCCCCGACATGGCCCGATTCACTTCATGGGGGGCTCCGGGCGCCCCCCAAGCTCCCCCAAACCTTCGGGTCGCCCGGCGTAGCCGTGCGACCCTCTAAATTTCATGGGGGCCCCGAGATGGCCCCCAAACCCCCAAACGTTCCGAACGCCCCGGCCAAGCCGTGGCGTTCCTCTAAGCATGCTAGCTGAACTTATCGTAGCGGATGTCGGCGGGCGGCAGCCGTGCCTCGCGCAACAGCAGGCGCAGGCTCGCGTCCACCATCGGCGGCGGCCCCGCGACCCATGCGCGCACACCGGCGAAGCGGCCTGCCATCCGCTCGCCGGCCACGGCGTGGACGAAGCCGCGCGCGAACGAAAATTCGGGATGCGCGGCTGACAGCGACGCCGGGACGTCCTCGTCGGACAGCGCGATCGTCATCGCGAGCCGCTCGGGATACCGCGCTCGGAACGCCGCCAGCTCGTCGAGAAAGAAGATATCGCGCTCGGTGCGAACGCCGAAGAACACGTGACCGTCCCAGCGCGTGAAGTGATCGGCCTCGCAGGCAAGCGACAGGATCGACATCATGCCCGCGATGCCGCTGCCCCCGGCGATGCAGAGCACGTGCTTGCCGGCGTCGGGCTGGAACGTCGCGTGGCCCATCGGAGCGAAGACACCCAGGCGCGCGCCCTCCACGCGGTCGCCGAAGAGCCACTCGCTCACCGCGCCGCCCGGCTTCTTCTTCACCACGAACGACAGGCGCTCGGCGCGCCGATCGAAGTTGACCATCGAGTACGCGCGCGCCCCCGCGATGCCCGGCACCGTGATGAGCGCGAACTGACCGGCCTCGAAGTCGACCGGAGTGTCGAGCGCGAGGTCGAAGGCCAGAACGTCGTGCGTCAGACGCCGCAGCCCTCGGACCACGCCGCCGAAGGCCCGCGGCGCCATCGCCTCCGGCTCGCGCGGCTTCAGCGTGCCGCCCACCTCCAGCGCGCAGTCGTCGTGGGCCACGCTCTGGCACATCAGGAACTCGCCGGCGCTCTTGAGGTAGCGGCCACCGGGAGCGTCGGCCCAGGCGCTCTCGGTGCGGCCGCTCACGAGCTTCGCCTTGCACGTGCCGCACGTCCCGGTGGCGCACTCGTACGGAAGCTCCACGCCGCGCCGGAGGCCGGCGTGGAGGATCTTCTCGCCGGGGTCGCACTCGAAGTCGCGCGACCCGTTTTTGGCGCTGACGACGATCTTCAGTCCTAACCCTCGTAGATCTTCTTCAACTCGACCTCCGCCCACTTGACCGCATCGGCGGGAGGCACGCCCTGCGCGGCCTTGGCGTACATGTCGGTGATGATGTACTTCGTGTACGCCTCGGTGGCCTTGGCCGTGGGCGGGCCGGCATGGCCGAGCATCCGCGTGCCGCGCGGCGACGTGCGAAACGGAATGAGCGCCTCGTCCAGCCGCTCCCACATCGGGTGGTTCTCCCACGACGTGGCGGCGCCGACGGCGTAGCCGCTTTCGATCTCGAACCACTTCCCGAACATCTCTTTGCCGTGGAACCACTTCAAGAATTCCTTGGCCGCTTTCTGGTTCTTCGAGTACTTCATGAGGCCGTGGGAGAACGCCACCGCGTACGGGGGCGTGCGCCCGCCGGGGCCGTTGGGAATCGCGAAGTGCGAGATGTCCCGCCACATCGGCTCGCCCCGCTCGTCCTTGATCTTGTCCGGGTTGCGCTTGGCGTAGATGTAGATCGAGGCGCCGTTCAGGGTCGCGCTGATCTCACCCGCGTGGAAGGCGCGGTTGTTGTTGGTGTCGTCCCACGCCAACGCGCTCTCGTCGCACGCCACCTTCCAGAAGTCGGTCATCCACGTCACGGCCTCGACGGTGCCCTTCGAGTTGAGCACGACCTTCTTCCCGCTGGCGTCCGTCTCGGCGCCACCGAACGTCCACGTGAACGGATACGTCCACGCCGGCGCATCGCCGAAGGTGTGGCCGAGCGTCTGGCCGACCGGCTTGCCCTTCTTCTTGAGCGCGGCACCGATCTTCTTGTACTCCTCGAGTGTCTTCGGCGGCCCGTTGGCGCCCACGTCGGCGAACCACGACTTGCGGTAGGCGATCAGCGGCGCCCCGGTGAAGTACGGCAGCGCCAGCCACCGCTTGCCGAGACGCGCGGCCGCCCCGGAGTGCGGATAATAGTCACCCTGCTCACCGGCCTTCCACTCGGCGAGGTCGGTCACGTCAGCCAGGCCGCCCGCGTAGAGATGTGGCCAGTTGTGCAGCATCATGATGATGTCTGGCCCGGACCCGGACTGGATCGCCGCGGTGATCCGCGGCTGGAGGTCGTTCGCATTGATCGTCTCGAACGTCACCTCCATCTTCATCTGCCGGTTGTACTCGACGAGTTGCCGCCTGACCTCGGTGTCGCCCTCCGGAATGAAGTCCACCCACTGGAGCAGATGGAGCCTGGTCGTCTGACCGAACGCCGGCGCGCGCCGCGCGGCCAGCACTCCCTCGAGACCGGTGGCCACTCCAAGTCCGACGGCACCAGCCGTCTTGAGGAACGCTCGACGGGGAACCTGCGTGAGTGATCGAGAGCGGTCCGAAGCCTCCATGGGGTCCTCCTCATCTGCGAGGGACGGTCGGTGGAAGGCGCGACGTTCGGTCTCGGGTGGCGAGATTCTTCGCCGGGGCGGGGCGCCTGTCAAGCGCGGTACTCATCCCGCTGTTCTCCCATTTTGCTTCGCGATCGTCCGGAGCCCGATCTAGTCTCAAGGAGGAGATTCTCATGCAGTATGCGTTCTACGTCGTCCAGTGGACCGCGCTCTCGGCGCTCGGCAGCCTGCTGTTCGTCGGCTCGGCCGTGGCGGCCACCCAGGCCTTCAGCAATCCCACGCTCGGCCTGACCGTCGTCGCGAGTGAGGTCGATCTTCCGGCGGGAGAGTGGGCGGTCGCGGCCATCGCCCCCGCGAACGCCCTCGACCAGGCCTTCCTGGTGCGCCGGGGCACCGCGGATGCGGCGACCGCCGGACGCCGGGTACAGGTCTCGGAGACGGACAAGCGCATCGAGTCGGGCCGCTGGCAAATTCAGCGACTCTTCTTCCCCTGTCGGGACTACGCCGTCAGCCACGGCGGCACCGGCCCGAGCTCGTTCGGCGACGTCGATCAGAAGAAGTTCGGGAACCTGGCGTCGAATCTCGCCCGGTCGCCCTGGCCGGAGGATGCCAGCAAGACCGTGACCGGTCCGTTCTACTTCCTCGTCCCCGGCGTTCCGATCTCGACGTCCACGCCTCCGCGTCCTCCTGCTGCCGGACCCAAGACACCGCTCGTGCTCGAGTTGCGGCCTTACGTCGATGACGGAAAGCACTGGGTGCTCTTCGCCGACGGAAGCACCGAGCGCCGGGCGGTCGATCCGACGTTGATGTCTCAGTACGGTCTGACGCTGAGTTTCGTGCATCCGAAGCCGGCAGGTGTTGGCAACGCGGCCGCCGGCACGAGTGTCCGCCACGACGTTCTCGCGCTGCTCCGCAATCCAGGCGCCCCCATGGCCGTCCTGACGCTCACGGAATCAACGACCGGGCAGCGAATGGAATTCAGGTGGAACCTGACGCCGGCCCAGGCCGGCTCTCCCGAGCTGCTCGGACAGTGGGCGTCTGCCCGCGCCCGCGAGTGGGTGCCCCTCGTCGAACATGGCGAGCCCGCGGTGCTGCGCGCGTGGATGACGCGCCTGCAAGACCTGTACGGCGCTGGCCGCTCGTCCGCCCACGACGTCCGCACGGCGCGCGAGGCGGGGCGGACGACTGACGTCTTCGACATGCTCGGAGGCCGCGCGGCTGTTCGCGAGACGCTGCAGCTCGAGCTGTTACGGTCGACGTCAGCCGCATCGCCCGAGACCGCGACGATCGCGCTGTCGACGCTCAAGGGCGTCGAGGTGAAGTCCCTGCCCTTCGATCAGATGCTGGCCGGGCGAGAAGGTGGGCGTCTCGGGCTCGCCAACCTCGTGCCCGTCGATCGTCTGCTCGTGTACTTCGCCAAGCCGTCCGCCCTGTTCCCCTTTCTCGATCACGGCGCGGATTTTCTCTCTCGGGCGGGCTCCCTGGTCACGACCAGCGCGATCGACGACGACCTGAAGAGCCGTTACCTGCGCCGGTTGGGCCTCGGCGAGAATCTTGGTCGGAAGTTCCTCGAATCCGGTGAGGTCGTCGAGCTGGCGCTCGTCACGCCAGACCTCTTCTTCATCGACGGCACGGACGTGACGCTGCTGATGCGGCTCCGCACGCCCGACAAGATCTTCCCCCGGCTGAAAGACCTCGGCCTCGTGGATCTCAAGGCCACCGGGATCACGGAGAAGGCGCTGCCCTCGGGGCGTTCGGTGTACTGGGCGCGCCAGGGCGATCTTCTCTGTGTGAGCACGAGCCGCACCGAGCTCGACGGCATCCTCGACCTCGGAGCGCGCCAGGGCGCGGGCAGCCTCGGCCGGACGGCCGAGCTGCGCTACATGCTCACCCAGCTTCCATTGAAGAAGGAGAGCCGCGCCCTCATCTACCTCTCCGATCCGTTCATCCGCCGGATGGTCGGCCCCGCGGTGAAGATCGGCCAGCTCCGCCGCATGCGCGCGCGGGCCGAGATGGAGATGATCACGGCGGGCGCGCTGCTCTACACGCTCGACGGCAATCGGGACACGCCCGATCTCGAGAAGCTGAGCCGACTCGGGTACGTCCCGCGTAGCGTGGCCGGTCGCGGCTACCGCTTGCGGGACGATCTCTCCGCCGTCTCGCCCCTCTGGGGCAGCCCGGCCGACCTCACTCCCATCGACGTCGCGGCCATCGACAAGGTCACCGCCTCCGAGGCGAAGGCCTACCAGGCCTACGTGGACGAGTACACGAACTACTGGCGTCAGTACTTCGATCCGATCGTCGTGAGGTTCGACGACGCGCCGGGCGGGACCCTGGAGGTCTCGACCTTCATCCTCCCGCTGATCGACAGCCAGCTCTACACGCAGCTCCGAACCTTCATCGGCTCGCGCGAGGCCGGCGCCCTCCTCCGCGTTCCGGTCGTGACCCCTGATCCGGTGCTGCTGCTCTCGGCCAACCTCACCGAAGAGTCGTGGATCAAGCTTTCGGGAAGCTGGAGCCAGGTCTTTTCGCAGTACACCGGCATCAGTCCGGCGGTCTTCGATCGTCTCGGTCCCGGCTTCCACATCGCGATCCAGGACGCCGACCCCATCATCGCGCTCGGCAATGCCGACGTGCTGGGCAGCTTCGGAGGATCGATCTTCACGGCCGGAACGCCGCGCGA
>WNGI01007266.1_pt1 | contig 11863 bp, 11 predicted proteins | sample 5400621 | NCBI WGS metagenome assembly WNGI01 (sample SAMN13153374, study PRJNA577476) | soil metagenome | isolation source: 20 cm soil or saprolite under Garry oak tree replicate 1 | place: USA:California | collected 2016-06-15
TGGGCGGCGGACTCGGCCACGTCCACCACGACGACGCGCGCGCCCGCCCGGGCGAAGCGCAGCGCGATCGCACGGCCGATGCCGGAGGCGCCGCCGGTCACGATCGCGACCTTTTGCTCGAGCTCTTTCATAGCCCGTAGACGTGAGCCGCCGTGTCGGCGTAGAAACGGCGCCGCTCCACCGTGCTCCACCCGGCCGTGAAGCGATCGGTGAACCCGTACCAATCACAGTAGCTGCCGGCGACGGTCAGCACGGGCCAGTCGCTCCCGTACATCACCCGCTCGCTGCCGAAGCACTCCACCACGCACGCGGCGTAGGGGATCAGTACGTCGTCACGGCGGTCCGCTGCGTCAGCCTCGGTCAAGAGCCCCGAGAGCTTGCACCACACGTTGTCGTGCGCGGCGAGGCGGGCGACGTCCGCGCGCCACGGGTCCAGCCGTCCCGTGCGGATCGCCGGCTTGCCGCAATGGTCGAGCACGAAACGCGTGTCGGGACATTGACGCACCAGGTCGGCGCCTTCGTGCAACTGGTCGTGCGTCACGCAGAGGTCGAACGTGAGCCCGCGACGGCCGACCGCTTGGACCCCCCGCACGAACGCTGGCTGCAGGCAGAATCCGGCAGGCTGCCCCTGGATGTTGTGACGGATGCCTTTGACCCTGGGCGAGCTCGCCAACGCATCGAGCGCCTCTTCCAGCCCGGATTCCCCGGCTCCCGACCGCTGCATGAGATCGGCGAAGGCGATGATACCGGCGATGCGCGGCTCCGCCCTGGCCAGGCGCTCGACGAGCTGCACCTCCCGTCCCGCCTCTTCGGGTCGGCAGTTGGCCTCGACGAACACGACCTGGGCGATGGGCGCCTCCCCGGTGGCGGCGGCGTAATCCGCCGGCAGGAACGCATGCCCGAGCGGCCGCACCGCTTCGAGCCAGGGGTAGTGCAGCTCGGCGGGGTCCCAGAAGTGCACGTGGGAATCGATTATCCGCACCGCCCCACCCCCGTCCCATTGCGGATTGCGGATTTTGGATTGCGGAATTGAAGGACGGACGTCGAATCCGCAATCCGCAATCCGCAATCCGCAATTGGCCAATCCGCAATCATGCGGCCGCCCATCCTGCCCTTAGGCGATCCAACGCGACCGCCAGCACGATGATCCCGCCGATGATGATTTCCTGAATGTAGTTCGGCCATCCCATCTGCTGGCAGCCGTTGCGCAGGAACGCCATGATGAGAGCGCCGACGACCGAGCCGAAGATGCTCCCCTCCCCGCCGCTCAGGCTACCGCCGCCGATCACCACCGCCGCGATCACGTCCAGCTCCGTCCCGATCGCGACCGTCGGATCGCCCTGCCGCAGGCGTGACAGCTGCATCACTCCCGCCAGCCCGAACAGCAGGCCTCCCACACCGTAGATCCACAACTTGAGCCGGTCGGTGGCGATGCCGCAGGCACGCGCCGCCCGTTCGTTCGAGCCGAGCGCGAATACGCGCCGCCCGAACACGGTGCGACGCAGTACCGTGGCCGCGGCGAGCGCCAGCACGAGCGTGATCCACACCCCGGCGGGCAACAGCATCCAGGCCGGTTGAGGGAAGGTGACCAGCAGATCGTTGAGCCACGTCGGCGGCACATTCACCGTTTGCTCGTGCGCCAGCCACTTGGCGACGCCGCGCGCGATCCCCAGCATCCCGAGCGTCGCGATGAACGGCACGACGCGTAAGGACGTGATGAGCAAGCCGTTCGCCAGGCCCACGAGCCCGCCGGCGAGCACGGCGGCGAGCATCGCCACGCCCGGGGGCCACCCCGCGGCGACCACGAGCGCGGCCACCACGCCGGTCAACGCGATCGTCGCGCCGACCGAAAGATCGATCCCGCCCGAGACGATGATGATCGTCATCCCGATCGCCCCGAGGGCGACGATCACGGTCTGCGACAGGACGATACGACGAGCGCCAGCACGAGCGCGGGACCGAGCCGGGCGAGCCAACTCCGTAACCGCGGGGCGTCCGCCGGCGCCACCCTGGGCTTGACCCCGGGCTCGCGCCCGGGGTCAGTGTTCCCCCTTATCCGGGCCTCGGTCCCCGGGTCGGCGTCCGCTCTGACCCCGGGCGCGAGCCCGGGGGTGCGCGAGGCGTCCCGCGTCACACCTGGACCTCCTCACCCACCGTCGCCGGCTTGAGCCGCGGTGCCAGGAGATGAATGAGGGTCCAGCCGGACACGTAGGCCAGCCCGCACACGACGAAGATCGGCGTGTAGTCGTTGCCGTTCGACTGGAGGATCCGGCCCGTAATGCGCTGGAACGCCCAGCCGCCTATGCCGCCGGCGAACGCGCCGATCCCCACCACCGAGCCCACCGCCGCGCGCGGGAACATGTCGCTCGCCAGCGTATAGACGTTGGCAGACCACGCCTGGTGCGCCGCCGCTGCGACGCTGACGATGAGGACGGCAGTCCACATGCTTCCCGCCAACGGCGCCAGCGCCGTCGGCACGATGAGGAGCGCCATCGCGAGCATCGTGGTCTTGCGCGCGCGATTGACCGTCCAGCCGCGCTTGATCAGGGCGCTCGAGAGCCACCCCCCGCCGATCGAGCCGACGTCGGCCACGACGTACACGACGATGAGCGGGAGCGCCACCTGCGCCAGCTTGATCCCGTACCGGGCGTCCAGAAACTTCGGGAGCCAGTACAGGTAGAACCACCAGATCGGATCGGCCAGCAGCTTCCCGGCCGCGACCGCCCACGTCTGCCTGAATCCGAGAAGGCGGATCCACGCCACGCGGGCGTTCGCGGGGTCGGGCGGGTCGCTGCGGATAAGTGCCAGCTCGTCGCTCGAAACGCGCGAGTTCGAGTCGGGACTGCGGTACACGGCGAGCCAGAGGACCAACCAGAGGAACCCGAGCGAGCCCGTCGCGATGAAGGCCCACTGCCAACCCCACTTGAGCGCGATCCAGGGGACGACGAGGGGCGTGAGGATCGCGCCGGTGTTCGTCCCGGCGTTGAAGATGCCGGTCGCGAGCGCCCGCTCCTTCTTGGGGAACCACTCCGCGACGGCCTTGATGGCGCCGGGAAAATTCGCCGACTCGGCCACGCCCAGCAGGGCGCGCGCGGCGGAAAACATCGCCGTCGTGCGGGCGAATGCGTGGGCGATGGCGGCTACGCTCCACGCGATGACGGCCGCTGCGAACCCGCGCCGCACGCCGATCCGGTCGAACAGCCGCCCTGCCGCGAGGAATGCGAAGGCGTAGGGCAGGCTGAACCACGACACCACGTCACCGTAGGCGGCCTCGGACCACCCGAGCTCGCGCTGCAGCGTGGGCGCCAGAATGCCCAGCACCTGGCGATCCACGTAGTTGATGGTGGTGACCACGAACAGCAGCGCGCACACCGTCCAGCGGTATCCGATCCGCCGCGCGGGAGGCGCGATGACCGTGCTCACGCGTCGCTCCGGACGAGCGCTTCCCACAGACCCTGGAGATAGGTGAGGCCGAGCGCCCGATCGTACAGGCCGTATCCGGGGCGCCCGGTCTCGCCCCAGATCATGCGGCCGTGATCGGGACGCATCGGGCCTGCGAAGCCCACGTCGCGCAAGGCGCGCAGCACCTCGAACAGGTCCACGCTGCCGCACGCGGATGGGTGGGCCGTCTCGTGAAAGCGGCGCGTGCCGGTGACCAGCACGTTGCGACAATGGGCGAAATGGATGCGCCCCCCGTTTTCCCCCCGCGAGCCGAGCCGGCGCACCATCGCGGGGAGATCGTTCGCGGGATCGGCGCCGAGCGATCCCGTGCAGAAGGTCACGCCGTTCACCGGGCTGTCGACCAGCGCCACGAGTCGCTCCAGGGCGGCGGCGTTCGTGATGATCCGCGGCAGCCCGAAAATCGGCCACGGCGGGTCGTCCGGGTGGATCGCCAGGCGGACGCCCGCGTCGCGGGCCACCGGGACCACGCGCTCCAGGAAGTACGCGAGGTTGTCCCACAGCTGCTCCGCGTCCACCTCGCGATAAGCGGCGATCAATGCCTGCAGCTCGGCGGGCTGGTACGCCGTGGCCCATCCGGGCAGGTCGGGCGCCCCATGCGACAGATCGACGTTCGCGACGGCGGCGTCGTCGTAGGCGAGCGCCGTGGAGCCGTCGGGCAGCCGCAGCGCGAGGTCGGTGCGCGTCCAGTCGAATACCGGCATGAAGTTGTAACACAGCACCGGGATGCCGAGCTCCCCCATGCTGCACACGCTGCGGCAGAAATTCTCGATCAGCCGATCGCGGCCGCGCCGGCCGAGTTTGATGTTCTCGTGCACGGGAATGCTTTCGACTACGGCGAAGCAGAGCCCCGCGTCTTCGATCTGCCCCTTGAGGGTCCCGAGCCGCTCGCGGCCCCAGGGATCGCCCACCGGCAAGTCGTATAGGGCGCTCACGATGCCGGTCACCCCGGGGATCTGACGGATGTGGGCGAGCGGGATCGGGTCGGCCGGGCCGAACCAGCGAAAGCTCGGGATCACGCGCGCAACAGCTCCTCGACTTCCGCCACGCTGGCACGGCTGAAATCCCCAGGGACGGTGAGCTTGAGGGCGCTCGCCGCCACGGCGAATTCGAGCGCCGCGGCCGGCCGGTCCCCGGCGAGCAAGCGGGCGATAAGCGCCGCGGCGAAGCTGTCGCCGCCGCCCACCCGGTCGACCACCTGGACGCAGTGCCGCCGGCTCTGCGCGAACGCGCGGGTCTCCGCGTCGTACAGCACGGCGCTCCAGCCGTGCTCCCGGGGCCCGAGCAGCTCGCGCCGCGTGAGCGCGATGCGCTTCGCCTCGAAGCGCGCCGCGAGCTGCTCGGCGAGCGCCCGCGCGCGCTCGGGGCTGGCGAGCGAGGCGTCGTCGGCCGGGAGGCCGAGCATCGCGCTCACGGCCGCCGGATTGCCGATCAGCACGCTCGCACGCCGCGCCAGCGGCTCGATGAGCGGCCGCGGGTTCCGGTCGCGCCACAGGGCCTCGCGGTAGTTCAGGTCGAGGCTCACGGGCGTGCCCCTGGCGCGCGCGCACGCGATGGCCCCCGCGAGCGCCGCCACCGGGCCTTCCCCAAGGGCGGGCGTGATCCCGGAGACGTGGAACCAGTCGGCCCCCGCCAGCACCGCGGGCCAGTCGATGCTGTGTGGGTCGAGCCGCGCGAATGCCGAGCCCGCCCGGTCGTAGACGACGCGCATGGACCGCAGGTCCGCGCCGGGCTCGACGAAGTAGAGCGCCAGGCGCTCGCCGCCGCCCCCCCGCGCGATCCACCGGGTGCCCACGCCTTCCTTTCTCAGTGCCTCGACCCCGGCGTCCCCGAGGGGGTTGTCGGGAACGCGGCTGACGTAGTCGCACCGCACCCCGAGATGGCTCAGGGCGACCGCGACGTTCGCCTCCGCTCCGCCGAAGCAGGTGCGCAGCTCGGGCGACTCGAGCAGCCGCTCGTCGCCCGGCGGGCTGAGCCGCAGCAGCAGCTCGCCGAACGTGACCGCCCTCATGTGCGCGCCGCTCTGACCTGCGTCACCAGCAGCCGCGCCCGCGCGGTCAGCTCTGCGGCGCTCTCGTGGCCGAGCAGCGCCGCGCGCAGCAGCGCGCCGCCCACGCTGACCGCAGCGGCGCCGGCGCGGATCCACTCGGCTGCGTTCTCGAGCGTCACGCCGCCCGACGGCACGAGCCGCAAGAACGGCAGCGGTGCGAGGACGTCTCGGATGAAGTCGGGGCCGAGCGACGCGGCGGGAAACAGCTTCACGAGCGACGCGCCGGCGCGCCACGCCTCCAGGATCTCCGTCGGAGTGAAGGCGCCGGGCATGCAGGGGACGGCGCGCTCGCGGCACGCGCGGATCACCGCGTGGTCGAGGGTCGGGCTCACCACGAAGCGCGCCCCGGCGTCGATCACGGCGCGCGCCGCCGCTTCGTCGAGCACGGTTCCGGCGCCCACGACGCATCCGCCGAGCTCATTGTCTCGGGCGAGGTCGGCGATCGTGGCGATCGCGCCGGGCGTCGTCAGCGTGATTTCCACCGCGCCCACTCCTCCCGCTGCGAGCGCGCGCGCCACGGCGCGCAGCCGGGCCGCCTCCGGTGCACGCACCACCGCGATCACGCCGCTCTCGAGCAGCGGGAGCCCACCCGTTTCTCCCCCGAGAGTCGTCGTCGTAAGCGTCATGGTCGGGTCCGGCTGGTGGCCGAGTCCTCCGGCATGCCACGCAGCGCGTCGAGCGCTCCATCCACGCCCTCGCGCTCGAGCAGCAGCAGCCAGCGCGTCGTCGCCTCGACGAGACCGGGCAGCTCGGCGAGGTTCTCTCCCCACAAGTCGGTGTCCCCGAGCGCGCTGGCGGCCAAGCGCTCCAGGGCGGCTGCAAGTCCGGGGCCAGACGCAGGCTCTCGACCCAGTGCTCGCCAGTGTCGCTCGATGAGCGGCCGATCGCCGTCCCCCCCCGGGGGGGATGGACAGCTGCGAGCCCACGCGAGGCAGGCCGCGCAGCCCAGGGCCAGCCCCTGCGGCGACTGCCCCCGCTTCCGGGCGAATCGGCGCATCACCGGCACGACTCGCAGCCGCAGCTTGGCCGTCTGGTTGGTGGCGATTACCCGCCACTCGTGGTCGAGCCACGGATTGCGAAACCGCTCTAGCACCGTGCGGGCGAATGCCGCCGCTGCGTCGGCCGGGAGCTCGGTTCCCCGGGGAATCTCCTCGAACAGGATATGCCGCAGGAACGGTCCCAGCCGCGGATGCTCGGCGGCCTCGCGCACGGTCCGCACGCCCGCCAGGAGCGCGAGCGGTGCAGTCGCCGTGTGCGCGCCGTTCAACAGCCGCAGCTTGCGCTCCCGGTAGAACCCGATGTCGGGTGCGAAGCTCACCGAGGAGGCGTCGATCGCGAAGCCCGCGTGCAGTGCCGCGGGGTCGCCTTCGATCGCCCAGAACGAGTGCGGCTCGGTGACGGTGAGGAGCACGTCGCTGTACCCCAGGTGCCGCTCCAGAGCCGCGTGCACCTCTCGAGCGGGCGTGCCGGTCGTGATCCGGTCGACGAGCGAGGAGCAAAACCGCACGCGGCGCCCGAGCCAGTCCCGGAACTCGGGGGTTCGCTCGCGCCCCTGCGCCAGCTGTTCGACCATCGCGGCGAGGCGCGGTCCGTTGTCGTCCACCAGCTCCGTCGGGACGACGAACAGCTCAGGGCCGTCCGGGAGCCGCGCGAAGCGGGTATGGAGCAGGTCGGTCAACCGGGCCGGAAAGCCGGCCTCCAGGCGAAACCCCGCTTCCGTCACGTTGCTCACGATCACCCGCAGCTCCGGCCGCGCGACGAGCTCGCGCACCACATCCCACTGCGTATCGGCCACCAGCGCGCGCGAGATCGAGCCGACGAGGCGCGTGCGCTCGACCGGCGCCCCGTGCTCGAGCCCGCGCTCGACCAGCGTGAACAGGCCGTCCTGGGCGTTGAGGGCGGCCGCCTGGCCCTGCGGCGTGCTCTGCACCACGACGATGCGCCCGCCGAACGCGCCGGCCGCGTTCGCGGCATCCACGGCGGCCGCGCACACGGCACGCAGCAGCATGCCGGTGCCGAACTGCAGCACCCGCTCCGGGAGCTCCGCCCGGCGGTAGGCGCCGCTCGGCCAATGCGCCTTGCTCAAGCGCGGGAGGTCGGCCATGGCGACAAGCTGGCTTGGAGAACGGCAGCGCGCTAGTTTCCTTGACGATGGCCTCGACCGCGACGTCCCCGGCGCGCGAATCGCGCGACTCCGTCGTGATCCGGTTCGCCGGCGACTCGGGCGACGGCATGCAGGTGACGGGCGGCCGCTTCACGATCGAGACGGCGCTCGCCGGCAACGACCTCACCACGTTCCCCGATTATCCGGCCGAGATCCGCGCGCCCGCGGGCACGACGTACGGCGTCTCGGCGTTCCAGATCCATTTCGGCTCCGTCGACGTGATGACGCCCGGCGACCAGGTGGACGTGCTGGTCGCCATGAACCCCGCGGCGCTCAAGGTGGATCTGAAGGACCTGCGCGTCGGCGGCACGGTGGTCGTCGACCTCGGCGCCTTCACGGAGCGGAACCTCGCCAAAGCGGGGTTCACGACCAGCCCGCTGGACGACGGCTCGCTCGCCCCCTACCAGGTGCTCAAGCTCGACGTCACGAAGCTCACGCTCGACGCCGTCAAACCGTCCGGGCTCCAGTCCCGGGAAGCGCACCGCTGCCGCAACATGTGGGCGCTCGGGCTGATGCTCTGGATGTACGGGCGCGATCGCGAGGCCACGGTCGCCTGGCTGAAGCAGAAGTTCGCCGGGCGGCCCGACCTGGTGCAGGCGAACGTGGCGGCGCTGAACGCGGGGCACGCCTACGGCGAGACGGCCGAGATGTCGGAGTACGGGGTCGGCTACACGGTGCGGCGCGCCCCCGTCGCCCCGGGGGTCTACCGCACCGTGAGCGGCACCGAAGCGATTGCCTTTGGACTGCTCGCCGGGCTGCGCGCCACGGGGCTCGAGCGGATGATCTTCGCGGGGTATCCGATCACGCCGGCCTCCGTGCTGCTGCACACCCTGGCCGGCCTGGGACGCTACGGCGTGATCACCTTCCAGGCCGAGGACGAGATCTCGGCGATCGGGGCCGCGATCGGAGCGGCGTACGCCGGGATGTTGGGCGTGACGTCGACCTCGGGCCCCGGCATGGCGCTCAAGACCGAGATGCTGGGCCTCGCGATTGCGACCGAGCTGCCCCTAGTGGTCGTGAACTCCCAGCGGGCCGGCCCCTCGACCGGCATGCCCACGAAGGCGGAGCAATCGGACCTGCTGCAGGCGGTCCACGGGCGCAACGCCGACGCACCGCTCGCGGTGCTGGCCGCGGCCACCGCGACCGACTGCTTCGACGTCGCGATCGAGGCGGTCCGTCTCGCGACGAAGTACATGACGCCCGTGATCCTGCTCTCCGACGCATTCCTCGCCCACGCCGCCGAGCCGTGGCGCATCCCCGACCTCGAGCGGCTGCCGCGTTTTCCGGTCCGATTCCGGACCGAGCCAGCCGGATTCCACCCCTTCCTGCGGGACGCGGAGACGTTGGCGCGCGCGTGGGCGCGCCCCGGCACGCCGGGGCTCGAGCACCGCATCGGCGGGCTCGAGAAGGACTACGACACGGGCCACATCTCCTACGACCCGGAGAACCACGCGCGCATGACGCGGGCGCGCGCCGACAAGATCGCCGGGATCGCGAACGACATCCCGCCCCAGAGCGTGTCGCTGGGCGCCGATCACGGCGCTATCGCCGTGGTCGGGTGGGGCTCGACCTATGGCGCCATCCACCAGGCGGTGCGCCGGGCCCGGCAGGACGGGGTCGACGCGTCGCATATCCACCTGCGCTACCTGAGCCCCTTCCCGCGCAACCTCGGGGAGCTGCTCAAGCGGTTCGACCGCGTCCTCGTGCCCGAGCTGAACAACGGGCAGTTGGTGCAGCTGTTGCGCGCAACCTATCTCGTGCCCGCGGAAAAGCTGAGTAAGGTGCACGGCAAGCCGTTCAAAGTGACGGAGATAGTCGAGGCGATCCGATGACCGTCACGACCATCACCGACGCCGAGCTCCAGCCCAAGGATTACGCGTCCGACCAGGAGGTGCGTTGGTGCCCCGGGTGTGGGGACTACGCGATCCTCAAGGCCGTCCACAAGGCGATGGCGGAGGTGGGCGCGCGGCGGGAGCGCACCGTGGTCGTGTCCGGCATCGGCTGCGCGGCGCGGTTTCCCTACTACATGTCCACCTACGGCTTCCACACCATCCACGGGCGCGCGCCGGCCATCGCCACGGGGATCAAGCTCGCCAATCCGGAGCTCGACGTCTGGGTGATGACGGGAGACGGCGACGGGTTGTCGATCGGCGGCAACCACATGCTCCACGTGCTGCGCCGCAACGTCGATCTCCAGATCGTCCTGTTCAACAACGAGATCTACGGTCTCACGAAGGGTCAGTACTCGCCCACGTCGCGGCGCGGCACGAAATCCCCGTCCACCCCGCGCGGCTCGGTCGATTACCCGGTGTCGGCGTGCGCGTTCGCGCTCGGGGCCGGAGCGCGCTTCGTCGCGCGCTCGGTCGACACGCTGCAGGGGCACCTGGTCGGCGTGCTGCAACGCGCCCACGCGCATCGCGGCGCTTCGTTCGTCGAAGTGTTCCAGAACTGCGTGGTCTTCAATGACGGTGCGTTCGACAATTTCACTGCGAAGGACGGCGCGGCGGACACACAGCTGCACGTCGAGCACGGCAAGCCGCTGGTCTTCGGCGCCCGAAAGGACCGGGGCTTGCGCTTGCAGCCGGGGAAGCTCGAGCTGGAAGTGGTCACGCTTTCCGAAGGCGGCGTGACGCCGACCGACCTCCTGGTGCACGACGAGACCAACCGCGCGCTCGCGCATCTGCTGGTCGCGCTCGAGCCGCCCGCCTTCCCGGTGGCCTTGGGCGTGATCTATTGCAATCCCGCGCCGTCGTTCGAGGCCTTAGTGCACGCGCAGGCCGCCGCGGCCGGCGCCGGCCGCGAAGTGCCCGACCTGGCAGAAGTGCTCATGACTAAGGAGGGGACCTGGACAGTGAGGTGAGCCTTCAACAGGTGTGGCTTGCGCGCCGCACGACCGATTCCTGCCCAAGGTTTCCTGGCTTTTCCTGCGTAAGACTACCGAACTGATCTGAGCACTTGCGGGGGGTGAGCCGGCCCGACCGGCAGCATCCGGGAAGGCATGTGGCTTGCCCGCAGATAGGGCCGACCGTCACACGGCGCGCCGCCCTACGCGCAACCCATGTCGCAGCCCGTGCCGACCGATGTCCGCGCCCCGACACTGCCGCTCACCGGAGAGGAGCGGGACTGGGCCGCGCGGATTCGCGCCGGCGATACAGCGGCGTTCGAGCGCGCCTTCCGTACCTACCATCCGGCGTTGTGCAAGTTCGCCTGCCGCTACGTGCACTCACGCGACGTGGCGCAGGAGTTGGTGCACGATGTCTTTGCCACGCTGTGGGAAGAGCGCGCGCGACTGAGGGTCGGCAAGCTCAAGAGCTATCTGTACGCCGCCGTGCGCAATTCCGCGATCAGCCATCTCCGCCATGAGCGCGTCGAGCGGCGCTGGCGGGAACAGGCGCCCACCACCGCGGCTCCGCTCGACGAGAATGAGGGCGAGCGGCGCCTCGAAACGGCCGAGTTGGAGGCTGCCGTGGAGCGGGTGCTGGACCTCGTTCCCGACCGCTGTCGCCTGGCGCTCACGCTGCGCTGGCAGCGGCAGATGAGCTACGCCCAAGTCGCGGCGGCGATGGGCATCTCGGTCAAGACCGTCGAGATCTACGTGGGCCGCGGGTTAGCGGCCCTGAGAAAGAGCTACCAGACCCTCGCGCCGCACCGCTGAGCCCGCCGCTGACGGGAGTACGCCGCTCACGCCGATAGGGGATTTCGTCCCCGCTCCGCGTCCCATAAGCATGACCGATGAAAGCATGACCGATGAATTGGACTGGAGGCTGCTCGACCGCTTCCTGGCCGGCGAATGCAGTGCCCCCGAGCGAGCCACGGTCCTGGCATGGCTCGACGCCCATCCCTTTGCCGCCCAATACCTCGAGGCGGTGAAGCGTAACCTCGCCAAGCGCGACGCCAAGCCCTCGCCACGGCGGCGGCCGGGAACGGGATCGAGCGGATTTCGGATCGCCGCGGTCCTCGTCCTGGCGGCCGGCGCGGCGCTGTGGCGCATGGAGTCGGTGCGCCGCGAGCCCGCGATGCGTGAGTTCGCGACCGCCCGAGGACGTCGCGCCGCGATTGAGCTGGCCGATGGCACGAGGATCGTGTTGAGCGTCGACTCGAAGCTCCGCGTGCCGGCGGACTACGGGCGGACGACGCGAGCGGTCTATCTCGAGGGGGAAGCGTACTTCGCCATCGCCCACGACGCCGCC
>WNGI01005036.1_pt1 | contig 11862 bp, 6 predicted proteins | sample 5400621 | NCBI WGS metagenome assembly WNGI01 (sample SAMN13153374, study PRJNA577476) | soil metagenome | isolation source: 20 cm soil or saprolite under Garry oak tree replicate 1 | place: USA:California | collected 2016-06-15
GCGCAACGGCCCTCGCCGAATTAGGTTCGGTAAGCAAGACAGGTGGTGGCGGCCCTGGGGTCGGCGTAGGCGTCGGACTTGGTGTAGGCGTCGCGGTCGGCGTTGGCGTAGGTGTAGCCATCGGTGTGGGTGTCGGTGTCGCTAATGGAGTCGGCGTAGGTGTTGGGTTTGGCGGCGCGAGTTTTTGATTCACCACGAACGTTTGCTCGGCAACAATCAACAAAGCTTCATTAGTTAACTCGCTGCCGGGGACGGCACTGCAACCGGTGGAAGGAATGGTGTAGGTCACAGTTCCATTTCCCGAACCGCTGGCGCCTGACATGATCGTAATCCAGTTGACGCGACTGGTTGCTTTCCAACTACAACTTTGGGCAGCGGTTACTGCAATTGTTCCCGTTGCACCTTCGCACGGAATAACTGCGTTCAATGGACTAATTGAAAAACGACACGCAGACGTGGAAATATCGGGCACCTGGGCGACGTTTACCGTTAGTCCGGCTGCATAAGCGTAGAGGCGGCCCTCAGGCGAAATTGCGATGTCACTTACGGTTGTACTTGTACGCTGGTCATATGTCTGCAGAAGCGCGCCGTCAGATATGCGCCAAAAACGAATGGTTCCGTTTGACCATGGCGAAGTACGATTTACTTCTGCATTCGATTCATATCCTGAAGAGATTAGCGCCTGACCGTCGGGCAGGAAGGCCAACGCCATGACCCTGCCGGTCCGGATTAGTTTTCTGGTTAGCACACCATCGGCGAGACGATAAAACTCGATCGTGTCGTCTTCAGAAAATTCACCACCGCCGAGACCGGCAGTCACGATCGAAAGGCCGTCAGGAGAGAAAGCAAGTGCCCTCTTTGGTCCATCAATATGTCGAATCAAAGTTCCATCAACCACTCGCCACAGGTCCAATCCCCTCTGTCCAACGGCAGCGACGATCTGCCCGTCGTTTGAAAATCTAACAGCGTTATACCCGCCGGCGTTCATCGTACGAATCTTGGTACCGTCGGCTGTGCTCCACAAGTTCACACTCCCTAATCGATAGCCCGACGAGAACGTAGTAGCGAGCAGTAGCCCATCAGGTGAAAAAGCTAATGCGCTGGGATCGTGAAAGGCGTTAGCGCCACCGCCGGAATGAATCGTGCGAATAAAACTGCCGTCGGACACGCGATATAGTCGCGTCGTGCAACCGGTAATGGCGGCGACGATCTCGCTATTTGGCGAGTAGGCCACGTGGTTAATGGTGCCGCAGCCCAGTTCGTGAATCGACACGCTGAACAGCAAGGTGCCATCGTTCGTGCGCCAAAGATTGGCGGCAGCCTGGCCATTGTTTTCCATGTGGCCCGAGAAGACCGTTTGTCCGTCTGGCGCATAAGCGACCGAGGTGGCGCCAGCCGGATTATCTTTCGACCAGACGTTGTCGGGCGGACCCTGCGCTTGAATTACGACGGGCAAGAAGAGCGCCGTGATGGTGATGAAAAAAAGGACCACAACCGAATGGAAGTGTTTTGCAGGTAATGGTAGTGGACGAAGTGCTTTTAGACTTCCCATGATCGTTCTCCCGAGACTTAGAGAGGGATCTGGTCAATGGGGGAATAACTCAGGGGAATTACTGGTCAATTGATCCTGGATGAATTGGGCGAATAATACCAAAAGTACGGGGACAGTGAAAAGTGGATGGTCGGGTTCACCGAAAAGAGCGATTTCTGCTCAACCTGACATCTACTCGCTCATGCCCTATAATCTAAATGCAAACGGGGGCGACAGGCTTCGACAGGGGTTTGGACGACCGACGGATGCCATGCCGGGCTACTCTATGCAGCTCGTTAAAACGCGTAGGGAAAAAACAATTGCCAATAACAATGAATTGGCTCTCGCTGCCTAATTAGGCACGAGCGTCTCGCCGCAAGTTGCTTATGCGCGCGGAGGGAGATGTCACTCAGATAAGCTGGCCCAGCCTTTCGGTCCGTGAGGTTGGGCGAGACTAAAGTCGGACTAGTTTTCACCGAGGTCTGGTCGCTTCACTTACTCGGTGCAAAGCGAAATTCTGGTCGCTTGTCGGCCAGGGAAGAGAAGCGACTAAGCATGTAGAGTCTTTCGGCGGCTTCTCTTGGATCCGAGTTCAATTCTCGGCGCCTCCACCATACTTTGAATTGCGGATTTCGGAATTCGGATTGCGGATTTGAACACCGACGTTGGCACCATCGAGATCGTGAAATCCAGGGCGTTTGGTTCGGGAAATCTGGATTTAAGTTTCTTCATTCTTCATCGCTCACCCAGCCGCCTTCGCACCTCATCTTTCATCCCTAATCACAGTCCCATCTTGCTGATAATCGCCTGGTAGCGAGGTTCTGAACGCAGGCTGTCAAAAGCTGGATCGGCTTTGACCCAGGCCATCATAAAAGCCCGGTTCTCAAAAGCTCTTTCCAGATTGTCGAGCGCCTTCTCCTTCTCGCCGACAAAAGCCAACTGAAGCGCCCAACCATAAGCCGCGCTTCGATCGCGGTAAGCGAGGTCCTTCTTAGCCCTGGCGATGACTTGTTCTACTAGCTTATTCATCCCGAACCGCCGCAACTTCTCCTTCTCTTCCGCGATTGAGGCCGACATGGCAGCTTCGGCGTTAGCCGGCTGATCATCTTTGATTTCCAAAAATTGCTGTTTCCATTTCTCGTCAATCGCCGCTTCAAAATTACCCGTTTGCAGGTAGATGTTGTAAAGGTATCCATGCGCATATGAGAAGTTAGGATAGATGGCCAGGGCCTTGTTGCAATACTCTCTGGCCTTATCGTATTCGTGATTGAAGAAATAGATTTGTCCCAAATCGGCGAGGAAGTTGTAAGACAGAGGGTCGATTTCCAGAGCCCGTTGCATTTCGGCCTTGGCTTCCGCGTTTCGACCTTCTATCCCCAGCAGGATTGCGTACCAATGGTGCGCCGTCGCGTATCCGGAATTCAGTTCAATCGATTTCCGGAACGAGCCTTCCGCTTCTTTCCATTGCCAGTAATGAATGGTCAAGTTAAAGCCCTGCGTGGCGTAGCCCTCCGCCAGGTTCGGATCAAGCGCGAGTGCCTTCTCGAGTGCCTCGGACACTTCTATCCTGTCGTCGGAAAATATCAGTGAGTCCGCCAGGCCGACATAAGCGAGCGCAAAACCAGGGTCTTTTTCAATCGCGTTGCGAAACAAACGTTGAGATTCTGAGAGACCCTCATAGTTGCGCCGGTTCCACTCATAGCGGCCCTTGAGATAGAGCTGGTACGCATCTGCGTTCTCAGTGTAGCGTTTGGTCAGGATCGTCTTTTCATTGCTGTTCAGGTTGAGCGCCAGCACGTCAACCACCTGCGAAGCAATCTCGTTCTGCAACTGCAGCTCATCTTTCGTGGTTCGTTCGAACTGTCCTGACCAGATAACTGACTGATCAGCGACCTTAAGCAAACGTCCGGTGACGCGCACCTTATCACCCGTGCGGTAAATCGTTCCTTCCAAGACGGCGTCTACTCTTAATTGATTAGCAATACTGATTGAATCTTCATTGCTGCTTTCGAGGGCCACGACTGAGCTGGTGGGACGAACGGTGATCGCTTTGATGTTGCTCAAGCGCGTAATTAGAATGTCGGCAATGCCCAGGCCCTCATGCGCGCTCTCTTTGTCGGAGTTAATCGTCTTAAAAGGCAGCACGGCGAGTGATTTGATAGGCGACGAAGTTGTGGAGTTCCACTTTCCTCCTCGCAGGAAGAAAAAGATCCCGATCGCCAGTGCCACAACTGCCGTTGTCGCAGCCAGAACAGCTAGCCGGTGGCGGGATGAGGGAAGTACTTGGGCAATAAAAGGTCTGGCGTCTTTCCTTACTGCGGTTTCCTCATCTATGGTCAGTTTCGCCAGAGTCCTCTTCTGAACGACAAGCACCGGGACTTCCTCGATTACCTCACGAACAGGCGCGACGAATTTATAACCAAGCCGCGGAACCGTCTCTATAAACCTCTGCTCGTTGCCTTTTTCTCCAAGCGCTTTGCGCAACATCGAGATCGTAACGGTCAGGTTTCCATCTTCCACCGCGACATCGCGCCAGACGGAATTCAAGAGATCGTCGCGCTCGACCAAACGACCGCGTTGTTGAATAAGAACGGCCAGGGTTTCGACCGCCTTGGGCGTGACGGCGACGATTTCGCCGTCCCGCAGGATGCGATGCTTTTCGGTGTCCAGCCGAAACTCGCCGAACTCGTAAAACAATTTGGTGGGTGCTTGGAACACAGGGCTTAGAGGCCTTTAAGAAATAATTTAACCGATTCTTTAAGGACTTGCCGGGCGGCCTGAGGATAGAACTGCTCGTCGCGAAAATCAAGAAATCGCCTGTCAATGGAGAGGCCAATGCGCCGCACCGTGATTACCTTTGAAAAGCTAGAGCAATGTTTCTATCGCCTGCCGGATTCAGAGACCATGGTGAGCCGGTGTGAATTATGCCAAGCCGATGTGAGTTGGCTGACCCCGAACCAGGCAGTTGCAGTCACGAATCTGACGTTACGAGAAATATTTCGTCGCATTGAAGCTGACCTGTTGCACTTCAGCGAATCAGAGCCAGGCGTTTTGAATATTTGTCCCAACTCGCTCTTTGGTGGAGAGAGTCGGCAGAGAAAACCAAAGAAGTAGTTCGCGCCGAGAGACACACAGAAACGGAGAAACTGTTATGACGCGATCAACGCTGACAGTGAAAGTTACGGATTTGATTGTAAGGGCCACTACATTGGCAGTCGTCACCGCGGCGATGTGTTTGCTCTCTTTTCAACACGCTGAGGCAGCGAATAAGTTTTGGATCGCTGCGTCGCCGGGCAGTTTCAATGTTGATGCCAACTGGTCACTCTCTTCAGGAGGGCCGGCGAACACGACCGCTCCAGGTGCGAGCGATACAATCAACTTTGATGGGGGCGGTATCGGGAATTGTGCGATCACCAGCACTGTGACCGTGCAAGCGTTCGTTGTCGGCAGTGGCTACCCGGTCGATCCTGCTATGAACATTGGGACTATTAACGTTAGCAGCGGCGTAAACTTCACCGTCAGCGGCAACTTTCAAATGGGTGGCGGAACGTTCAATGCCTCAAACGGAACTTTTACCTCAGGAGATATCACGCTCCTTTTTCATCAGACTGGTGGTGTATTCAATGGCAACGGAACTATCGATATCGAGGCCTGGGACGCCCGCATCGAGGGCGGAATCTTCAATGCCACGCCAGGCAATACGACTTTTCATCGCACCTTAGTTCGCACTGCCGGCATATTCAATCACAATAACGGCACAGTCATCCTCAACACAGATCAGTCTGGTGGCGGTATGAATTTCGTCGGCCCGGCTAGCCAGACTTTTAAGAACTTGACAATAAATAACGTCGGCTGCTGTGCCGGAATAGGCGGCCTTACGGTCGTGGAAGGCACGCTTAGGTTGATCAGCGGTGAGGTCAATTCATCACCGTTTGAAGTTCAAGGCGATGTAGTTATTGAGAACACATTTGCTGGCGGCAGTAGCACAATCAAGTTCACCGGGCAAAACGATCAATCTTTCACCAATAATGGCGGTGCGAATTTCAACGGAACCTGGACTATCGATAAGACGGCCAGACGTGTCACTCTGCTGAGCGACCTCAATCTGCCCAGCCAACAACTAGATGTCACCTCCGGCATACTCGACCAGGGATTGTCCGGCAATTTGACGGTTGGCTCGATTACGATCGGTTCCGCCGGGGGCTCGATCGGTCGACTGACCAATCAGGGAGCTGGCGACTTAACCCTCGGAGGCCCTCTCACAGTTAACAGCGGCAGCACGATCACTCTGAATGGCGGCGGCGGCGGTTGCACGGATGCGGACTCGATTCTTGTTCGCTCATCAGTCAGCGGAACGCCGCGAACCTGGACTGGCTCGGGAAATTTCTTCCTTACCGATGTAGACGTCAAAGATCAAACTGCTGCCAACCCTCCCGGAAACATCAACGTTTTCAGCGGGACTGATGCTGCCCCGGGAGGAACAAATACAAATTTTACTTTTCTCTCTGGATGCAATCCTACAGTCGCAGGAACCTTAATCAGCGGCCGACTCCTTGATGTAAATGGTAATCCGATCGAAGGCGCTGTGGTCAAACTAAGCGGCACGCAGAACCGCAAGTCGATCACTGACGCAAACGGCAACTACCAATTCGATGCAGTCGAGACAAATGGGTTCTACACCGTGACACCTTCGCGCCTGAACTACGACTTTAGTCCGAGCACTCACGCATTCAGTGCCTTGGGCGCGCACACAGAAGCCTCGTTCAGCGCGACAGCGAACGGCGCTCACGAGAATCCGCTGGACGCGACGGAATATTTCGTGCGGCAGCAGTATGTTGATTTTCTTGGTAGGGAGCCTGATGAAAGCGGCTTTAACTTCTGGGTCAACAACATCGAATCATGCGATAACGACGTCCGCTGCCGCGAAGTGAAGCGCATCGATACCTCGGCGGCGTTCTTCCTTGCAATCGAATTCCAGCAGACTGGTTATCTGGTTTATCGCCTGTATCAGGCGGCTTATGGAGACATGGAGAATGCTCCCGTGCCCATGACATTGGGAGAGTTCAAGCCTGATGCGGCCGAAATCAGTCAGGGAGTAATCGTCAATCAGAATGGCTGGCAGGATGTGCTTGAGACAAATAAGCGAACGTTTGCCGAAGACTTAGTACAACGGTCAAGATTTGTTTCAGCTTACCCGACGACCATGACGCCGGTTCAGTTTGTAGACAAACTGTTCCAGACAGCCGGATTGGCGCCTGATTTGGCAGAACGAGCCGCCGCGATAAATGAGTTTGACGCGGCGGCAAATAGTGGTGACGTCGCGGCCCGCGGCCGAGCCTTAAGACGAGTGGCTGAGAACAGGGCGCTACAGATTCGAGAGTTCAATCAGGCCTTTGTGCTGATGGAGTACTTCGGGTACCTGAGGCGCGGACCGAATGAGGCGCCGGAAGCCGGCCTGAACTATGACGGCTACAACTTCTGGTTGCAGAAGCTGGAGAGCTTCAATGGGAACTATAATGATGCCGAGATGGTGAAGGCATTCCTGTTGGCCACTGAGTATCGTGGTCGTTTCCCGAGATAATCCGCAGGAAGATCCGCAGATTACTTTAAGACTGGTCTGTACTTTGATCTTTGGGCTTTGTTCTCCTTACTCGCTTGCTAACGATCCTCAAGGTAGAATCACCTTGATGAGTAAGCTCAAAGTCCAAGGCTCAAAGTCCAAAGATCAGTCTTTTTAATCTGCGTAATCTGTGGATCCTAATCTTCCCATTGGCATATTCGACAGCGGCGTTGGCGGATTGACTGTCTATCGCGCGCTGCATGAACGTCTTCCTGACGAGCACTTCGTTTACCTGGGCGACACCGCCCGCGTGCCTTACGGCACAAAATCGCTTTCCACCGTCGAACGCTACGCGATTGAAAACGCGAGATTTCTTGAAGCACACGGCATCAAGCTGCTGGTAGTGGCCTGTAATACCGCCTCGGCTCTGGCATTACCTGCCATACGCGAAGCGGTGCGCGTACCGGTCGTTGGGGTCATCGAGCCGGGCGCGCGGGCGGCGGTTCAAATTGCCGCGGAGAAAAGGATTGGGGTAATCGCAACGGAGGCAACAGTGCAGAGCGGCGCTTATGCCAGAGCGATCCGCAAGATCAATTCAGTGATTTACGTCATCGAGCGCGCCTGTCCTTTGTTTGTTCCGCTAGCTGAAGAAGGTTGGGCGGAGACCGACGTGGCGCGATCGGTGGCCGAGCAATACTTGAAAGATTTGAAAAAGAAAGATGTCGGAGCGCTCGTACTGGGCTGCACACACTATCCGATTCTGCGCAATCTGATCAGCGAAGTTATTGGCAGCGAGGTTCCGTTGATAGATTCTGGAGAGGCTGCTGCGCTCGAGGTCGAGGCGCTTTTGAAATCCAGCCGGCTTTTGTCTCCGGACGGAAACTCCGACACGCAAGAAACACGGGAACGCCAGCTGTGTGATGACCTGGATCATTTCTACGTGACAGATGCGGCTGAGCGTTTCGCAAAAGTGGCGGAGCGATTTTTAGGTACCGCACCCTCGGTGCTGGAAGCGGTGGAAGTTTGGGGTCACGATGAGCTTAGAACGCACTGATGGGCGCGCCTTCAACGAACTGCGCCCGGTTAAAATAACGCCCGGTTACCTTCCCTACGCAGAAGGTTCTGTTCTCATTGAGATGGGCCAAACCAGAGTGGTGTGTGCAGCTTCCGTCGATGAACGGGTGCCGTCGTTTCTGCGAAACAGCGGGCAGGGTTGGATTACTGCCGAGTATTCGATGCTGCCGCGCGCTACACAACAAAGAACGCCGCGGGAAGTTAGACGTGGCGGGCCTTCAGGTCGAACTCATGAGATTCAACGCTTGATTGGCCGCAGTCTGCGAGCGGCGGCAGATATGCGGCTGCTTGGCGAACGTACCATAACGCTCGACTGCGATGTTCTACAGGCCGATGGCGGCACGCGGACGGCAGCGATCACGGGAGCCTACGTTGCATTTGCGGTGGCTGCTAACCGCCTCCTCAAGACGGGAAAAACCCAACGGAGTATTATTACTAACGAGGTGGCGGCGATCAGTGTAGGCATTGTGGGGAACACGCCGATGTTAGACTTAAAATACGACGAGGATTTTAAGGCGGAAGTTGACATGAACGTGGTCTGCACCGGCGACGGCCGCTTTATCGAAGTGCAAGGCACCGCAGAACGCGAGCCATTCACGCGCGAACAAATGGAGAGCTTACTCGGTTTGGCAGCCCAGGGAATTCAGTCGCTGGCAGCAATTCAAAGGGAAGCTATCGCCAGGGTCAATTCTTAACCTGCGCGTCCACTGACAAGCCGGCGAAAAGTTGATTTATGCGGCGGCGAGCGCTAAGTTCGGTGTCGTTGCGAAGAAGTTCCAGACAACGAGACTGCCAACAAGATGCATCGAACAAGGTTAAAATAAAGCCAAAAAAGCGCTTCCTGACACACGCCAAACTAAACATCGCCTAAGCAGTCACGAGGAGTTGAGTTAATAAGATGAAATACCTGATAGCGGTTTTGCTTCTGATTACTGCAATCTGTTCGCTGGTAGCGGCGCAGGACTCTTACACCAGCGACCAGATTGACTACAAGATTGAGCTTCCATCGACCCAATGGCGCGTGATCTCTGAACCTGACGGTGCTCATGAGCATGCGGAATTCGTTTATGGAGATCGCCTCGACGGGTACTTACAGATTCGCAAGGAAGTGGTTGACGCCGGCACGACGCCCTCGGATCTTGCTCGTCGCGACATGGATCAAAAGCTGAGATTTCAGCCGGGCTTCGTGGAAGGAAAAGAGGAACCGTTTAAGGGTAATCTAAATGGAGTGACCGTATCCTACGAGTTTGTAAAGACAGCCAAGCCGATGATGGGCCGCATTTATTATCTTCAGGCGGACAACCGCACTATCTATGCTTTGCGTTTCACTGGCTTGCGCGACAAGCTCGCGCGTATTCGCAATCAAACGGATCTGATCGCCCGCAGCTTTAAGCTTAAATAGTCGCCTCCTAACCAGCTTTCAAATTGGCTGCCACGCAGAGATAGCGTTGGCGGCCAATTTTTTGTCGGTGAGCGGGATCTAAGTTTGCAACGCAGACCAATAGTGTGCGTTACAATCAAGAGAATGAGACTAACGCTCGCTCAGGGTCTGGCAATCCGGAAGTCTGCAATTGAAGGCAAGGGCTGTTTTTCGGTTACTTACTTTAAACGCGGCCGGAAAATAGCTGAGTACGCGGGGCAGAAGATCACCAACGCTGAGGCCAATCGCAGGGCCAGCCGGCGGCGGTTGCGCATCTGCTCGATCAATGATCGGTGGAGCCTTGACGGCAGCCGCGGAGGAAACGGTACACACTACATAAATCATTCATGCGAGCCCAACGCCTACATGAAGATCCTTTACAATCACATCCTCTTCATTGCCTTGCGCGATATCGAGGCGGGCGACGAGATTACAATCGACTATGAATCAACGCTCCACTCAAACAAAAAAAAGTGCATCTGTGGAGCACCATCCTGCCGCGGAACGATAAACAAAATGCAAGGGTAAGGGGGCGGGAAGAGGGGGGTGAGAGGGGAAAAGGGGAACGCGGAAAGAGAGACCATTGCCCTTTACCCATTCCCCTTTTCCTCTCTTACCCCTTATTACAGCCGCGGCAAAGTAAAGCTAAATTTTGATCCGCGCCCTACCTCCGATTCCAAGCCCACCGTGCCACCGTGTTGTTCGACCACCTCGCGAACGAAGGACAGGCCGAGGCCCGTAGACTCTTCATCCTTGTCCTGATCGTCACGTACGACGCGGTAAAACTTTTCCCAAACGCGGTCCTTGGCTTCGGCCGGAATCCCATATCCCCGGTCTTCCACGCAAAGCCTGACGGCCTCAGCTTCAAGGGCGGTTGATACGGTGACGGTGGTGCGCTCCGGGCTATATTTGATCGCGTTATTAACCAGATTTTTGACTGCCTGCGTAATCATGCTCTTGTCAGCCGCAACCGGAGGAAGTCTCTGGGTAGGTTGCTCTACCAAACGGATTCGTCTTTTCTTGGCGGCCTTTTGCAAACTGGCTACTGTTTCTCTTACAACCTCGTCCAGGCGAAGAGGAATCTTTAAGACCTCCTGCCGATCTCTCCTCTGTAGTTTGGTGACTTCCAGAAATGTGTTGATCATGCGTGAGAGACGTTGCGATTCATTCGCAATGATCGTTACAAACTCCCTGGCCTGTTCTGTAAGCCCATCATCAGCGCTTAGTAATTCTGCGAAGCCGTTTATGCTCGTGATCGGAGTACGCAGCTCATGCGACATCAATGAAATCATGTCGCTTTTCAAGCGCTCGTATTCTTTCAAAAGTGTGAGGTCTTTGACGACCAGTGCCAGGCAGAGCGGTTGGGATGCCGCTTGGGTTGGGTTGTCTGTTTCGAGGCTCGAGAGACTCGAAACTCCACTTACCCTGTTCGAATTCTCGAGCACAAGCGATATGCGCAGCCCGTAGGTGACATTCCGGTGGGGGAAGTGAAGCTCGCGTTCATAGGCTTCCCCGGTCTGCAAAACTCGGCGCACGGCAAGGACCGGCTCATCGAAGATATCGGTCCGAAAACTGTCCAGCAGCTCGAAAAAGCTTATGTTGTGCGTTCGATCGTGCGCCAGCCCGGCCAACTCCGCCAGCGCCGCATTTGTATACGCAATCCTGCCGTCGAGATATGCGAGCGCTAGACCATCGCCTAGTTCTGAGAGCGCGTTGACACCGACACTTTGCTCCAACAAGGCTCCGTTCAGAACAAACAGCGACTGAAGCTTCTGCTCAGACTCCCTGGTCGAGAAGAAGGCGAGCGAGCTGCGCGTGCCAGTCGCTTTGTGAGTCTCTTCCCGTTGCAGATTGCGAGCTAGCTGGCCCCCAACCGCCATCAGCAGCGCCCGGTCATCTTCATGGAATCCTTTCGTAACTCGAATGAGAAGCGCACCAACTGTGCGATCTTCATGACGTAATGGTAAGGCGACATTTGCACCAGGATCATCCGACTCGAGCTTCTCCACAATGATCTCACCTGACCCCATCGAGCGCTCACACAAACTGACGCCATCGCGCCAGGCCGAGTTTCTGCTGGTGTCGGGAGAAGCGACCTGGGCTGCACGCAGTCGTGCCGCGGAAACGAGCCGGCCATCTGCATCCTGGCGGAAGACGATCGCCTCACTTGGCGCTAGTACGGTATCAAGAAGTTTCAAGCCGCTGAGTAGACGGCCTTCCGCATCATCAGGGAGTGATTCAAATTTCCATGAGGATGCAATCAGCTTGTCAGTTAGT
>WNGI01005037.1_pt1 | contig 11860 bp, 6 predicted proteins | sample 5400621 | NCBI WGS metagenome assembly WNGI01 (sample SAMN13153374, study PRJNA577476) | soil metagenome | isolation source: 20 cm soil or saprolite under Garry oak tree replicate 1 | place: USA:California | collected 2016-06-15
GTCCTGGTCCCGCGCCAGGGTCACGACCGACCGTTCCGCGCGGCGGCAAGTGGTGCGGGCGAGGTGAAGGGCGGCGGCTTTGGGCGTGCCGCCGGGCAGGCTGAAGTTCTTGAGCTCCGGCAACGCGGCCTCGTGCCGGTCGATCACCTGCTCCAGCGCGCTCACTTGATCCGCGGCGACCGGCGCACGCCGCCTGCGGGGGGGGGGATTGAGCGTCGCCAGATCCGCACCGATGGCGAAGAGGTCGCGCTGGACCGTCTGAAGCGTTTCGAGCTCGAAGTCCTCCGGGGCCAGCGCGATTCCGAACCCCAGCGTCGCGTTCAACTCGTCTACGTCTCCGTACGCGCGGACGCGCGGATCGTCCTTTGGGACTGGACCGCCGCCGAAGAGTCGCGTTTCACCTGCGTCGCCTGCCTTCGTGTAGATCTTCACGCCTCACCCCCTGGCCCCCTCTCCAACAGGAGAGGGGGAACGCGCGGAACGTATCGTCATGGGCAACGGAGCGCGAGCGGTTGCGCGGCCACGACGCGGCGTGTCGCGGGATCGACGGCGGTTGCGCGCGACTGCCGCAGCGACTCGTCCGCGATTTCGTCGATGAGGAGCAGCATGCCACCTTGCGAGCCGGCGACGGCGCCTCGCAGGGAGTATCGCACTCCCTGGCCATCACTCCTGGGCGGCGTCGCCGCGGGGATCATGCCGCCGCGCAAACGGTATCGCTGTGGCCGCACCACCCAGCGCAGCTCGCGCAGCGCTGGATCGGTCAGCGCCACGCCGGTGACGAGCAGCGTGTCGCTCGCGGCGGTGACGTATCGCGCGCGAAATCCCACGGCGTAGGCCCGCGCGGCCAGCGGCAGGCTCCGCACGGGGATGACCTCGCCGGCGTCCGCGGCCTGATCCGGATCGACCGTCAACTGATGCACCAGCGTCCCGCGCGCGCCGCGGCTCGAGCTCTCCGCCCGCTGCGCTACCCGGTTCACGAGCTCGCGCGTGTCGGCGCGGGTGAGTGCGGGAGCCGGCGATCCGCCACCGCTGGCGAACGGCTGCTCGTCGAGCAGGGCCACGACGGTGACATGTGAGGGTGGCGTGCTGCGTCCGCCGGCGCCGCCGGGCGGAAAGGCGAATACGAGTTCCGTCACGATCGCTGCCGCGCCGCACGACTCTCCGGTGTGGAAACGCGCGAGGGTCAGCCGCGCCGGTGCGGCGCCGTTTGCTGACAGCACCGTCGCGTTGCGCGCCGCCCGCGCATCGACGGCGATCAGCGAATGGCTCGAGAGTACGGTTCTGATGTCGCTGTGGTTCGCGCCCCCCCCCTTCCCCCTCCCCGTCAGTTGCTGATAGAAATCCCGCGCGAACCGGTCATCGGCGACAAACAAATGCGCTTCGCCACCGAGGCTCCACCCCAGCGCCGCGTGCGGTCCGGAACTGGCGCAGGCCCCCCAGGCCCCGGCCCCCGCCAGTAGCCCGAGGACAAGAAGCAGGCTAGCGTACGCGCGATGCAAGAGGAAAAAGATATCATCATCATCGGCGCAGGCCCGACCGGACTCTTCGCTGCCTTTTACGCCGGCATGCGCGGCGCCTCCCATCGCTTGATCGACAACCTCGATCAGGTGGGCGGCCAGCTGACTGCGCTTTATCCCGAGAAGTACATCTTTGACGTGGCGGGCTTTCCGCAGATCCTCGCGAAGGATTTGGTGAAATCGCTGGCGGAGCAGGGACTGCGTTGGAAGCCGCCGGTCAATCTCGGCGAAAAGGTCGTCGGACTGCGCCGCAGCGAGGAGAACGGCAAACCGCATTTCGTCATCGTCACCGACAAGGACGAGTATCCAGGCCGCGCGTTGCTGATCGCCGGCGGGATCGGCGCGTTCACCCCGCGCAAGCTGCCGCTCAAGGACGCGGACCAGTGGAACGACAAGGGACTCCACGACCGCGTGCTCAACCCCAAGACATTCGCGGGCAAGCGGATCTTGATCGTCGGTGGCGGGGACTCGGCCTTCGACTGGGCGGTGAACCTGCAGGGGGTCGCCAAATCGATCGTGATGATCCACCGGCGCGACGGCTTCCGCGCGCACCAGGCGACCGTCGATCAGGTGCAGGCGCTGGCGGCGGCGGGCAAGATGGAGCTGCGCACCTTCTGGGAGCTCAAGGAGATCGGCGGCAGCGGTCGCATCGAACGCGTCACTATCGTCAACAACAAGACAAAGGAAGAACAGACGCTCGCGATGGACTGCGTCCTCCCGCAGCTGGGCTTCGTCTCATCGCTCGGCGCGATCGCGGAGTGGGGACTCGAGATCGAGAAGGGTGACATCAAGGTCTCGCAGACCATGGAGACCAATATCCCCGGGATCTACGCGGCCGGGGACATCGCCACCTATCCGGGGAAGCTGAAGCTCATCGCGACGGGATTTGGAGAGGCGTGCACGGCAGTCAATCAGATCGCGCACTTCCTCAATCCATCAGCCAAGGTCATGCCGGGGCACTCGTCGAACATGGCGTTGTTTGGACAGAAGGAAGATTGACCGTGAAAGTAGGGGCGCAGCATGCTGCGCGCCTACCTACACTCAACGTGCAAGTTGCACGACAACCGAATCGATCTGAGCGAGCATCTGCCTCGTGGGCACGTCATGAGCGTTGGCTTGGATCGAGAAGGTGATAACATGCCCATCCGGCCTTTCGATGTATCCCGACAGCGTATTCACCCGATCAATCGAACCGGTTTTCGCGAGCACGCGTCCTTCGAGCGGCGTGCGCACGAAGCGCCTGAGCAGCGAGCCCGGCTGCTGCGCCCGAGGCAGCGCCGCGATGAACGGGGCGCGCTTGGGGTGGTGGTACATGAAGGTGAGGAGCTGCACGAAGGCGTGCGGCGTCACGAGATTGCCCGCCGCCAGGCCCGAGCCGTCCTCGAGTGAGAACGCCGTCGAGTCGATCTTCACGGAATCGATCAGAAACCGCTTTTCGACGTCGAGTCCCTTTTCCCAGCTCCCCGTATCGCCGACGGCGCGTGCCAGGATCTTGAGCAGCGTCTCGGCGAACCAGTTTTGGCTCGTGTTGAGAATCGGGAACACGATGTCGGGCAGCGGGCGGCCGCGGTACTCAGTGAGCGGGCTGCCGCAGCAGCGCAGCGCACGATACGCCATCGAGTCGGTCGTGCTCGCGGCGCCGCCTTCCACCGCGATCCCTTTCCTCTGTAAGGATGCCGTGAGCGCCCGGGCGGCATAGAGGTTTGGATCGGGCAGCGCAAAGCTCTCGATCCAGGGCGAGCGGTTGAGCGACACGGTCCCCGCGGCCCAGATGTCGGCCGTCCCCGGCTTGCGGAAAAAATTGTCACCGATCGTCGTGGTGGAATCGCTCGCGACCGTGCGCGCCCGGTTCTCGAACGTGAACATGTGGAGATCGGGCGTCCACGAAATGACGGGCGGGGCATCGATGGCGGGTCCCGGCGCGATCTGGAAATCGACGCTGTTGTCGTGAAAGCCCAGCCCGGAGACGGGCGCCGCGTACCACCAGTTCAGATCGAAGGAATTCCACCCCGGATGCGTCAGCAGCGGCTCGAAGTACGAGCCGTCGCCCACGATCCGTCCCGTGATCCGCTTGATGCCGCGGGCGCGGAGCGATTCTGCGATCGCGTCCACGGCCGTCCAGGTCGAGTCGCACATGCCCGCCGCGAGCGTGTCGACCGAGTAGCACCGTTCCGACCACGTCGGATCACCGCGGCCGTACACCACCAAATCCCCCTGGAGCACCCCGTTCGTGATCGTGCCGTTGGCATAGATGCTGGTGCTCACGCGGTAGTCGTGTGGCAGCAGGACCGTCCCCGCCGCCGCGACGACGAGCTTCGTATTGCTCGCGGGAACGGAGAACCGATCCCCATTCCGGTTGAACAGCACGCGGCCGCGGTCATCCTGCGCAAAGATGTTCCACGTGGCGCGGTCGAACGGCGGCTGGTCGATCAACCGCGTCACGCGCTGCTGTACCGAGCCGCGCGACTGCGCCTGTAAGGAGACCGCGGCGCTAATCGTAAGCGACGCGAGGATCAGCTTTCGCATAGAGCACGTCGGTGAGAAGGTTGACGAGCACGAAGACCACGGACAAGAACAAGATGCTGCCCTGAACCGCCGGCAGGTCGCGCTTCTGAATGGCGAGCAGCACGTAGCGGCCCACGCCGGGCCAGGAGTAGATCGTTTCGGTGAGGATGCTGCCGGTCAGGTAGTTGCCCACGTCGAGTCCAAGGACGGTGATGATCGGCAGCAGTGCATTCCGGAGCGCATGCCGGCCGATGACGCGCCGTTCTCCCAATCCCTTGGCGCGCGCGGTCCGCACAAAATCGGACGGCAGGACGTCGAGCATCGCGCCACGCGTCATGCGTGCCAGGAACGCGATAGACCTCATTCCCAGCGTGAGGGCCGGCAGCACGAGAAACGCGAGTCCGCCGTAGCCTGATGGCGGCAGCCAGCGCAACGCCACGGCGAACAGCAGGATCAGCAACAACCCGACCCAATACACGGGGAATGAGACGCCGAGATAGGCGATGAGCATGCTGAAACGGTCGATCATGCCGCCGGGCCGAATTGCGGCGAGGACGCCGAGGCTGATGCCGACCGTGACGGCGAGGAGCATGGCGGCCGCGGCGAGCTGCAGCGTCTTGGGGAAGCGCTCGGCCAGGTCGCCGAGGACCGGACGCTGCGTGATGTAGGAGCGCCCCAGATCGCCGCGCACCACGCCCCAGAGGTAGTGGCCGAACTGCACGGGAATCGGGTCGTCGAGATGCAGCTCCCCGCGCAGCCGTGCGATGGTCGCGGAGTCGGCCCGCTCTCCCACCATTTCCGCCACCGGATCACCGGGAACGACGTTCAACAGGAGAAACGCGACAACGAGGACACCGAACAGCGTGGGAATCGTCGCCAGGAGCCGTCTACCGACCAGCTGCAACACGGACCTGAGTCCAGCGCTGGCCGTTGAAGATCACGGGCACGTCCCAGCCATCGACCCCGGGATGCTGCGCCCAGAGATCCACCGCGAACCAGAGATAGATCCACGGCGCGGCTTCGAACACGCGGTTGTCGATGCGCTGGTACAGGGCTTCACGCGCCGACTGGTCCACGGTGCGGCGGGCCACCAGCATGAGGGAGTCGGCGACCGGATCACTATAAAAGGAATAGTTCCCGCCGGGCCCGAAGCTCGAGCGAGCGAACAGTGGATACAGGAAGTTGTCGGCATCTGGGTAATCGGCCCACCAGTCGAGGATCGCCATGTCCGTCTCGCCCTTGCGGACCGCTTCGCGCATGCTGGAGGCGTCCCGCGATACGATCTCGACCCGGATCCCCACCGCGGCCAGCTGGGCCTGAAGCGCCTGCGCGACGCGCCCGAGCTCGACGTTCGTGCCTGAGCGCCAGAGTTGGACCGCAAATCCGTCCGGATACCCCGCTTCTCGAAGCAATCGGCGCGCCTCGGTGGTGTCGTAGCTGTAGGGGTGCCGGCTGGGATCGCTGCCGCCGAGCGCGGGCGGAATCGAGCCGGCGGCGGCAACGCCCCGTCCGTTCCACACCGTGCGCAGCATCTCCGGGACGTTGACGGCGTGATTGAGGGCCTGACGCACTCGTGGATCGCGCAGCGGGCCGCGCCGGTTGTTCAACGGGACGTAGACAGCCCGGAGCGCGGGTTTGCGCTTGAGCCAGTCGCGGTGCTCCTGCTCCCATTTGGCCGTCTCGCCAAACGGGATTTCGGCAACCGACAGGCGGCCTGCCAGCAGCTCGGCGGCGCGCGTAAACGCCTCCGGGATGATTCGGACCGTGAGCGTGTCGCTTTCCGGTGCGCCACCCCAGTACTTCGGGTTTCTCTCAAAGCGCAGATAATCGTCGTGCTCCCACGCCACAAACCGCCACGGACCGGTGCCGATCGGCCGCTGCGCGAACCCGTCAGGGACCGGCGAAGGCGCTATCGAGGTGACGGGCATGGCAAGGAACTTTGGGAAGACGGCGAGCGGCTCGGTCAACGTGAAGGCGACCGCGGTATCGCCCAGGACCTCGATGCCGCGCACGTCGCGGGCGCGCCCGTCGGCGTAATCGGCCGCCCCGGCGATCGGGAGCAGTGGCCACACCCGGCCGCCCTGCGTTGCGGGATTCAGGACGCGGATGAATGAGCCCTTAACATCGGCCGCGGCGAGCGGTCGCCCGTCGTGGAACACGACGCCGGGCCGCAGGTGGAAGACGTATCGCTGGCCCGTCCGGTCGGAGGTCCAGCGATCAGAGAGCGCGGGTAGCAGCTTGCCGTCGGCGTCGAACTGGGTGAGCCCGTCGAACATCAGCGTCACCATTTCGCCGGTGGGCACGTCGGTCGAGAGCGCTGGATCGAGCGAGCGGGGGTCGTAGGTCTCGTAGTAGACTAGACCCTGCACCTGATAACCGCTGGGCGACTGACCGTGGCAGGCGGCAAGAAAGCACAGGAACAGGACGCTCTTCGCGGTGTCGAAAAGGTTGACAGTACGGAGCAAGTGTCGCAACATAGCTAACATTGCCAAACTACGTCAATTGCGCGTCATATCCTGCCTGTTGGTCGCCGTCTGCGCGGCGACAACCATTCTCTCCGCCCAAGAGCGGGAGCGGGTAGTTCGCCGTCTCTCGTTCGCCGGCAACAAGGCACTCGACGACTACACCCTCGAGAGCGCGATCGCGACGACGAATTCGAGCGCGTGGGCCCGCAAGTGGTACGTGCGGTGGCTGGGGATGGGCGAGAAGCGCTACTTCAACGAGGTTGAGTTTCGGCGCGACGTCGTCCGGCTGATCCTGCTCTATCGCCAGAGCGGTTACATGAATGCAGTCGTCGACACCTCGTTGCAGCGCACCTCGCGCGATGTGTACATCACGTTCCGGATTCATGAGGGTGATCCCGTCCGCGTCCAGGGGCTCGAGGTCAAGGGACTCGAGGGGATCCTCGATGTCGCGAAATTGAAGCGGGACCTGCCGCTGCAGGTCGGCGATCCATTCAACCGCTTCCTGATGCAGGGCTCGGCCGACACGATCGTCGCGCGGCTCCGCAACAACGGCTATCCCTACGCCGAGGTGCTGCGAAACTTCGACTCTGAAGCGGGGATCCTGAAGGCCGACGTCGAGTTCGATGTGGAACCCGGCCCCCGCATGCGGATTGGCGAGGTTCTCATCCAAGGCCTGCGCCGCGTCGATACGGGCGTCGTCAAGCGCGTGATGTCGCTGCGGCGCGGCAACTACTTCAAGCAGGACGCGCTTTACCAAACGCAACGCGATCTCTACGGCATCGGCGTGTTCAACTCCGTCAACGTGTTGCTCGTCGACTCCACCGCGCCGCAGCAGACGGTATTGCGCGACTCCATGGTCCGCACGTTGATCCAGCTCCAGGAAGGTCCGGGCCACCAGGCACGTGTCGGCGGTGGTTATGCGACCGTCGAGTGCTTCCGGGTGCAGGGCGGCTGGATGGCGCACAACTTTTGGGGCGGGGCGCGCACGCTCGACTTGTCGGCCAAGCTCTCCAAGCTTGGCGCGGGCACGCCGAAGCAGACCACCGGGTTCAACCAACTCTGCAACCCGTTCGCCGGCACGTGGACGATCGACACGCTCGACTACACGTTCGGGGTGACGGTACGGCAGCCCGCGTTTCTGAAGCGGACACATGTATTGACCCTGAGCTTCGTCGCCGAGAAGACCTCGGAGTTCGGCGTGTACACGCGCGAGGCGATCGGTGGCAACGCCGCTGTGACGTTCAACGCGCGCAGCCGGCTGCCGCTCACGTTGGGATACACCTACGCGGTGGGCCGGACGACGGCGTCGGACGCGATCTACTGCGTGTGGTTCCGGCTGTGCGACGAAGCCAGCCGCAAATTTCTGCGCGACCGGCGACAGTTCGGCGCGATCAGCGCCAGCATCGTGCGCGATCGCGTCAACAACGTTCTCGATCCCACGATCGGCACCGTGACAACGGTGACGGTGTTGCATGCGTCGCGGCTGGTTGGCTCGCAGCCGCCGTATGAGTTCAACCGCGCAGAGGTCGAGGCGGCGAAGTACCATTTGATCGGCCGGCGCACGGTGTTCGCGTGGCGCGTGCGCGGCGGCGTGATCGTGCCGCGTAACATCACGCTCAACAGCCAGCCGGTCGGCTACGTGCCGCCGGACCAGCGCTTTTACGGCGGCGGGCCAACCTCCGTGCGTGGGTACGGACGGAACGAGCTGGGGCCGCGGGTCTACTTCACCGACAGTACAGGAATCGAGACCACGCCCTCGGGCGACACGGTCTTCACCCACGTGACCACGGCGCCGACCGGCGGCAATACCGTGGTCATCCTCAACGCCGAGCTGCGCTTTCCCTCGCCGGTCCTGCCGCAGCGCATGCGTCTCGGACTGTTCGTGGACGCGGGGCAGGTGTGGGCGCGCGGTGAGGAGCTGGTGGCGACGAGCGGCATGCGCGTCACGCCCGGACTCGGCATGCGATTCACAACGCCGCTCGGGCCCGTTCGCATCGACGCGGCGTACAACGGCTACCCTGTGGATCGGGGGCCGTTGCTGTTCGTACCGAGAGATTCCACGCCGATCTACGTGCTTCGCCCGTCCTTTCCGCCGGTGCGCGCCGAGAAGACGTTCTGGCAGAAAGTCGTCATCCAGGTCGCCGTGGGGCAGGCTTTCTAGATGCGGCGCTCGCTGGGCGTCGCGCTCTGGTCGCTGGTCGGCCTGCTCGCCTGCTTCCTCGGCGCGCTCAACGGACTCGTGGGCACCCACGCCGGCAGGACGTTGCTCGCGCGTGTCGCGAGCACCGCGGTGCAAAGCGCCGTTTCCGGAACGATCGAGGTGGCGGAAGTCCGCGGCTCGCTGCTGACGGGCGTCGTGCTCACCGACGTGCGGCTCCTGGACCCCGATTCGACGCTCGTCGCCTGGCTGCCGCGGGCCGAGCTGGGCTACAACCCGATCGACTTCGCGGCGGGGCGCGTGGTGTTCATGGAAGTGCGACTCGAGCGGCCCATCATCAACATCGTGCAGCACGCGAGCGGCAAGACAAATTTCGACGAGCTGCTGCGCCTCGGCGAAAAAGACACGGTCAAGGTCGGGCCGCTCGGCCCCGCCGGCCCGCGCTCCCTCATCCTGCTGCGCAACGTGCAGATCATCGACGGCTCGCTCACGCTGCGCCTGCAGAAGCATGGCCAGGTGACGAGCGCCAACGAGGAGATCGAATTCTCGGGTGAGGACGGGCGCTATCGCGTGCGGCGGTTCGAGCATCTCAACGCCCGGCTCGCGGCCATGCGCATCCAGGCGCCGCGTGAAAAAGGTATCCGTATCGACGTACTGCGGCTTTCGACCGAGGCCAGCGACCCGAAGCTGTCGATTGCCGACGTCGTCGGTCGAGTGACGATCGACGGCCACACCCTGGACGTCGATCTGTCACGCGTGCGCTTCCCCGCGACGCAGTTCAGCGCGCGCGGCACGGTCCAGTGGCCGCGCGACACGCTGCTCTGGAACCTCGCGATGCGAGCCGATTCGGCGACGCTCACCGACATCCGGTTCCTCGATCCCCGCTTCCCCGACGACGCGGTGTTGCACGGCGGCGTGACGCTCCTCTCCCATGGCGGCCGCGTCCTCGAGATCCAGCTGCGGCCGCTCGACCTCTCGTTCGGGCAGGGCAGGCTGACGGGACATGTGACCGCCTTCAGCGCATCAGATTCGGGGCTCGTGGCGCTGCGGCAGGGCGACCTCATGGCCCGGGACCTATCGCTCGACTTCGCGCGCGTCTACATCGATTCACTGCCGTTCTACGGCCGCCTGACCGGCCGCACGATCGTGGACGGGCCGACGAGCGCGCTGAAGATCCAGACCGAATGGTCGTTCCGCGATTCGCTCGTCCCCAACTGGCCGGAATCACAGGTGTTCGGAAAAGGCGAGGTCAACGTCGCCGGGCACGACCTGGGATTCCAGCCGTTCGCGGTGGAAGCGGGACGCATCGACATCGCCACCGTGCGACGCCTCGTGCCGGGATTCGATCTCCAGGGCGAGCTCGACGCAGCCGGCACGCTCACGGGCACACTCAAACACGTGACCTACAGCGGGACGCTGCGCCACCATGACGGCAAGCGGCCGGTCAGCCTGGTCAGCGGCGTGATGGGGCTGGATTTCCGCGGCGACGTCCTCGGCGTTTTTGCCGATGTCCGCGCCGACTCGCTCTCGCTCGACGGGCTGACCGGGCGGATCCCGGACTTCCCGCTGCGGGGCACGCTGGCGGGAACGATCCGCATGAGCGGCGACCTGACCGCCGTCGAGACACATGCCGATCTCGGCATGTTGGGCGGCGGCGGAGCGCTGCGCGGCGACGGTACGCTGCTCCTCGGCGCCCGCGACGTGCATCCCGGCTACGGCGCGCGGCGCTTCACGCTGCGCGCGCAGGACCTGAATCTGCAGCGCTGGCTGGTGCACAAAGGTGCGCCGCCATCACGGCTCAGCTTCGTCGCGACCGGCACAGTCGAAGCAGACAGCATCACGAAGCCCAGGGGCGCGTTCTCCGCCTCGCTCGCGCCTTCGTTCTTCGCGGGCACCATCATCGATACCGGCGCGGCGAGCATCCGCTTTGCGGACGGGCGGATCCTCGTGGATTCGCTGCGCATCCAGCAGCCGGGATTGATCACGAGCGGCAGCGGGTCGCTGGGCTGGAAACGTCCTGAACGCGGCACGCTGGCGTTCGAATTCGACGCGGACAGTCTGAGCGTGCTCGACTCACTCCTCACGTGGCTCGCGGGACCGAAACTCGCCACAGCCGCCGACGACAAGCTCAAAGGATCGGCCCGCGTCCAACTGACGCTCGACGGCGCGCTCGATTCGATGGCGATCGGCGGCGGCGCGCGTGTCCTCGACCTGCAGTGGCGCGGCTGGCGCATACCCCGTGGCGAGGGCACGGCCGCGTTCCGTCCCGGGCCGGTGCCGAGTTTCGAGTTCGACACCCAGATCGATTCGTTGGGATACGGTGACCTGGGATTCGGCGCCGCCGCGGCGCACGCGCGCGGCACACGCGACTCGCTCACCTGGTTCGCGCGCTCGCGCGTCGGCGACCTGGGCGCCTTCCTCGCCGGCGGGCGCTACGCGCGGCCCGCCGGCGGCCCGGTCCAGCACGCCGTGGTGGATTCCCTGGCGGTACTGATACCCGGTGGGGTCTGGTTCCTCGAGCACCCGACGGCGCTCGCGTTCAGCGACTCGATCCTGCATGTCGATTCGGTGTCGCTGCAGAACGCGAACGGCGGGGGGAGAGTCGGCGTCAGCGGCGATCTCCCGGCGCGGGGCCCGATCAACGCGCGTGTTACGCTCGACAGTTTCCCGCTGACCGGTATCTACGCGCTCATGCAGAGCGATACGTTCGGGGTCGCCGGCGCCCTTACCGCGACCGTGGCCGCCGCCGGCACGCGGGCCAATCCGGCGTATACCGGAACGTTCGCGTTCTCCAACGCGGCGTTCGGCTCATTCCGGGCGCCGTTCATGGACGGAATCATCGACTACCGGAGCCGCCGGCTGAACGGCGAGGTGCACTTGTGGCGCGCGGGACAGCAGGTCCTCAACGTCACCGGGAGTCTGCCGCTGGACCTCGCGCTCGCGCCGGTGGCGCAACGCCAGCTGCGCGACACCCTCTCCGTGCAGGCACGGGCCGACAGCGTGGACATGGGCGTGCTGGCTGCGGTGACCAACACCGTCCGCCAGGTCGAAGGGGTCTTCAGTGCCGATCTCGGCATCGGCGGCACGTGGGAGTCCCCGCTGCTCCGCGGCGGACTCCAGATCGGGAACGCGGCCGCGACGATTCCAGCGCTGAACGTCCGCTACACCAACATGAACGGCAGCGTCTCGCTCCGAGGCGACACGATTCGCGTCGA
>WNGI01033506.1_pt1 | contig 11858 bp, 12 predicted proteins | sample 5400621 | NCBI WGS metagenome assembly WNGI01 (sample SAMN13153374, study PRJNA577476) | soil metagenome | isolation source: 20 cm soil or saprolite under Garry oak tree replicate 1 | place: USA:California | collected 2016-06-15
CAACCCTGGAAGTGGCGCAGGTTCAAAGTCTTGGCCAGCACCAACCTGCGTGTCCGGATCCGGTAACAAGGGAAAAACCTTAGTATTATCATATTGCATATTAAAATCACGGCAGTATCTGCTAATCGCTGACCTGTAGTTACATCCTAGATCGCATTGGAAGTTGCATTGTTTTGTTCTATACCGCATCGTGCTGAGCTCAACCTCACACAATAATATGTACCGCATATTCACAGCTAGAGTTTCAACTACTACTATATCGGCTCCCATTTGATTTTAATCCGTTCAAATTGTATTTTACCCGAACTGTGATGTGATGCCAGCGAAGAAACTAAATGAAGTACAGCATGTAGTCATAGTCCCATTATCCAAAAACCCAGAAAAGGAAAGGGAAAAAAGACATGAGCATACACGAGTCCATCATGAGAACAACGCGACCAGCGCGAGCAAAGGAAAATGAAAAGTTAACGGCCATTAGTGTGGAAACACACTGGTGCCATGCCGTAGCTCACACCTGGTGACGGATGTGTCTGTGCTCTTGCAAGCGCCAGCGCGAACGGTTGGACATGTGTCATATGTGGCGATGGTGGCATAACCTTAACGTCTTTGGATGCAAGTGGTGTTGGCTGTTTGGTCCAATACTTTGATGCCTGAGGCGATGCGTCAATGATTGAGGAGTATCACATTTGCCTATGGAACCTACCTCATACACGGGTAATTCGTCATCCGTTTCGCTATCATATCCCCACTGAGGTTCTGTCGTAACAGCATGTAATGGACCCCATACATGTGGTACAGGATCACCCTGACTCGGGTTAGGAGTCAGATTCACAATCTGGAGCGGTGAGGGGTATACCGGCTGGGACGCCAGATTAGGCGTTGACATTGACGCGGAGGCCGCATGCCAACGGTGCCCGTTGCCATTCCCTAACATAGGGAATCCAGTCACAGTGGGAGACGCAGGCGGAGGCGGCAGCCGAAGATCAGTCTGCGACCTCGCAGCCTCGGGCGTGCTCATGCCGCTCACGAAGGTGTTATCGTCCAGGTCGATAAGAAGTCCCTCGGGGCAATTGTTACTTGTCTTATCATCTCTCCTCATCCCCTTATCCGAGGGCGAGGAGTGCGTGAGATAAACCGAATCAATGGGAGGACGGATGCCAGGACCAGCCAGTCCTGGAGCTGGTGGGAGTGGGCGACCGTGGTAATGTTTCTTTGTGGGTGTTTCGACCCCATTCGCGAATCCAAGGGTATCGGCAGCAGCCGAAAATGAATCCGTCAAGGGTGTGAACTGAAGTCCGGCAATATCGGCCATAACAGACTGGTACTTTTTGGACAAGCCAGCATTCGGTATGGTGCTGGCACTGAGGTGTGATCCAGACCAAGCTCTCTCAATAGGCGAAGGAGGTAGCGGTGTCTCCAAGGCCGTTTGCAGCGATGGGTCGACTCCTGAACTCACCGCTACGTTACCTTTAACGTTTGTAGGTGATTCATCGCCTGGCTTCCACGTCTGGGTTCCCAATGGAGATGAATTAAATACTTGAGACTTTTTCGTGGTTAATGTATGTATCGTCCCTGTTGTCTGCTTACGCGTAACACGGACAGTTGTTATCTGAGGACCTGTGCTGAGTTTGGCAGATGGTGATAATGGGGGATCGTGTGACTGCACGACCCGTGAAGTGGCCGGAGATACAGCTGAAGGAGAATTTGGCCGAGGGGGGACTGGCGGACGTTGTTGAGGTCGTTCAACAGGAGGAATAGGTACCTTTCGGTCGCGGAGCGAGAGCGGATGAACGCTTGGCTGTTGAGTTTGTACCGGGGGTGGCTGTGACCGTTGTGCCTGTACCTCCACCGGAGTAGAGACAGAAGCAGTGGAGGTTGCTTCAGTCTGACCCTTGAAGGGTTCAACAGTAGGTACATCAGCCGTTTGATCAGGGTTTCGTCTTCTCTCTTCCTTCTTGTCCTTATTTGTCTTGAGTTCAGCAGAAGCATCTGCGCCCTGAGCTTCTGTGGCGTCAATGACCTCCCACGTATCCAATTGGTCTATCTCCGGATCAATTTCGACTTTTTCCGGTCGATCCGTCCGCTCAGCACGTTCTTTACCTTTGGACGGAGAGAAGAGTTTCCGTTTTGGCGACGTTCCATTGGATGAGAGGTTAGTTATAGATGACTTGGATTTGAGGGTGGTTGGCGTCGTGTTGCCGTTGCCGTGGAGCAGCGCAAGCGAAGTTGTGCTTCGGAAGAATGATGACATTCCGCGGGAATGTTGGTAGGGAGAAGTCGATGCATGTTCAGTTGTGGGATGAGCCGTTGCGGCCCGATCATGAAGTGCTAGATGCAGCGAGGGGAAAATGCGAAGTGGTGATAGTGAATTGTGTCTTCTTGTGGCAGCAACAGGCTGAGCTTCGAGTTCATCCGCTTCCGCATGATCATGCGCTGCGCGAGACTTGTTACGTCCTCTCAACGGCGTCGACGGAAATGCTAGTCCACGTTGACTCTCTTTCGGCTTTTTACGCGGAGTAGAAGGCGCAGTTTCATCGCTGGGAAGATCGCAAAAATCTTGAGAGCTATGCGAGCTGCTGGAATCCGAATCAGACGTAGCGCTTGCGCTCTGCTGAACAAATTGTTCACTACGTCGACTAGGGCCTGCTTGAGGCTCGTTCTCATCTTCATGAGCGTCCGCATCCACACTTGAGTCTGTGACAGAAGCCGTGGGCAAAACTGTAGCCGGAATTTGTAACGCGAGACCAGATGTCGCTTCCTGGAACGTAGGAGGCGGGTAATCAGGGATATCTAGAAGATTATCAGTTGTTGTTATGCTATCACAAGCTATGAGAATTACCCATGGTATAAGGGTCAATCACACGTTCTGGACGTGTTCTTCGCATCAAACGTCTTGTGAACACCGCGCGTGGCCACTTAGGGGCGATATTAAATCTAATGTCTTCTTCTGCGTCTCTGTCCTGCCTGGCGCGGCCCTTCATTTTCTTCGGGGATCTGGTAGGAGAATGCCCCCGCCGCATGTCGGAGGCGGTACTCTCATCGAGAGGAGCACATGGTGCTGAGGGTGCAGAGAACGTGGGCCAGGGAGTAACACCTGGAGATGGTGGACGAGCTGCGGGGGGGTGTCTTGACGGCGACATTGAAAATGCAGTCAAAGGGAGACTGAGAATTGCTGACGCCATGCGGAGACCATGCGATATGGGATTTACTGGTATTTGGCTCGAGATACGAGTCGAGCGCTTGATTATCTCGCTTCATTCCTTTCTGTGCCCCTTTCGAAGCTTTGTGCATGCCACGAACACGAGTCGTGTTGTTTGTCTCTATTTTGATTGCATGACATCACTTTCAATTGTGTTCATGGCGCTCATTCTGCATTCACGATGTCTTCGTCACAAAGCCGTTGGAGTAACTGTGCAGTGAGAGACGTGAAAATGAAAACCGATTTAACAGCGCAAATTCCATCCGTTTCTCTCCCATATGGAGATATAGTTCGCCTTGAATTTAGGAATAAACATCGTATTTGTGCCCTCCCTGAGGGGTCGTTGACGAGCGCCAGGGTCCCGTTTCCCGTATTAGTAGTGGCGGTAAATTGAGTTTCCGCTGCACTGTACTCAGCCTTCGGCCCTAAGAGCACATTAGACGATAATAGCATAGCTATGCAGAACAAACTTACCTTCGATCTCGATCAGGCTTTTGACAGCCGTGATTAAATTTGGGGGAGGTCCCACTGCACAACCTGATATGTCCGATCTAACATGCCGGCTGACCGTAAAGCAGTTCACAAGGCATCAATCTAAATATATTTTAGCTCATATACTGCATTAGCATGAGGAACGTGACTCGCTGAGTTCGTAGAGCGACTCAAGAACCTGCACATTGTGCGCGGTCACGGGATGTGTATCGCGCTAGACAATGAAGCAGGGTTTGGGCACGATGATAGATTCATTTTTTATGGGGACGGACCCTTCTTGGCTCCTGTGCTGGTTAGGAGGCCGCATTATTCCCGGCATTGAAGTGTCAGCCACCGATTGATTAAGGGCCGGTAATTATTGGAGGAGGCAGTTCCTGCAGGTCCGATGCGCCAAAAGTAGGTGACATAGTCAACTGACTCCCTGATCGTGTATTTTGAGTGGAGGAGAAGCATACTTAATAGGCAAAGAGTGACATGAAATGGAAGGAAGGCAGACTCACGGAGACCTTGTTCTGGAATGATTTCGAACAAGCCGTTGTTTCTCACGGGTCACACAAGGCCGACACGTCGCGTGCGACACTTGGTTGTAATCTTCCCATCCCCCATATCTCATGGCCCGCACACCGAAGAAGTCACCCGCAGTGATAAACACAAACGACAAGAGAAATGGCCATGGGAGTAAGGCCGAAAGGTCGCCAAGTCCCTCGCTCAGTTCTCCCGTGGGCGCAAGCGATGAAAGGCCAGTCGGTCCTCTTAGCGTGGTCGTGCCACCAGAGGAACGCGAGACTGTCAAAGTGAATAATGCAAGTTTGACAGAGTTGAAGAATGCATGCGATGATTCTTTGAAACGGGTGAGTCGGTTTTGACTCTCCCAGCGTTTGCGCTTGGCTGATCCCATGAACTGCAGTTTCTGTCCAGACCTGAACTGTTTAAACAAATTCATCTTCATACTGATGTTCGCCTTGCACTGGGATGGCTTTCAGTGCTCGTGGCGGCGGGAACGGCCTTATACGGCTACAAATTTGACTTTGAAAAGTCAAAACCAGTCGTCTGGGTCGGCGTCGCACTTTATGTGCTTTTGACAACACTGCAGACGGTGTATGCGCATTTTGTGGAGAAAGAGACTGTATTTGTTGGCAAAAGAAAGACATTTTCAAAACGTGTACGTGTAATGTCCCCTTAAACTCACTTCCCCAGTTTTACCACTAACACCCAACACAGATCATTACTGAACGGTTAACCATCGACTCCCGTACAATTCCCGCTAAAAGGGCAACTTCACCATCATCGGAATCAACCCCACCGGCCTATTCTTTATCCCTAACATACCACCGCTCCACTTCTGGTGGTAAGTCGCTCTTAGCGCGAGGCAAAACTCGCGGGTCAACATCTTACACCGAGTTCTTTGACGATAAAGGAGGAATGCATCAGGAAAAGTTCGAAAAGTGGGTCGGAGAGCTGGTGGAAAATGCCATGGAGGGCAAGTCCAGTTGAGGGTGCATCTAAAGGATATTTTACTCTCGCTTCCATTTCTCGGTGTTCGTCCTTCTATGCATGACTTGCAAAATTATATCATACCCGCCCTGTATTGCTTTCTGAGGATTAGGCTTGTACCTATATGCATGCCCCCTGGGCCAAATAATGCCACTGCTATTCCAAGAGATAGTATTTGAGTATGGTGTCGTAAAACCGCGTCATTAATGGAGGGAACATGTGACTAGTCAATAAGGTATTTTCGTTTGAAGAACGCGCGCAGGTGGAATATTTGCCATACGCCCAAAGCCGTTAGTGAAACGATAGAAAACCAAGCAAAGTTCTGCACACGGAGGTTGGTTGATACTGATAGAGTAACATTCCGTTTAGAATTAGAATAAAGGAGCGGGAAGACGGGAACGCACGATTTGTGTCCGTAAACCTTTCCTCTCGCCGCTTAAGGTACGTCAACTCTTCTGAGATTTCCTTGACGATACCTTCTAGTTTACGCATCTCCGTTTCAAGACCAGAAAGGGACTCTTGGTTGGCAATTGCGCTGGAATAGATTAAAGCGACCGCAAGCAAATAAGCATTGAAAACACGCACTTGTAGTCCACGGCGTCAGCGCCAATGTCAATGTCAAGGTCAATAACCCTCTTCATGGTCACTGTCTTGACGTAGGGAATGTCTGAACACAATCAAATTCAGCCATAGCCGAGCGCTCGAGTCGTACACGTACCTCCTTCAACGTAATTTCTCAGACAGACACCTACTTCGCCTTCCTCATGCGTCGTGATAGCCAACCTCGTCTCCCCATTAATCCCTTTTTTACTTAGGTATATGTTCTTCTGCGGTGACGAATCAGTAATCTCTATGTCGACTCGCTGGTTTTCGCCCAGGCCGACGTTGGCTGTGACGATGACGAGTGCGTTAGTGTGTGCCGTGTTCCATATGCATTTTGCGGCAGGGTAACGCGACGCAGGGAGATTGAATTTTATCGATGCGACCCGAGTGGGGAAGCTCAGGAGTGCGAGAAGGGGTAGGAGGGAGACTAGAAGAGATGTGGGGAGCATAAGTGGACTGGGACACGTGGGAGTTTTTGTAGCTCTACTAAACATTCCATTTCGTATCACTGCTCGTAACGTATCGATACTAGGCCTAAGATAATACATTCCTTTCTGGATTATCAGAGTCGACTCGGAGCTGGACCGCCCCTTATGTTTCCATAAATGCACTGTATCCGTCCAAATCACGTTTCATATTGCGATAGGGCGATGATTAGGTCCGCGAGGAATCTGGATATAATACTGAACATCACATGTCAAAGCACTCGCGGTGACATTCTAGAGATCTTGACCGATACGTGTGGCACTGGTGACTGTGGCCGCTTTGATTTCCCCCCCGACGATATAGTAGTCGGAAGCGTATGCTCCAAACGAACGTGAGGGATGGCACCTGGGAGGGCGTGATAACGTTGTTCGAGATAATGGCGTTGGATCTGAAAGAGATGGACGCAGACAAGCCGAACCTTGGGCAACGACATATCTCCTGAAGCTGCAGCGAGTGCGCTCGCTGAATTGAAGGTGCAAGGTGGCGACAGCAAATCAACGCGCAGGACGAGATGCGGCAGCTGTCGCCCCAGTCGGTGGATTTGTCTTTCGAGGTTGAATTCGAGGATTACGATGTTTAGGGAGGAGATTAGGAGGAATTGCGGTAACGGTTGAATGAGATACCTTCATTGCCTAAAGAATGCATAGAAGTCATGGCGAAAAACTAAGTCACGGTTTGCTGCTAGATTTGCATCACGCGGGGGCTGAAACGGGTTGTCTGCAAGGGAAAGAGAGTAACAGAGAGAGTTTTGCGTGATCCACATCCGGAACAGGTTTGACTGAGCATTGATGGCCACAAGGGACAGATCCCAATGGTCCGCTGAGACTGCATCGCGCGCGCCATTCCACAAGTATATGTCCGCGTCCACCACCTGATCTTCCTCACCGACGACAGTCACCTGGACCGGGGTCACCACGTACGTCTCGCCTTCAAAGTCATCAAGCTTTTTCCGCTGGGACTTATCCTGAGGGCAGAGCAGCAAACCGTCGACGATCGATGTTTTATCGTGTTTTATCAGAGCAGGATAGTCTTTACCCAGCAGAGAGAAGCGTGCATAGCCTTTCAGTTGTGCAGGTTTAACGAGAGGCGCCACCACATCGGTTTTCCGAGAATCTCCAGTTAGTGCCCAGGCTAGTAGCGGCATTGCGCGTAGCGTCCCGTATAAGAAGAGAGGCCGAGGCAGTGTCTACCGCAGGTTTGAATGCTGGCGTGGATGAGTGAAGGCATCTGAACTCACCACTGTCGGGGAGGTTTGACTTGAAATTGTCATTTCCGCGATGATGATTGTGGTTGTGGGATCGATGGTCGAAGCAGAGCCAATACAGCTCGCGATCTCCCCTAAGGCTATAGTGAGACCTTACATTATTCCCACGTTCGGCGTACGAGATTCGACGTATATTCAATTCCTAATAAACCGTACATGCCATTCTACGACCAAGCACCACCGCCGGTAACCGCACTATCTGTACTGATGTTAGGCGTAAGGTTCGCCATGATTTGACATTCTTTTTTGAAATCGTTCGCCAGTTTGAGATTGATTTTTTTACGCTGCACCGTGGAACCTGCTTGAAGGTTATATAACCCAGTTAGGTCCGCTGCTTCAGTGTAGATGAGCACCGCAGCCGCAGTGTTGAATTCTTCGGAAGTCTCGTTGAATTTTCCTTCAAAGTTGGTCGGGCGCGTAGTGCCTGGCAGCACGAACGAGCTGAAGAAACCGTCCTTGCTTGAGAAGAAACTCCCAGACGCAGTCTTTAGCCTGTACACTTAGGTTATAAATTTGATGACAAGGGAATCGCGAACGTCGCACCCCAAGAGCTCGGCGAAGTACTCAAACGAGTCCGCGTTGTCACAAGCTGTACGCCTAATCGCAACAGCAAGCTGCCTGCAGCTCACCACGCCGTATGCCCAGTCGCTCGTGCCAACACCGTAGGCGCCGTTGGCGTTGAAATGCGTTAACTCGTGAAGAATCGTGCCAGCCTGAGCTTGATCAGATTCGGAAAATGCAAGGACGTCAATAAAATATACCTTGGAATTTATACCAATCAGCGGTGCATTCCAGAACAATTTGCACAAGTAAATTGTTTTAGTTTTGCTGTGTAGACAAATAAAATGGCCATATCGCTTTACACAGAAAAGCGACGTACTCATCAGCGAAAACTCTGGCGTAGAGAGTTTCATCGTCACAATCGACGAGGTTGTAGCGAGCTGTACTGGGACCGCCCTTTATGTTTCCATAAATTGTTGTCACTATATCCATTAGGCTTTCATCGTAACGTCCAAACCACGTCTCATATTGCGGTGTGGCGATGGACACGTTGGCCTGTAGAAATCTCGATATAATACTGAACAACGCTCGTCGCAGCGCTCGCAGTAACTACTTACCTGTCGCCGTCATCGATAAGTTCTTCCGCCGCCTTGACGGCACACACAACCTGAGCCTGTTGCTCGGGGGTGCCACCTGTAATTTCAACACCTTCAATCTTCTTACCATCCCTTTCCACCTCATTCCCGCCTTTAACATCTGCGAGTACAAGTGTTCCAGAGATCTTGACTGACACAGACGGCACTTTTTCCGCCTTGACAAGTCTGATTTCTCTCGAGACCGGATCAACGATGTAAAAGTAGTTTTTGGGCGCAAAGTTGTACAACCCAGCCCCTGGATGAGAGAAATCGTATGTCCTGGATACTGCTACTGTCAATACATGATAAATTTGTGTTTAGAATCATTACTCACAATCGTGATCGATTGGAGTAACAGTAGATTTGCCAGGTCCGAGGACGACGGTCATGCCAAGTTCAGCCGCTCTCAGAGGCGAAAACTTTACTTTGACTCCCTTGAATCGAGGTTGGTCCTTTCCACCATCGGCAGGGCTAACCGCAAATTTTGGGGTCCGATAGGTGGAAGAGAGGACTCCAGAGGGGTCCCGGATGAGGGTTATCGTTTCGGAACTATGATTCGTGACGGTTACTTGGAACTGAAGATGACCCACGGTCTTAACCTCGTTTGGGCCTGTCAAAGCATTGAGTGATCATGTCCAATGGAGATTTATAATAACGACAAACTTTCGACGTGGACGCTCAAGGGGATAACGGGTAGCTCGCTGATGATGGGTGGTGCCATGGCTAGAGGTGGGACTGAGTATACTCATCGGATTCTGCATCCATTATATGCAAATCCTGAAAGCCACCTATCCACGCACAGACCAACGCAGTGTGGAAAGAAGAAGCATAAAAGGATTCCGTTTAGAAGTCTGTTGCAATGTCAGGAACAGCCTGGAATCAAGTGATCTAGTCTTTGGTTGGCAAAAGAACGAAAATATGATGATTGTCCAAAATGGGATTTGACAGCATGAATCGAAGGTTTACACCAAATGGGTCGCCAACGTGCATCCTGGATGTCTAGATTTGTGTCGTGAATATCCAGCGATGCTCAGACTAACCAAGCAGTATGTCCTTGGAACTTTCTCACGTTTACTCTTCCATTTGACCTGTTACGGGCCTGGTGACTCTGCATCGCCGCATATCCTGGGAATTAGATCTATTTTCATTGAGGCTGGATAGACAGAAGGCATGGAAAACGACATATCGCGACTGACCGTGATGACCGAAAGTACCAGAAATGGATTAGGAGATCATGCATTAAAGTATACTCCGAAACTCGAAAGTTATTTAACATGAAAATATTTAAGAATCCATGATCGTGGTCAGTAAGTACAACGTTGCTGAACAACCGATATAAAAAGTGAGAAAGAGTGAGAAAGAGAAGAAATTCACGACCCCTCCTCGAGAGCGATCGACGAACATGACGGGTTCCTCTACTCCGTCAAAACCCCCCTCACACCACCACTCTGCGTCCTGCCACCGTCCCGAGCTCGAGCGGTATTCATCCTCTTCCCAGTGCTCACCACAACCACCGCGTCTTCTCCGATCCCAACAGACGTAGCCGTAGCCGTGGCGGTATTCACCCTCGACCGATCCAACGGCGTAGCATCCTCGGATCCATACCCATCCGCTTCATCATCCGCCCCAGCACTAGGGAACAAATAATGCTCTTGCTCCTCCTGCTCCTCCTCTCCCTCCCAACCGCTCCTCATGTAGCGCGAAGACTTGCTCTTCGCCTTTCCCCCCTTCTTACTCGACGCTGAACCCGAATGCGGCAACACAGGTGGCCGAACAACAGGTACCAATCCAGGCCCAGTTTTCTTCCTCCCTTTTCCTTGCCTCCCATTCCCAGTAGCGCCGGCAGATGGGAGTTCAACCATCACAGGTGCAGTCGACCTCCTCGAAGGCGGCGGAGACGGCACAGACGGATCAACCCAATCATCGTCGTCGTCATCGTCGTCACCAGCACTCTCGCGTCCTTCCACAGGAGAAGCGGAACCCTTCCCACCGGGCATCGCAAACCGAGCACCAGGCCCGGGCGTAATAGGACCAACCGGATCCTCCTCCGTATCGCTCCTGCTTCTGTCGGTCCGTCTAGCACCAGAGCTGCCCCCCTCCGCACTTGACCTCGATTGCGTGTCGTAAAACTCGTCAGAGCCATTATCGTTATTCTCTCTCCGCTTCTTTGCTTTTGCTTTTGCTCGTCGATGCTGTTCTTGCCTCTCGTCTTCCTCTTCCACATCGGCCTCCACCTCTATTTCTACGCCATCTTCATCTTCTTCGCCTTCCCCGTCCTCGTCCCCATCCTCTTCGTCTTCTGGATCCGAGAACGACTCAAGACCCAGATTGTCATCCGAATCAATCGTCCACGAAGGTGGCTCATCCTGTATCGAAAATATCGTTCTGGGCAGCTCGGCGACGCGTCTCTTGAGATCAACCCACTCCGCGTCGTCGCGGCACAAAAAACCAATAAGCATGCTCGGATCAAGGCCACTCATAGGCATCTTGCGCACTTGTTCACAGTGGAAGGTCTTGAGCTCGGCGGCGGAGTACGCTGTCGCGTAGTGCTGTTGCACAGAATCCAGCCCGCCGATAAGGCTCTCGGCGATGCTGCTTCCGCCTTCGCCAATCCCGCTGGCGCTCCCGTTGGAGGGATCGCGGGCTTCCACTTCAGCCGAACGACGACGGGCTTCATTTTGGCTATGCCACCGTGCGTGCGACACAGGAGGGGACGATTTCGGTTGGGTATGACGTTGTGTGTAAGGATGGTATTGGTGACCTCCTTGTGATGAGGACATATCGGTCGAGGTTGTTGAAGTTGATGATTCGGTGGAATATTGGTGCTGAAGCGGTGAGGGAGAGATGGGTGTGTGATAGGAAACGTTGGATGAGCTAGTTCGGACGGAAGAAGGTGAAGTGGGCATGCGTGTGTGGTTGGATTGGCGTTGGCTGGGTGAGCGAGCCGCTTTTCGAGTGCGACTGCTAGTGCTCTTTGCACCAAATTCCCGGTCGGAATCGGTACCTAGCTCAGAGTCGCGATGCAAAGATGGTGGTATTGAGGATGGGGCAGGACGGAAATTGACGGCATGCCTAGATTGGTGCGGGTCGAGATAGAATAGGTTGTTGCCCTGTGCGCCTACGAAATAGTACGAGGAGCTCGGACGGCCACCAGCTATGCCGACGGATTGCGGGAACGTATACA
>WNGI01005038.1_pt1 | contig 11857 bp, 13 predicted proteins | sample 5400621 | NCBI WGS metagenome assembly WNGI01 (sample SAMN13153374, study PRJNA577476) | soil metagenome | isolation source: 20 cm soil or saprolite under Garry oak tree replicate 1 | place: USA:California | collected 2016-06-15
GATCGGCGACGTCGCGATGAACGTATGGATCCGTTGAGACTTCGCGGGCTTGACGGCCTCACCGCAGCGCTCGACGTCCTTTTCGTTCGCGCGCGCAAGCCCGCACACCGTGCTGTCCTTGATCGCTTTGGCGATGTCGTGCACGGCCTCCCAGTCGCCGTTGGATGAAGCGGGGAAGCCGGCTTCGATCACGTCGACGCGCAGCCGCTCGAGCTGGCGCGCGATGCGCATCTTCTCTTCCTTGGTCATCGATGCGCCCGGACTTTGCTCGCCGTCACGCAATGTCGTGTCGAAAATGATCAAATGGTCGGCCATCGTCTGTCCTCGCGCATGTCAAAACGTCGAATCCGCCAGAGCTTGTCTGGCAGGCACGGTGCTACAAGGAAGGGGTATGAGTTATGTGCGCGCGAGGCGCAGCAGCAGCAAGCCGCCCAGGACGAGCGCGATCGCGGACGCGGGATCGGTCCGGAGGCTCGTGGCGACAAAGTTAAGGCTGCTCATACGAGTGAAGATAGCGGAAATCCCGGGACGATGCAAGGGCGATGGCATAATCCGCCGCCATGTCGTCCGAGTGAGTGTTGCATGCAGGTTGCTGACCTCGTTGCCGCGGTTCCGCCTTTCGGCAAGCGCCTAGGGACGCTGCGAGCGTCATGCACCGACATCAACTGGTATCCGTACAACAGCCTGGACAACGTTTACAACCTCAATGCGTTCCTTCCGCCCGCGACTGAGCTCGTTCCCGATCGCGGAAGCGTGCTCGATATCGGATGCGCGGACGGCGACATGGGATTCCTGTTTGAGTCGTTCGGTTGCTACGTCGATTTTCTCGACAACGCCGCAACCAATTTCAACGATTGCCGCGGCGTAACGCGGACAGCGCAGCTGCTCGGTCATACCGGACGCGTCATCGAACGAGACATCGACTTTGGCTTCGAGCTCGATCGCGATTACGATCTCGCTCTGTTCCTCGGGACGTTGTATCACTTACGCAATCCGGCGCTGGCGCTGCTGCGTTTGGCGGAGCGCTGCGAACGGATGTTGTTGAGCACGCGCGTGATGTCGCATTTGCCGCGACAGCATGCCGGTATTGCCGTAGGCGATGCGCCGATCGGTTATCTGCTCGACACGCTGGAGTTGAATCGCGATCCGACGAACTGGTGGCTCTTTTCTCCGGCAGCTCTGACGCGCCTGCTGAGACGCTGCGGCTGGACGGCACTCGCGTCCAGGATTGTCTTCGACGAGCGCGTCCCGGCCGATGAGCGCGACGAGCGCATGTTCGTCCATTGTCAGCGCGTTACGAACTACGCCGATCTCACGCAGCACCACCACTTCTGAACGTCGTGGCCTTCGCACGCCGCTCGTTGCCAGCGAATCTCGTCGGCCTCTTTTTGCTCGCGGCGATTGGGTGGCTGTTTTCGTACTTCATCGGTATCGCTCTCGTCCGTTACCCGGATTTCGATGGCGCTCTCAATTTGAACGTCGCGAAGTCGTTGCTGGAGGGAAACGGCTACCGTAACTTCTACCACGAATGGGTGCCGTTCTTCCCCGAGACCAACGCGCCTTTTGTTTTTCCGGCGGTCGGTGCTATCGCGCTGTTCGGCGTCTCGCCGATCGGTACCCAATTCGTCAACGTTCTGTATCTCGTCGCGTTCGCCGTTTTGGTTTTTCTCCTCGTTGCGCGGCTTAGCAATCGACTGACTGCCCTCATCGCTGTCTTCGTCGTCTTGCAGGCGCCGGGTTTGTACTCGTTCGGCATGAATGGCTACGGCGAGGTGGCCGCACTGACCTTCATGTTGGCCGCGTGCCTCGTGTTGTGTCGCGCTTTGGAATCCGACAAGCGTGGACTCGTCATCCTGGGCGGTGCATTTCTCGCGCTGTCGTATCTGACCAAAACGGTTGCGCTGATTTGGATTGCGCCAGTCGTTATCTGTTTCTTGGCCGCCAGACCCCGCAACCGCAGACGCGCCGACGCGACTTATCTCGTGCTTTCGATGGCGCTGCCCGTGATGGCGTGGGAGCTTTATCGGCTCGCGACGCTGCATGGCTTCGATCAATACGCCCTTTGGTGGCGCGTCAAGCTCACCGATATTCTCGATCGCGCCGGCCCAAGCACGCGGCTGCAAGACACGCCCGGATGGTTGAACAAGGCACAGACCCACGCAACGTTGCTCGAGGGCTGGTTGGGGTTCCCTGCACGCGGGTTGACCATCGCTTATCTCGTCGCGTTGACGCTGGCAGCGTTTTCGGTGATACGGAACTGGCGCAATGACGCGGGTGGACGATTCGTCTTCGCGAGCCTCTTCTTGACGACCATCTTGTACTTCGCGTGGTGGATTTTTCTAACGCCGACGCAGGAAGCATGGCTGCGGCGGATCATGAACGGCCTTATCGTGGCCGAAATGGTCACGATCCTTGCGATCTATCGGCTCGCGTGGGTTCGAAGTCCCGTTGCCGTCCTTTCGCTGATCGCACTTGGCGCTGCGCTCATGGTCACGGTCGCACACAATCAGTTGCTGTGGGATCGGCCCGACGATCGACCGCAGACCGCCACGACGCGCGCGTTCTTCGAACGCGTGTCGGCGCTCCCTCAAGCGTCGGAGCTATACGCTGCTGGTTGGTACCAATCTCCGGTCACTGCGCTCGTCACCGGCCGCAAGTTCTTCGACTTTACGCGCCATTCGTCAACGGAAATAAACGGCAACCGCAACGAACGATTTCTTGTCATCGAACAAGCGGCGCAGTATCAACGCCGCTGGCTGGCAGACGTGTTGAAGCGTTGCGTCTGCGAAGCAGTCTTTGCGAACGGCGCCGGACGCATCTATCGAGTAAGAGGCGCTCGGGACGACGCCGGCGACCTCGCCACGACGACGGTCATCACGGCCGATTCGGGCGTATTCGGAATAGGGTTCTTCGCGGGCGACAGCGAAATACGCTGGTCATCCGAACGCGCGCAATTGCGTTTGCCCCTCGCGGACTTTGATCAATTGCTGCTCTGGCTCCATGTTCCCGCGTCGGAACGGATGACTACCCATCCGAGCCCATCGGTGCTCGAGATCCATCGAGGCGACTGTCGGCTTGCGCGCGCGGAGCTGGCGGGGGGAGAGAATCAGCTGCTGATCGAAAACAATTGCCGCGGGAAGGCGTATGGCGACACGCTGGAATTTCATATGAATGGGCATATCACACCTGCGGCGACCGCCCCGGACACGCGCGAGCTTGCATGGCTGTTCCGAAGTATGGAGCTGATCCGAGCCATGCCGATATCCGATGACGCCGCCAAACCGTGATCTGACAATTTCGGCAGGACGGCGCACCTGCACCGTTGTGTTGGCGGACACCTTCCCGTGACCACGAGAGCTCAAACGATGACGATCCGCTGGCTGCTGCTCACCGTATTTTGCGTCGTCCTTCTTTCAGTCGGGCAAATGTTATTCAAGGCTGCCGCAGGACAGTGGCGCGTCGATGGATGGGGCTGGTCGACGTGGCAAAGTCTGCTCTCGTTGCCGATGTTATCTGCCCTCGCGATTTACGGCGCCACGACGATTCTGTGGGTTTTTATCCTCCGCCAGTTGCCGCTCTCGGTCGCATATCCCGTTTACGCCCTATCGTTCCTATTTGTTCCGCTCCTCGGCCACTGGGTCATAGGTGAGCCATTCACCGTCAGGACGCTGGTCGGCGGGGCGATCATCATCGCGGGCATCGTCGTCACCGCGGGTTGACACAGTTGCGAAGCGAAGGCGTCGCGCGACACTATCCAGGCCGGGACCTGGAAGCGATGAGCTTCGCGCTCAACTATCACCGGTGGATCGTCGCGCAGTTTGCGCCGTACCTCGGCGACACGATCGCGGAGGTCGGCGCAGGAAGCGGCAGCGTGTCCAAGCTGCTGTTGCAACAAAACATCAAGCAGTTGTTCGCATTCGAGCCTTCCGAGAACATGTTCCCGATTCTCGCGAATGAGCTTAGACACGAGATCCGAGCGAACGCGGTCAATGATTTTTTCCACCCGCGGCACGGCAAGCAACGGTTCGACGCCGTCGCATACATCAATGTTTTGGAGCACATCGAGGATGACCGCGTCGAGGTCGCCAACGCGTTTGAGACATTGAGAGCAAACGGTCACCTGCTGCTGTTTGTCCCGGCCTTAGCGTGGCTCTACAGCGAACACGACAGGGAAATCGGCCATTTTCGGCGCTATACGAAAAGCGGGTTGGCTTCTCTGGTCGAACAAGCGGGGTTTACCATCGTGAAGGCACGATACTTCGACGTCGTCGGAATACTGCCGTGGTACGTGAACTTCGTGCTGCTTCGGAACTCGATCGGCGGGCGCAGTGTGGCCTTCTACGACAGGATGGTCGTCCCGGTGATGAGGCGCATCGAGACGGCGATATCGCCGCCGATCGGAAAAAACGTACTGCTGGTTGGAAGAAAGCGCTAGCAATTCTCAGCACGGCCTACTGAGCCGCTGCGCGCTTCATTCATTCCGAAATGGGGCGCGCTGGCCGCCAGATACGCCATCCTTTTCGCTTCCCTGCGTCCGCGCGCGACGCTGTCGAGTATCAATCCGCACGCCATGGATAGGAAGGCGAGCAACACGAGACCAGTGGCAAGCACCGCCGTGGGCAAGCGGCTGACATAACGTGTTTCCATGAACTCGATGATCACACCGGCGCCCAGAAGCAATCCGGCAACTCCGAACAGCAGGGCAAAACCGCCGAAAAATGCCGTCGGCTTCACATCCTTGTACAGCACGATCATTTTGGCGAGAATCCGCGCGCCATCGCGATAGGTCGCGAGCTTGCTGGCCGATCCTTGCGCACGCTCGAAATACGGCGTGGGCAGCTCTGCCGTGGGAATGCGCTGCTCGAGCGCATGCACACTCAGTTCGGTCTCGATTTCGAATCCTCGCGACGTTCCCGGAAACGATTTGACGAACCGCCGGGAAAACGCCCGATAGCCGGAAAACAGATCCGCAGGACGCGCGCCGAATAAACCGCCCAGGAGCGCGCTGAAAGCGCGATTGCCGAAATGATGGCCGCGTCGATAAACGGCACCCCGTCCTTGGTGATCCCGAACTGCCGTCACCATGTCCAAATCGCTGCCGACAAGCGTTTCGACGAGCGCGGCCGCCCGCGAGGCATCGTACGTCGCATCGCCGTCGACGAGCACGTAAACGTCGGCGTCGATTTCAGCAAACATTCTTCGCACGACGCCGCCCTTGCCGGGACGCTCTTCGCGCCGCACGACGGCCCCCGCCGCGCGCGCCAGCTCGGCCGTTCTGTCGGTCGATCCATTGTCGTAGACGTAGACAACGCAGGCGGGCAACGCGGCATGGAAATCGCGCACGACCTGCGCCACGGTGGCCGCTTCATTGCGGCAAGGGACGAGAACGGCGATGCGTGATTGCATGGCCGCCGCGGAATGCTTCAATGCGTCGCGGAGGTTCGCCGTTTGCGCAGCGCGGTCCATGCCGAGGTCGCGTATCCCGAAATCGCGTATGCGACAAACCCGGCGAAGAGCACGATCGGCGGCTGCCACGACAAAAGCGCGACGAATATCACGGCCAGCAAGATCACGACAAACGGAACGCTCTTCTTCAAGTTGAACGCCTTGAAGCTCCAGTACTTGAAGTTGCTGACCATCGTGAGCCCGGCGAAGACCGTGACAAGCCATGCCCACCAGCGTATCGGCTCGGGGTCGTAGCCCAGATCATCGATGACCCAGACCAGACCCGCGACCAGCGCCGCCGCCGAGGGACTCGGCAAACCCGTGAACCAGCGCTTGTCGGCGACCTCGAGCAGCGTGTTGAATCGCGCGAGCCGCAGCGCAGCGCCCGCGACGTAGACGAATGCGGCGATCCAGCCAAGCTTGCCGAGATCCCGCAGCACCCATTCATACATGACGAGCGCCGGCGCCGCACCGAAACAGACCATGTCGGACAGGCTGTCGTATTCGGCACCAAACGCGCTTTGCGTGTGCGTCATCCGCGCCACCCGCCCATCCAAACCATCCAGCACCATCGCGACGAAAATCGCGATCGCGGCGTAATCGAAGTTGACGTTCATCGCCTGCACGATCGCGTAAAAACCCGCGAACAACGCAGCCGTTGTGAACAGATTGGGCAATAGATAGATCCCGCGGCGCCTGACGCGATTCTTGAGGACGATGCGCTCGGTCTGAAAGTCGTGCACAGCGCGGAAGCGTAACAGCTACCGATTCGCGGGACAAATTCTGCGTTCTAGTTGAGCTCCGCCAGAATCGACTCGGTCGCGTAGACGGCGTCTCCAACGCTGGCGCGCGGCGTCGCGGTTGGCGGCAAATAAATATCCAGTCGCGAGCCGAAACGGATGAAGCCGTAGCGCTGTCCGCGCGTGAGACGATCGCCGGTCTTGGCGTAGCAAAGGATGCGTCGCGCGATCAGGCCCGCGATCTGCACGCATGTAACGTCGACGCCCGCCGGCGTTCGCAGGTGCAGCGCATTGCGCTCGTTGTCGAGCGACGCCTTGTCGAGCGACGCGTTCACGAATCCGCCCTCGTGATACCAGATGTTCGCAACGACGCCGTCCACCGGGCTGCGGTTCGAATGCGCGTTGAAGACATTCATGAACACGCTGATTTTCAGCGCATCGCGATCGAGATAAGGATCGCGCACATTGCCGACAGCGACCACTCTTCCGTCCGCCGGAGAAAGTACGGCATTCGGTTGTTGCGGAATCGTGCGGGGCGGATCGCGAAAGAACTGGAGGATGAAGAGGACGATCAGCCACGCGAGGACCGCAAGAAACCACAGCGTTGTTAGGGAAAGCGCAAATGCGACCGCAATGGCAATCGCCAGGAATGGCCACCCTTCCCGCGCAATGAATGGATGCGGATAGTTGTCGGACACAGTGCCGCGGCAGAACGCTATTTCTTCAGTACGTCGTCGATCCGCTTTGCGTTATCGACCGCCTGTTGCTGCACGGCGGACTCGAGACCGCGCGCCCGTTCGAGCGCGTTGCGCGGCGTCACCTCGGTAGTCGTGACGTCGTGCGAAACCGAATCCACCGGCGTTGCTTTCGACGCCGGTCCTGTGGTGCCGTCCATTCCATATTGCTGCAGAACCGTCTTCAGCAGCATTCCGACAATCACGAGCGCGACCAGAAGGACGACCAAGCCGGCCCATCCACGTTGACGCGATCGCGAACCTACTGCAGATCCGATCATTGCCGCCTCCCTTCGTGGCAATTATCCCAAGTATAGCCGCATACGAAGCAGGTCCCTCGCTTGGCCAGGCATGACGAGAAGTGCTCAGTTGCGCGTCTGATCGACGAGCTTGTTGCGCTTGATCCACGGCATCATCGAGCGAAGCTTTTCGCCGACTTGCTCGATCGAATGCTCGGCGATCAGGCGTCGATGGGCGTTCAACGTCGGCGCGCCGGCGCGATTCTCGAGAATGAAGTCTTTCGCGTAGTCGCCGCTCTGGATCCGCGTGAGCGCATCACGCATTGCCTGCTTGGTGGCGGCGGTGACGATCTTCGGACCGGTGACGTATTCGCCATATTCGGCGTTGTTCGAGATCGAGTAGTTCATGTTGGCGATGCCGCCTTCGTAGATGAGGTCCACGATCAGCTTCACTTCATGGAGGCATTCGAAGTACGCCATCTCGGGCGCATAGCCCGCCTCGATCAATGTCTCATATCCGGCTTTGATCAGTTCGATCAGACCGCCGCAAAGCACCGTCTGCTCGCCGAACAGATCGGTCTCGGTCTCTTCGCGGAAATTCGTCTCGATGACACCGGCGCGCGCGCCGCCGATCGCCGCCGCGTAGGACAGCGCGAGATCGCGCGCCTTTTGCGACATGTCGCGATGAACGGCAATCAGCATGGGCACGCCGCCGCCCGCCATATAGGTCGAGCGGACCGTATGACCTGGCGCTTTGGGCGCGACCATCACGACGTCGAGATCGGCCCGTGGCACAACCTGTCCATAATGAATGTTGAACCCGTGCGCAAAAGCGAGCGCCGCGCCCTTCTTGATGTGCGGCTCGACTTCACTTTTGTACGTCGCCGCGATGTGCTCATCGGGCATCAGCATCATCACGACGTCGGCGCCCTTCACGGCCTCGGCCACTTCGGCCACCTTGAGCCCAGCCTTCTTCGCCTTGTCCCATGACGCGCCATCCTTGCGCAGTCCGACGGTAACCTTGACGCCGGAATCGTTCAGATTCTGCGCATGCGCGTGGCCCTGCGAACCGTAACCGACAATCGTGACCTTCTTACCCTTGATCAGAGAAAGGTCGGCGTCTTTTTCGTAATAGATCTTCATGGTGATGTCCCTAAACCCGCAAAATTCTCTCGCCGCGACCGATGCCCGACGCGCCGGTGCGCACGGTTTCCAGTATGACGCCTGGTTCGATCGCTCCCAAAAAAGCGTCGAGCTTCTCACCCGGTCCCGTCAGCTCGATCGTGTAGCTCTTGTCCGTCACGTCGAGAATGCGGCCGCGAAAAATATCGGTGAGCCGTTTCATTTCGTCGCGCTCCTTGCCGGCGGCGCGCACCTTGACGAGCATCAGCTCGCGCTCGATGTGGTTGCCCTCCGTCAGGTCGACGACCTTGACCACCTCAACCAGCTTGTTCAATTGCTTGGTGATCTGCTCGATGACGTCGTCCGAGCCCACCGTCACGATTGTCATCCGCGACATCGTCGGGTCCTCGGTCGGCGCGACCGTCAGCGATTCGATGTTGTAGCCGCGCGCAGAAAACAGACCCGAGATACGCGACAGCGCGCCCGCTTCGTTCTCCACCAATATCGAAAGAATGTGTCGCATCGCCGTCCCCTCACAATTCTTCGGCGAGGATCATCTCGGTCAAGCCCTTGCCGCCCGGCACCATCGGAAACACGTTCTCGGTTTGATCGGTGATGAAGTCCAGGAAGACGAGCCGTTCCTTCTGCGCAAAAGCCTCGCGCAATGCGCCCTCGACGTCGCCTGGCTTTTCGATCTTGAGGCCCACGTGCCCATACGCTTCGGCGAGCTTTACAAAATCCGGCAGCGCGTCCATGTACGACTCGGCGTAACGGTTGCCGTAGAAGAATTCCTGCCACTGCCGCACCATTCCCATGTAGCGGTTGTTCAGATTCACGATCTTGATCGGCAGGTGGTATTGCTTGCACGTCGACAATTCTTGAATGCACATCTGGATCGAGGCCTCGCCCGTCACGCATACGACCGTCGCGCCGGGATTGACGAGCTGCACCCCCATCGCAGCCGGCAAACCGAATCCCATCGTGCCAAGGCCGCCCGAATTGATCCAGCGTCGCGGCTTGTCGAACTTGTAATACTGCGCGACCCACATCTGGTGTTGGCCCACGTCGGACGTGATGAAGGCGTCGCCCTTCGTCAGCTCATAAAGCTTTTCTACGACATATTGCGGCTTGATGAGCTCGCTCTTGCGATCGTACTTAAGACAATCCTTGCGTTGCCACTCCTTGATTTGCGCCCACCACGCTTTCAGCGCTGCGGTGTCAGGCCGCTGCGGCGACGATTCCAAGAGGCGCAACATTTCATCGAGCACGTCGGCGACGTAGCCGACGATGGGCACGTCCACTTTGACCCGCTTCGAGATCGACGAGGGATCGATGTCGATGTGAATGATCTTGCGGTCAGCGCGATAAAAATGCTTCGGGTCGCCGATGACACGGTCGTCAAAGCGCACACCGACGGCGAACAGCACATCGCAGTGCTGCATCGCCATGTTGGTCTCGTATGTTCCATGCATTCCCGGTAATCCCGTGAATTGCGGATCGGTACCAGGCAACCCACCAAGGCCCATCAGCGTGTTCGTACATGGATATCCCAACAAGCGAACCAGGCGCGTCAACTGCGACGACGCGTTGTTCAGGATCACGCCGCCGCCGGTGTAGAACATCGGACGTTTCGCGTCGAGCAAGAGCTGGACCGCCTTCTTGATTTGCCCTGCGTGCCCCTTCGTCACCGGGTTGTAGGAGCGAAGGGAAACCGTTTTCGGATACGTGAACTCCGTCGATGCCTGCGTCACGTCCTTCGGAATATCCACCAGCACGGGTCCCGGCCGCCCGGTTGTTGCAAGATAGAACGCCTTCTTGAACGTTAAGGCGAGGTCCTTGACGTCCTTGACCAGGAAGTTGTGCTTGACGCAGGGCCGCGTGATGCCGACCGTGTCGCATTCCTGGAATGCATCCTGGCCGATCGCGTGCGTCGGCACTTGCCCGGTCACGACGACCATCGGAATTGAATCCATGTAGGCAGTGGCGATGCCCGTGACGGCGTTGGTTACGCCCGGACCCGAGGTCACCAGTGCCACGCCCACTTTGTGCGACGAGCGCGAATAACCGTCGGCCGCGTGCACGGCACCTTGCTCGTGTCGAACCAGGACGTGCTTGACCTTGTCCTGCTTGAACAGCTCGTCATAGATGTTGAGTACCGCGCCCCCCGGGTAGCCGAAGACGTATTCGACACCTTCTTCCTGGAGGCAACGGATGGTGATTTCGGCACCGGTGAGTTGCATGATTCGAAGCCCCTAAATTAATGGACGAAATCCGACTATGAGGGATTCCGCCCGCATGACGCGTGCGCCGGATTCTGCAACTGCGGGGACGCGGTTAGTTTGCGCGCCCGTCTAGGCTCGATCGGGTAGAAAGCCGGCTCCGCTCCACCCGAGGGATACTCCGGAAGCGCTTGTGGCGCCGCCAGAGGGGCGAAACGACCGTTTTTGCAGCAACATCCGAGACTCGCGTCCCGGAGGCAAAACACTAGCGGTAAAGCAGCCGCGCGGTCAAGGGGCGCGCGGGCCATTCGCGCCGCAGGGCCGTCCCAAAGCGCGAATTGCTCCCCTTTGGGGGCAGATGGCCCGGCGTAGCGGCGACAGCCGCAAGCGTGGGGGTCTACCAACCGGCCTATAATCGGCGCTTTTCTACGGGATATTCTGAACTGGCCTCACAACAGGAAATTTCGGCGTTCCTTGCGGAAGTCGAACGGCGCGCGTTCAAGCAGGCGATGTATGCCGTGCGGGACGACGAAGCGGCGCTCGACGTCGTCCAAGATGCGATGCTCAAGCTGACCGAAAAATATGCCGAGAAACCGGCCGCCGAGCTTCCGATGCTCTTCCAGCGGATACTTCAGAACACGATCCACGATCATTTTCGGCGCCAGAAGGTGCGCACGACCTGGACAGTTCTCCTCTCGGCATTCGGGGAAAAAGGCGAAAAAGATGAGGATTACGATCCGCTCGAAACTCTGCCGGCGAAATCGGACTCGAACGCAGCAATCGATCCCGCCGTCGCGCTCGAGCGAGGCCAGATTGTGGGCCTGATCGAACAGGCGCTCGCGCGGCTGCCGGCACGTCAACGCGAGGCGTTCTTGTTGCGTTACTGGGAAGAGCTCGACGTGGCGGAAACCGCCGCCGCGATGGGTTGCTCCGAAGGAAGCGTCAAGACCCATTGTTCGCGCGCGGTGCGCGCACTGGCCGAAACGCTGTCGGCCAAAGGGGTGAAGCTATGACCTCCCGCGAAACTGAAATCGCCAATAAAATAAAGCCTTACCTAGACCAAGCCACGGCGGACCTCAAGGCCGGGATCGTCTATCGGCTGCAGCTCGCAAGAGCCGATGCCCTCGCTCGCCTTTCGGACCCGCAGCGTATTGTGGCGCCGGTGCTTGCACATGCGCTGGCCGGGGCCGGTATTGCGGGTCGGCCAAGCCCCCGGTTCAGCTTGCGGCTGTGGCTCGCCGTCGCCGTGTTCGCAATCGTGGCGGGATTTGGCTGGCAGCAATGGAGAACGTTCCAAGACACTCGAGAGTTCGAAGAGTTGGACGCGCAAATTCTCTCGTCCGACCTCCCGATCGATG
>WNGI01012637.1_pt1 | contig 11857 bp, 13 predicted proteins | sample 5400621 | NCBI WGS metagenome assembly WNGI01 (sample SAMN13153374, study PRJNA577476) | soil metagenome | isolation source: 20 cm soil or saprolite under Garry oak tree replicate 1 | place: USA:California | collected 2016-06-15
CGCAGAAGTCCCAGGTCTCGAGCGAGCCGAGGCCGGGGATCCAGATCGGCGGGTGCGGCTGCTGGATCGGCCGCGGCCAGACGTTCACGTAGCGGAGCTTCGTGTACGTGCCGTTCCAGGGGAACGGCTCGCGCGTGGCCCACGCCTTGATGATCAGGTCGTGCGCCTCGCGGTAGCGGTCACGGAGCGTCGCCGGGTTGACGCCGTAGCAGTAGTTCGTGTCCATCGACGTGCCGACGGGGAAGCCCGCGATCAGCCGCCCCCCCGACATGACGTCGAGCATCGCGAACTCCTCCGCGACACGGATGGGAGGATTGTAGAGCGCGATCGAGTTGCCGAGCACGAGCAGCATCGAGTCGGTTGCGCGCCGCGCCAGCGCCGCGGCCATCAGGTTCGGCGACGGCATCATGCCGTACGCGTTCTGGTGGTGCTCGTTGACGCCGAGCCCGTCGAAGCCCATCTGGCCGGCGTACTCGAGCATGTCGAGGTACTCGTTGTAGAGCTCGTGGCCGCGCTCGGGGTCGTAGAGGCGGTTCGGCACGTCGACCCAGACGCCGTGGTAGCGCTCGCGGAAATCGGGCGGCAGCCAGCGGTACGGCATCAGGTGGAACCAGCTGAACTTCATGGCGCGCCTCCTCGCGGAGCCGTTACACCCGGCTGCAGAGCGCGGCAAGATGCAGGCCGCCGGTCAGGCCGCGGCATGGGAGACAGGATGGAGCCGGTACGCGGCACGCGCTAATGTCTGGGCATGCGGATGCTCCACACGATGCTGCGCGTCGGGAACCTCGAGCGCTCGCTCGCCTTCTACTGCGAGGCGCTCCGCATGCGACTGCTCCGGCGGAAGGACTATCCGGCGGGACGCTTCACGCTGGCCTTCGTCGGCTACGGTGACGAGGCCGAGCACACCGTACTCGAGCTGACGCACAACTGGGACACGGAGCGCTACGACGTCGGCAGCGGCTTCGGCCACGTCGCGTTCGGCGTCGACGATGTCTATCGCGTCTGCGACGAGCTTCGCGCGAAGGGCGTCAAAATCGTCCGCGAGCCCGGCCCGATGAAGCACGGCGGCTCCGAAATTGCGTTCATCGAGGACCCCGACGGGTACCGGCTCGAGCTGATTCAGCTCCGCGGTCGCGTCGACTGACGCGCCGGCCGCAGAGCTGCGGACGGTCAGCTTACCCCGGCTCGCTCACGCTGCTCGTGTGAACCCGTAGAGCCGCGCGCAGTTCGTCGCCGTCACCTGCTCGACGAACGCCGCATCGAGCCCCGCGAAGGCGCGGGCGATCGCCTCGCGCGAGTGCGGGAACGTGCTGTCCGGATGGGGGTAATCCGACGCCCACATGAAGTTGTCCGGGCCAAGCAGCGGCAGCAGCTCGGGCCCGAGCGGCTCCTCCTCGAACGTCGCGTACACCTGGCGGCGGAAGATCTCGCTCGGTCTCGCCTGGAGCCGATAGTCTCTCGCCTTGGAAACGTGCTTCTCGGCGGCCGCATCCATGCGATGGACGAAGTACGGAAGCCACCCGATGCCCGACTCCGCAAGGACGAGACGGAGACGCCGATGCCGTTCGAGCACGCCAGAGTAGACCATCATCGCGAGCGGCTCGTCGAGCTGCATCGGCCCGACCGCGGAGAACGCCGCGAGCTCCCAGCTCCCCGGAGCGACGCGGACCTGCGACGTCCCGCGCCCGATGTGAAAGCTCACCGGCAATCCCGTCGCCTGGGCCGCGTCCCAGAACCGTTCCCAGTCGGGATCCGCGCAGCGGAACTCGAACGGGCTGATGACGACGCCGCGGTGGCCGAGCCGTGCGACGCGTTCGAGCTCGGCGATCGCTGCCTCGGGGGCATGCGTCGGCAGCACGGGCAGCACGCACAGCCGCTCCGGGTCGTGGCGGTTGAACTCGAGCGCCCAGTCGTTGTACGTGCCCAGCGCCGCGGCCTTCAGCTCCGGGTCGTCGATCGGCAGGCCGAAGAGGTTCGGGCCGTAGATGACCGACGCGAAGATCCCGTCGCGGTCCATGTCCTGCAGGCGCAGCGCGGGGCGCGCCGCGCGGAGGCCGTCGTCCTCGATGCCGGCGCGCGTGATCGCGCTGTAGTCGCGGATGAGGCTCGTGCCGAAGGGTCCCATTGCGGCGCCGTCGCAGGTCCACCATGCGCGGTCCCCTGCGTCGACCACCCGCGGGCCGCGCTCGCGGAAGCGCGCCGGCAGCCGGTCCTCCCACACGTCGCGCGGGAGGTTCCAGAGGTCGAGATGGTCGTCGCAGGAGTAGAGTCGCCAGCCGATCGTCATGCGTGTGGATCGTCGCGATGGTACAAGAGGCGTCCGTGACGGTCGAGATGCCTGCACGCGCGCACGCGGTCATGGGTGGGGGCAGCGCATCGCCGATGATGCGCACCGCGCCGAACGTCGACCCCTCGAGGCGGATTCGATCCGACGGCTGCGTCCCGAACACCTGCGCATAGCCGGCGACGGACCCGCAGAAACCGTCGCTCGAGGTCGTCGCGCCGCTCAGGACGAATTCGTTGACGGTCAGGAAGGGGTCGTTGAGGAGTGGATAGGCTCGAGGCGGACCAGCGCCACCGCGATTTCGTGGTTCGTGCCGAAGAACTGCAGCTCGGCCTCGCTCGGGACGTCGTTGTACGACGCGATGATCGTCGAGCGCTTCTTCCAGGCGATGCCGTCGTCGGAGGCAAACAGACCGACCGCGATGTCGAAGTCCTGGTAGCCCGTGGCGAACAGCGTCCGGCGGTGCTTGCCGGCCTCGGTGTACAGCCGTTTGGTGTACCGCCAGAACGCCCAGAAGCTCTCCATTCCAGCTGCGTCGACGTCCTGGTACGTCTTCACCGGTGGGGTCCACGTGCGCCCGCCATTGGTCGACTCGGCGCGAACGGTCCACGCTTGACCGAACAGATCGCGGTAGTGGAAGCCCGGCAGGCGACTCGTCGCGAAGAGAAACAGCCTGCCGCCCATCTCGACCAGCTTGGGATCGCGGATGTCCCGATCGCCGGGGAGGTCGTTCGCGTTCAGCTCGCTCAGAGCGGCGAACGTCCGGCCGTGATCGCGCGACTCGAAGATCTTGATGCGCGCGCGCGCCGATCCGATCTGGCCCTCCTCGCCGCCGCGAAACACCAGAAGGATGCGGCGGTGGAGGCGGATCATCTCCGTGTTCTCGTTGTGCAACCCGTCCGAGTAGACGATTCGCTGGTGGGTGGCGAAGCTGATAGGCGCGCCGCCGGAATCGCTCGCGCCTCCAGCCAGGGCGAGCGCGAGCCCGAGGGTCAACAACCGCTTTTCGCATCGGCCGTTGTCATGACGTCCGAAGTCCACGCAGCGCGCGGCGTACAATCGCCAAGCTGAAGCGTCAAGACGCCGTTCAGGGTTCACGGGCGAAAGGTGCGCCGGCTGCCCTTCCGAACCCGGGTTCGCAGGTCGAAGATTTCCGTAGACGCGTGCCGTCGCGACGGGCTACAACGTCGACGGAAGCGATCGACGCTCGGTCGCCCGGACAGGGAGGACACGCGCGTGAGAAATTGGCTCTACTCGGCAGTGGCGCTCGCGGTGCTGGCTTCGCCCGCCGCGGGTGCGGACCTCGCCCGCTACATCCTCCCGCCCGGCAACTTCGGCGGGCTCCCGACGACGGCGAACTCCACGGATCAGCTCCCGCTCTACTCGGGCTTGTCGCCGCTCCGCGACAACGTGACGCTCGCCGACATCAACCAGCTCTACCTCCCGGAGGACTTCCAGCCGATCGCGCCCACCCATGCAGAGGTGACCGGCCGGGCCGGGTGCCAGGTCATCTACGACAACTACGGCATCCCGCACATCTACGGGCAGACGCAGGCGGACGTCGCGTACGGGGCCGGATGGGCGACAGCGCGGGACCGCGGGCTCCTCCTCCTGATCGGACGCGGCGCGGCGCGCGTCGCGGTTGCCGACGTGCCGAACATCGACGCGTTCTCGCTGGTGACGAGCATCCAGATTTTCACACCGAGCGCGGCGGCCGAAGCCCTCGTGACGGCGCAGGCAGACCTCATCGTCAAGACGTACAAGAAGAACGTGGGTAACCAGATCATCGCCGACGCGCAGGCATACGCCGACGGCATCAACGCGTACAACGCGGCGCACAACGTCAACCAGCCCGCGTTCACGGTGTGCTCGCCGACGATCCCGAGGCTCCGACGACGATCACCAAGCGCTTCGACTACCCTGTGCTCACCGGCGGGCCGGTGACCGGCTCGGTCGTCCTCGATCCCGGTTCGATCCAGAGCATCGACCCGCGGCAGCCGCTGGCACAGGTGGCGCTGGGTCCCCCACGTCTGCGGGCGTCCAACTTCCTCGTGACGGCGCCGTCGCGCTCCGCTTCCGGCAACACGCTGGCGGTGATGGGTCCCCAGCTCGGCTACTACTACCCGGAGATCGTCGAGCAGTTGGATCTCCACGGGCCCGGGTACACGGCACAGGGCGCCGCGGTGCCCGGTCTCTCGATGTACATCCTGATCGGGCGCACGCCGAACTACGCGTGGAGCCTCACGTCTGCCGGACACGACGTGCGCGACGTCTTCGTCGAGCAGCTGTGCGAGACCGACAACTCCCCGCCGACGCGGACGACGTCGCATTACCTGTTCGACGGCCAGTGCCGCGCGATGGACACCTTCACGGCGGGCACCCTCGGATCGACCCCGCTCACGTACCACCAGACGGTACACGGAAACGTGTTCGCGACAGCCACCGTCGGCGGGCAGCCCGTGGCGCTCACCCGGAAGCGGTCGACCTTCGGACGCGACGGTCTCAACCTGGCGGCGCTGCGGGACATGACCCAGGGGCGGGCCACGACGCCGGCCAGATTCTGGCGGACCGCCAACAAGTTCGGCTTCACCTTCAACTGGGCCTACGCCGCGCGCGGCGTCACCGCGTACTACTCCTCCGGGCGGCTCCCGAAGCGCGCCAAGGGGCTCGACCGGCGCCTCCCCACGCTCGGCACCGGCGCGTATGAATGGAGGCCGTCGGTCCTCAGCAACCGGAAGCATCCCCACGACGTCACCGGGCCGAACGGGCTGATCCTCAACTGGAACAACCGCTCGGCTCCCGGCTTCATGCACGCGGACGACGAGCCGTTCGGGTCGGTGCACCGGGTCGAGATGTTCAACCGGTTCCCTGCCCTCGCGCAGATCACGGACAACGTCGGCATCATGAACCGCGCGGCGACGCAGGACGTCCGCTCGCCCGTGTGGCCCGTTGTGAGCCGCGTTCTCCGGACCGCGACGGCCCCGAGTTCACGCGACCAGCAGATCCTCGACATCCTCGACGACTGGGTCGGTCGCGACGCGCCGCGCGTCGACGCCGACAACGACACCTTCTACGACGAGGCCGGCCCCGTGATCATGGACGCCATCTGGCGGCCGATCGCGACCGCGGTGATGTCGCCGGTGTTCGGCTCCCTGATCGGCGACCTCGACAACGTGCGGAGCCTCGGCGGCCTCGAGGGCGAGTCCTACGTGGACAAGGATCTCCGCACGTTGCTCGGCGATCCCGTCATCGGTCCGTTCAACGTCGCGTACTGCGGCCTTGGCTCGTTGTCGACGTGTGCCGATTCACTCTGGCAGGCGATTCACGACACCGCCGATACGCTCGAGACCCAACAGGGGCAGAGCGATCCCTCCTTGTGGCGGAAGGCCGCGGCGCGGACCGGGTTCATCCCGGGCCTCCTCCCGATCACGTTCCCGACGACGAATCGGCCGACGTTCCAGCAGGTGATCGAGTTCGACCACCTGGGGCCGTAAAGGACGCCCCCCGCGGCGCCTGACGGTCGCGTTCGCGTGAGCAAGATACTCGTCGGGAAGGGCGAGCAGCCCGTCTACCTGCTCGCCAAATACGGGAACCGCCATGGCCAAGCAGGCGGCGCGCACAGTCGGAAGCCAGATCGGCCGGCAGATCCTGCGGGGCGTGCTGGGCGGTATCCTCGGCGGATCGCGTCGCTAGTCGCGGGTCACGGGCCTCACTGCACCAGCGGTGCCGGCCGCTTCCAGCCGTGGCCCTGTCGCACCCGCACCAGCTCGGGCGTCGTCTGGAAATGAATCGTCCCGGCAGCGGTCGGCACGTCGAGGCGGACGGGGAGATCCCCGCGACTTCCGATCGCCGCCGCCTGCGGCATTCCCATCTCGGCCACCGTCATCCGGCCGATCCGCAGCGCGAGCCGGCGCTTGCCGTTCCGGATCGCCAGTGTGGAGAGCACGGCGCTCTTGTCGGAGCTCCAGTACTTCCACGTCGACGTCTCCGGCAGCGATCCGAGCCGTCGGAGCGCCGAAAGCGGAATCGTCAGCTTCGAGGCGCCGCCGACTTGCAGGGTCTATCGTGTCCCCGGCGATCCGCTTGATGACCTGTCGGTCTTCGGCCGAGAGCCAGCTTCTGTTCTCCTCGTTCAGGTTCTGAATCGGCAGATACGCGTCGTGGACGTTCTTCGCGATCAATTAACCTGACCTTTCCTCGTCGCACCCGTCGCGCGCCGCCCCGGCCGCAGCGAGCACGGCCAGGGCGAGCGCGGCGACGATCCTCCGCGGCATCCCGACGCGGCTGCTGCTGAAGGACGGCCGCGAGGTCGATCGGATCGTCGGCGCGCGGCCCAAGGCCGAGATCGCGCGACGGTTGCAGGCGGTCGTGGAACCGGCCGAGGCAGCGGCCCCCGCCGCCTTGCCTCGGCGGGCGATTGCCCGCACTGTCTCGCGATGGCCGACGGTGACCGGGAGCGGTGGGACGCCCGCTGGCGCGCCGCGACCGGACGGGCGGAGCCGTCGCCGTTCCTCGTGGCGCTCGACGCCATGCTGCCGCGCGCCGGTGCGGCGCTGGATGTCGCCGGCGGTGCGGGACGGAACGGCGTCTGGCTCGCGCGCCGCGGCCTCGACGTGGTGTGCGCAGACGTCTCCCCGGTCGGGCTCGTCGTCGCGCGCGAGCGCGCGGCCGCCGCGGGCGTCGCGCTCCGGACGATGGCGGTCGACCTCGAGACGGAGCCGTTGCCGCCCGGACCGTTCGAGCTGATCGTGGCGATCGACTTCCTGCACCGTCCGCTCCTGACCGCGGTACCGGATGCCCTCGCTGCGGGCGGGCTCTTCGTGATGGCACAGCCGACGCGGACGAACCTGACCCGCAACGCCCATCCATCGGCGCGCTTTCTCCTGGACGACGGCGAGCTGCCGCGTCTCGTCGTCGGGCTCGAGGTCGTCCGGTACGACGAGGGCTGGTTCGGCGACCGGCACGAGGCGCGCCTGGTGGCGCGGAAGGCGCGGTGACTGAGGTCGCCGGCCTGCGAATGGCAGCCCTCGTACGCTTGCTACCGCGATGCCAGATGCGAGCGCCAATGCGACGGGCGATGCGACTGGACGTCGACTCCCGCGCTGCAGGCGTGCCTGGGTAGCCGTCGATAGCGGGCGGCGGATGAGCTGGTAGGCGGAGACCGGAACGGCTAGAAGTCCGCCCGGTGGCCGACCTCGTCATCCGCGGCGCGACGCTCTGCGACGGGACCGGAGCCGAGCCCGTGCGCGGCGACCTCGCCGTCGCCGGTGATCGCATCACCGCGGTCGGTCGCGTCCCCGAACGCGGTACGCGCGAGATCGACGGCGCCGGGCTCGTCCTCGCGCCCGGCTTCATCGACCTCCACACGCACTACGACTGCCAGCTCTTCTGGGACCCGTTCGCCACCCCGTCGCCCTGGCACGGCGTGACGACCGTCGTCACGGGGAACTGCGGCTTCACGATCGCCCCGTGCCGGCCCGACGACCGCGAGACGCTCATGCAGCTCCTCCTGTTCGTCGAGGGCATGCCGATCGAGACGCTGCGCGCCGGCATCCGCTGGGCGTGGGAGGATTTCGCGGGGTATCTCGACGCGCTCCAGGCCGCGGCGCCGGGAGTGAACGTCGCGCCGTTCGTCGGTCATTCGGCGATCCGCTTCTGGGCGATGGGCCGCGCGGCCGTCGAGCGCGCGGCGACGGCCGAGGAGCGCGCGCGCATGGCGGGGCTCGTCCGCGATGCGATGGACGCCGGCGCGATCGGCTGGTCGACGTCGCTCTCGCCGACGCATTTCTTCGGCGACGGGACGCCGGCGCCGAGCCGGGTCGCGGATACCGACGAGCTGCTCGCGCTCGCCGGCGCGCTCCGGCCGCTCGACCGGGGCGTGATCGAGGTGGCGCCGCGGAGCACGATCGGCTCGGCGGACGACAAGCGCGCGGAGCAGTTCTTCTTCGCGCGGCTCGCCGAGGAGAGCGGCAAGCTCGTCTCGTGGGCGCCGCTGCTCGACAATCCGTTCGCGCCCGGGAGCGCTGCGACGCTGCTCGCGGAGGCCGCGGAGCTCCAGGCGAGCGGTCGGACGGTCGTCCCGCAGGTCGGCTGCCGCCCGCTCGAGGTGCGCTTCGACTTCGCGACGCCCGCGTTCTATCTCGAGAACAACCCGTTCTGGCGACCGCTCATGGCGAAGCCGCTCGACGAGCGCCGGCGCCTCTTCACGGATCCGGAGTTCCGCGCCGAGCTCGCGCGGCATTCCTTCGTTGCGAACCTGGCGCCCGGGTGGGATCGCCTGTTCCTCCGGATGCCGGCGAGCCCGCGGACGCGAGCCTGGCAGGACCGGAGCGTCGCGGAGATTGCCGTCGAGCGTCGCGTGGCGCCCATCGACGCCTTCTGCGACGTCGTGCTCGAGGAGGACCTTCGTACGCAGTGGGGCGTCGTCCTCATGAACCACGACGAGGCGGCCGTCGCCGAGATCCTCCGCCATCCCGCGGGCCTCCTCGCGCTCTCGGACGCGGGCGCGCACGTCGACACGCTGTGCGACCAGGGTTTCACGACGTATCTGCTGGGCCGCTGGGTCCGCGAGCTGGGCGCCCTGCGGCTCGAAGAAGCGGTGCGCCTTCTCACCACGGTGCCCGCGACGCGCTACGGCATCCGCGGCCGCGGCCGCCTGTGCTCCGGCTGGGCTGCGGACCTGGTGCTCTTCGATCCGCGACGCATCGCCACGCTGCGAACCGAGATGGTCACCGACCTGCCACGCGAGCAGCCGCGTCTGCTTCAGCGCGCGGACGGCATCCACTGGGTCTTCGTCAACGGCACGGCGGTGGTGGCCGACGGCGCCCCGCGCGACGGGCGCGCCGGTCGCGTGCTCCGGGGTGGAGGCTGAGTGCGGACCGACGCCGACGCCAGGGACGAGATCGTCCAGATCACGAACGAGCTCTTCGCGATGGGACTCCTTACGCCCACCGGCGGCAACGTGAGCGCGCGCGGCGCCACCGACGAGCTCATCTGGATCACGCCGAGCCGGCTCTACAAGGGTGGGCTCACGGGCGACGCGCTCGTCTGCATCCGCGCCGACGGGACCGTCGTCGAGGGGACGAACCCGCCGTCGGTCGAGTACCAGATGCACTGGGCGTCGTACGCGGCGCGGCCGGAGGCGACTGCGGCGGTGCATACGCACGCGCCGGTCGCGACCGCGTTCGGCATCACGAACCAGACCTTCCCGCCGATCAACACCGACGCGATCTTCCTCGCCGACACGCGGACGGTGCCCTGGTTCATGCCGGGCTCGACGGAGCTCGCCGAGGCCGTCGGCGAGGCGCTCAAGGCGAGCCGGGGCGCGATCCTCCAGTGCCACGGCCTCATGACCGTCGGGAAGTCGATGCGCGACGCCGCGACGCGCGCCATGATGCTCGAGGAGACCGCGAAGATACTTCTCTACTGCAAGCAGTTCGGCGGCGAGCTGACACTCATCCCGCCCGAGTGGGTGGAACGGCTCGCGCAGCTGTCGAGCTTCCTCTAGCGTCAGTACGCGCCGCCGAGCTTCCGGTGGTCCCAGCTCGCGATCCGCTCGGGGCGAACTCGTACCAATACCCGTTTCGACGCCTGATGGCGCATGGCGTCCCGCAGTCCGGCCGCCGGCGTGCGGTTGTACTTCGCGTGCACGCGTTCGAGGAGGTCGAGGACGCGTTCCGTGTCCGCTTCGAGCGTGGCCCGGCCGCGGATCAGGAGGCCCTTCAAGTCCTCGTATTTCCTGCCGCTTTCGACGAGCAGCGCGCAGCGCGGGTCGCGGCGGAGGTTCACGGCCTTCTGCGACTTCGCGAAGGTGGTCATGAGGACCGTGCCGTCGCCGTCGGCGACGTACCACATCGCGACCGAGTGCGGGTACCCGTGCCGGTCGATCGTCGAGAGGATGATGGTGTGGGACTCCTCGAGGAAGCGCTGCTGCTCGTCGAGGGTGAGCGCGATGCCCTTGCGACGATCCATCCGGGGGGCCTGTAGTACGCCCGCAGGGGAGTCACAAGCCCTGGCCATTTCGATGAATTTTTTTCATTGACGCTCGAGTGAGCCCTATGGTACGCCGCGGGACGGAAGCCCACGGAAGGAGAACTCCATATGAAGAAGTCGCTGCTCGCCCTCGTCGCCCTCGCGCTCGTCTTCCCTGTCGGAGCCGGCGTCGTCCCGCCTGCCAACGGCGTCAAGATGAGCCTCACCAAGCCGACCGCCGTCACGGGGACCGACTGGACCCTGACCAAGTCGTCCCAGGCGCAGGTGAAAACGTCATCCGGGACCATTACCTTCCAGGTGAAGGCGGGAGGCGTGATCGACACCACCTCGACCACGCCGGTGACCCAGGCGAGCAACACGGCGCGCTTCCAGATGCGCGTGAAGGGCGTCAACAAGACCAAGGAATTCCCCTTCGACCTCGCGGCGGGGAAGACGAACAACGCGCTCACGAAGGTCAGCGTGTCGCTCACCGACACGGGCACCTGGGGCAGCGTGCTCGTGCCGGGCGATTCGATCGAGATCACGGGGGTGTCGCTGATCCAGGGCGGCACGGGGCCGGGCGCTGGCAGCGCCTTCGCCGTGGCGGGCGTGACCGCGAAGTAAGCATCGTCAGTAGCCGATTCCGAGGCGGCCGCCGCAGGGGGGCCGCCTCTTTTTTTCCGGGCGTCCAGCCGATATGCGGGACGGATGGTCCGGGAGATCTACAAGGGGCGGATCGTCGACCTCCGGGTCGAGCGGGTAACGCTGCCGAACGGCGCAGAGGTCGACCTCGAGCTCATGCATCATCCCGGCGCCGCGGCGGTCGTCGCGGCGGACGAGCACGATCGGGTGGTGCTGATCCGCCAGTACCGGCACGCGGCGGGTGGCTACATCTGGGAGCTGCCGGCTGGCGTTCTGGCGCCGGACGAGCCGCCGGAGGCGTGTGCCGCGCGCGAGCTTGCCGAGGAGACCGGCGTCGTGGCGCGCGAGCTGCGGCACCTCGGCACGATGCTCACCACGCCGGGCTTCTGCGATGAGCGGATCCATCTGTTCCTGGCACGCGGCCTCACGGACGGTGCCCATGCGCGGGAGTTCGACGAGGCGATCGCCGAGATCGCCCGCATCCCGCTCGCCGAGGCGCTCGCCAGGGTGCGTGACGGGGAGATCGTCGACGGGAAGACGATCGTCGGTCTCCATCTCGCCGCCGCGGCGCTCGTGAAGGCATGAAGGTCGGTCTCACGGGCTTCGCCGGCGCCGGGAAGACGACGGTGTTCACGGCGCTCACCGGCCTCGAGGCGCGGCCTGCCGGCGGGGCGGCCGTCACGCTCGGCGTCATCAAGGTGCCCGATCCGCGCGTCGACAAGCTCGCCGAGGTGTACGCGCCGCGGAAGCAGACGTACGCCGAGGTGATGTTCGTCGATTTCCCTCCGGCGCGCACGACCGAACGCCGCGCTGTGCTCGACGCCCCGACCGTGGCACAGCTCCGCGACGCGGACGCACTGGTCGAGGTCGTGCGCGCCTTCCCCGACGTCACAGGCGTGCCCGCCACTCCTGCGGAGGACGTCGGCGCCTTCGGCGCCGAGCTCGTCCTCGCGGACCTGG
>WNGI01015974.1_pt1 | contig 11855 bp, 7 predicted proteins | sample 5400621 | NCBI WGS metagenome assembly WNGI01 (sample SAMN13153374, study PRJNA577476) | soil metagenome | isolation source: 20 cm soil or saprolite under Garry oak tree replicate 1 | place: USA:California | collected 2016-06-15
CTCCACTGCGGATTGATGTGCTTGGCTTTCGGGAGATGCGGGAGCTGCCGGATCTGACCGCCGCCCCGGGCATCGATCACGGCGAGTTGATAATCGCCGTACGACAGGTCGTCCAGGGATGTGGTGAAGCGATCGGTCGCGAATGCAATCAGCGAACCATCGGGTGACCACGCGGGCTCGAGGTCGGCGTAGGCGTCATTGGTCAGGCGCCGCTGCTGGCCGCTGTCGAGATCGTAGACGAAGAGATCGGTGACCCCGCCGACTTGCGCACTGAACGCAATCTGTTTCCCGTCGGGCGACCACGTCGGATTGAAGATCTCGCCGAGTGACGGAAACTTGATCTCCTTGATCAGGTCGCCGTTATCGCCCTTCACGATGCGGAGCGCCGGCCGGCCGGTGACGATCGCACCGAACGCGAAGCGGCCGTCGGCACTCCAGGCACCTGCCGAGTTGATGAACTGCATGCTCTCGAGGTGCGGATCGCGGGTCGAGGACACGAGCTTGCGGATCGTACGTCCGTTCTCCGCGTCGGCGAGATACATGTCGATCGAGAACAGCCCGGCGTCCGAGAAGTACACCACCCGCGAGCCGTCGGGACTCAATGCCGGCGCGAGATTGTAGTGCTGTTCCTTGCCGGGGCTCACGAGCGCACGCGCCCCGGCCGTCGTAACTGGCGTCAACCGTGCCTGATCCCGCTGCGCGCGGTCGGCGGGCAGCGGCGTTCCGGTCGCGACCGCGATCGGCTTGGCCGCGTCGGTCAGCGCGCGATGCCAGTCGGCAATGAGACTGTCCGCCGGCCGGTGCGTCATCTGCTCGAGGGCTGCCTGGACATTGCCGCTGCGCCCGGCGGAGCGAAGCAGCGCTCCGACGATGTCATCGCCGTAGGTTCCGCCGAGGTACGCCCAGAAGGACTGACCCCAGCGGTAGGGGAAGTACCGCGGGTTTTCCAGGTCGCGGAACTTGGGCAGGCGGCCGGTGCGGACCGCGTCCCGCATCCACATCGTCGTGTTTGGATCCACATTCCCGAGCGAGACGTACTCCGCCATCCCTTCGATGAACCATAGCGGGACGCGGTTGAACGCTGAGGCCGAGTTGCCGCGAGCGACACCGGTGATGTCGTACTGGAACGCGTGGGTCAGCTCGTGACCGATCACGTGGTCGCTTTCGAACGGCGATGCACCCAACGGAAGGAGGATACGCCGCTTGAGGCTCTCGGTGACACCCTCGCTCCCCTCCACCTGGGCGATGTTGGTCTGGTTGTACGCGGGGTGGTCCGCGTAAAGAATCAGCGGCTGGCGACTGCTTAATTGGTGGCGCAGCACCGTGGATATTCTCGTGTACCACCGTTCGGCCATGCGCGCCGCCTGCGCAGCAGCGTTGGCTTCGTCATCATAGAAGTAGACGTCGAAGTGTTGGGTCTTCAGAATCTTGAAATGGAAGGTCTTGTACTGGACGGCATTGCGGCCGAAGGTCTGGGTTTGCGCGGCGGACGCGACAAGACTCAGCGCCCCCAGCAGCAGCGTGACGCGGGCAATGGTGTTCATGTCCTAGGATTACCCCCATACTCCGGGTTCGGCACAGTGATGCGACCTCAACGTCTTCCCTGAACGTACACTCTCTACCGGGAGTTCACATGCTCGGCCGTCTCCCCTCTGTGCACGCTCAGTCTGTTGGTTCCACAGGCTAATACTCAAACGCCGACGGATTGGAAGCGATCGACAGCGTCTTCGGAAGATCGGGCAATCTGCAAGGGGAACCTAACGCGTCGGTTTCCCCCGAAATGATCTTCACGTCACAGTGGGAGCGGTCAAAGTACGGCCGAGTCTCGCTCTGGGATCCTGGGTGGCGTTCAAACAGACGAGCGACAGCACCGCAATGTTAATGGGCGATTTGGTCCCGCTGGTGATTTCGTGTTGATCGCAAGCGAAGTGAATCCGGTTCTGATATGAAGCGAAGCTAACTGGATTCGGACTTGCCGGGGATTTCCGGCGGCGCCATGTTCGCGGCGATGAGTGCGCCCCTCGCCTCGACGTCCCGCGTCGCTTCAATCGACCTGATTCGCGGCGCGGTCATGGTGCTGATGGCGATCGACCACGTCCGCGTCTATGCGGGAGTCCCTGCCGGCGGTCCCACGGTGGGGATTTTCTTTACGCGCTGGGTGACCCACTTCGTGGCTCCCGCGTTCATCTTCCTCGCCGGCACGAGCGCCTTCTTTTACGGCCGCAAACACGCCGATCTGTCCCGCTTCCTGCTCATCCGCGGTGTCTGGCTGGTGCTGCTCGAGCTGACGGTGCTTCGCGTCGCGTGGACGTTCAATTTTGACTTCGCGAATTACATGCTCGCGGGTGTCATCTGGGTGATCGGCTGGTGCATGATCCTGATGGCGGGGCTCGTGCGGCTGCGGCCCCGGACCGTCGGTATCATCGGCGTCGCGATAATCGCTCTGCACAACGCCGTCATGCCGTGGCTCGTCGGTCACCTGCCGCTCGGGAAACTCTCGAACATCCTGTACGGCATCGGTCCGGTCGACGGAACGCCGCTGTTGGTGCTCTACTCGATCGTTCCCTGGATCGGCGTGATGGCGGCGGGCTACTGGTTCGGCACCGTCCTGGCACTGGAGCCGGCGCGCCGCAACCGGATCTGCCTGCGCCTTGGCCTCGGCGCCACAGTCTTGTTTCTGGTCCTGCGCGTCATCAACTCGTACGGCGATCCGCAGCCGTGGAGCGCGGCAGGGCGCCTGCCCGCGCTGTTGTCATTCCTCAACGCCAGCAAGTACCCGGCGTCGCTGGACTTCCTGCTGATGACGCTCGGCCCGACGATCGCGCTGATCCCGCTCTTGGACCGCGTGCGGGGGCGCGTGGCGCAGTGGCTCACGGTCTTTGGGCGCGTCCCGTTCTTCTATTATCTGCTCCACATCCCGCTGATTCACGCGCTGGCCCTGATCGTGTCGAAGATCCGGACCGGGACGGTGGACTCGTGGCTGTTCAACAATCACCCGATGAACCCGGGACCCGCGCCCGCCGGCTACACGTGGAGCCTGGGCCTCCTCTATCTCGTCTGGGCGATTGCGGTCGTGATACTGTACTTCCCCAGCCGCTCGTACGCCGATCTCAAAGTGCGCCGCGGCGACCAGTGGCCCTGGCTCAAGTACCTGTAAACATCCTCACTGGCGGCAGGGCGCGTGCGGATCGACCGGCTTCGGGACGTCCCGCCTGGGTCGTTCCGGAGCATTCGCGACCGCGAGCGCGCCGTCATGCACCATCTGCGCCACCCGCGCCAGGTCCGGATAGCTGATGTACTGCGCCTCGTCGGTGACCTGGTGATAGTCCAGATGTTCGCCCCGGGAGAAGGCGACTGACGGGATTCCATACCGCGCATAGCTGTAGTGATCGGCGCGGCAGTAGTACTGCAGCGGGTGACCGGGCGCGTCGTAGGTGTAATCGAAGACGAACGGCACCGGCTGTTTCGCGTTCGCCGCTTCGAGCATGTCGCCGAACTCCCGGGATATCCGTTTCGCGCCGATAACCTCGAGATAGGTGGGACTCCCGGCGCCCGTGCCGCCGCGGGGGAAATCGGATGCCGTGCCCCGGCCGATCATGTCTTGATCGATTTCGCCGACGATCGAGTCGATCGGCACCGTCGCGTGATTGGAGTACCAGCGCGAGCCGAGCAGGCCGGCTTCTTCTCCGGTGTGACTGATGAACAGGATCGAGCGCCGCGGCCGCAGGTTCCCGCTCGCGCGTGCGAACGCTTCGGCGATTTCGAGAATCGCGACCGTGCCGGAGCCGTCGTCGTCAGCGCCGTTGCGGATGGAGTCGGGGCGCGGCCCACGCACGGCGCGCAGGCTGTCAAGAATCGTCCGGATGCTGGCCTGCTCTGCATCGGTCGTGGAGCGCATCGGCGAGTCGGCGCCCATCGGTCGCACGACGCGGTTGAAGGCGCGCAGGGAATCGTGATCGACGGGAGTGCGATCGAAGCCGATGTGGTCGTGGTGTGCCGACAACGCTACGTACTCCTGGCGCAGAGCCGGATCGCGCCCGCGCAAAATACCCACCACGTTGCGCGCCGGCCATTCCACCGGCTTTCTCGAGAAGTCGAATTGGCCGCTGATCGTATTCACCGCGGTTGCTCCGGGCGTCGCCGTCGCGGGGTCGCTGCCCAGGACCGCAGTGGCGGCGCGCCGGCTCAGCCAGACGAGCGGGATCGCGCGGGGATTGCGGGACGTGTCGGAGACCGGACGCCCTTCGCGGATGCGGGCGATCTGCTCGCCGCCCAGCTGGTCGAGGGCCACGATCCCGACGGTGGCGGCGTCGCGATAGCGGCCGAGCAACGGACCGATGGCGCGCCGATCGAATCCGGCGGGGACATCGAGGACGACGAACTTGCCCGCGATTCCCGCCGGCGGCACCAGCGACGCGGTGTCGGCGACGGATCCCGCATAGACGATCGGGGTCTGGTCGAGCACCTTGGGCGGCACGGCGAAACTGACGGGCAAGAAGTCGGTGCCGAGCTGCAGCGTGCTGCCGCCGCTCGTGACGAGGCGTGACTGCGGATCCATGGCCACCACCCAGAAGGGCACCGTCTGGAAATACGTGCCGCCGTCACCCGCCGGCTCGAGACCCAGCCGGCGAAACTCCGCGGCCACGTACGCCGACGCCTTGAACGCGCCCGCGCCGCCGGTTTCGCGTCCCATCATCGAATCATCCGCGATGAGGTAGAGACGTTGTCGCAGATCGGCCGCGGTAATGGCCCGCTGCGTCTGGGCTGCCAGTGAACGGCATGCGACACTGACCGACACGACGGCGATCGTGGTGAACAGAAACCGCTTCATGCAGACACGCTCCTCAGGTTAGAAAGCCCCTCCGCCGCCCCCGCCTCCACCACCTCCAGAACCTCCGCCCCCACCAAATCCCGAGCCGCTGGAGCTCCGCGGCGATGACGACATCGTGCTGCTCGCGACGCTCGACATATGCGCCATGCTGCTCGAGAAATGGGTGACGTTGAAGTTCGTCATGCTGGGACCGACGTACCATCGTGGCGCCTCGGTGTAGATCCCTTCGAACGCACGGGCGAATTGCCGCTCGACCCCCTCCAGCGCCCGTGTTCCGGCTTCGGTACGCGCGGGCATGATCTGCGCGAAGATGATCACGATGGCCGCCGAGATGACGCCGGCGATGATGAACGGAACGGGAGTGAGCAGCGTCAGCTTGGAGAGATACGTGCCACCAACGCCGACCAGCAGGCCGACGCCCACGCCCAACCCCATCCACTTCTGCTTCACCTTGTCGGGACGGTCCCGGTAGAAGCCGTTGGCTGTCAATTCATCGAAGATCGCGTCACGAATCGGCGGCAGCTCTTTGTAGAACTCGTTCTTCAGGTCCGACAAGTCGACCGTATCGCCCCGTCCGTTGAAGACGCCGTCAAAGACCTCGGTCTCGTGTCGCGCGAGCGGCTCTTCCTTGACGAGCCGGTGCAGCGCGTACTCCACGCCGCCGCCGAACAGGCCGAACAGCTTCGGGTTCTGATGCTCTTCGATGCGCAGCTTGCCGCGCACGGCCAGGTCCACGAGCGTGGCCGTGATGTCGCGCATGTCCGCGGAATTGTCGAGCAGCGTGCCGGCTTGCGCCGGCGTCATCTTCGGCGGTGGCTCATACTGCACGGCGATCGGACGGCGCCGGGGATCGCGCCCGCGGCGCCACCAGCTGGCGAACGCAAGGAGAAAGACGGGGAGGGGGATCAGGAGCGGCCAATTGCTCCCAACAATCCCGAACGCCCGGGCGGCACCACTCGGCGCCGTGACCACGCCTTTGTCCCAGCCCACGACGCCGGTCAGCCCCTCATGGTAGCTCAGGGAGTGCGGCATCGTGATGCGGACGATGTTGCTGTCAATCGTCACGCTCGCGTCCTGCGCGGTGGCGCCATAGACGCCGTTGTACGCGATCGCGCGGACACCCGGTGTCTGCGGTGGCAGCTCGATCTCCGCCGTCGCCGCCTGGATCGGTACCTCCCACTCGTCACCGGTCACGTTCCAGTACAGCTCGTCGTGCTCGTCGAAGAACCGCAGTCCATTCGTAGCCCGATAGCGGAGCACAATCGTGCGCGCCGCATCGGCTGCGCCCGGAATCCAGATCTTGTACTTGATGTAGTGGCTCTGCCGGCTCGTCTCGGTGCGCAGACTGTGGCCCGCGTCGTCCTGCGCACTCTCGAGCGAGACGCCGAGCGTCCAGTTCAAACCCCGCGCGGTGCGGTATTCGACCGGAATTGTGCGGAACAGCCCGTTGTAGGAACCGTTGAATCGCGCCGTGATCGTTTCGGTGACGTCGATGCTGGCATCGCGGTTGACGCGAATCCGGGCATCGAACCGCTCGATCGAATAGGAGCGCTGCGCGGCGAGCGGCGTCGCCGCGAGCGCGACGAGCACGAGGGCGAGGGCTCTAGAACGCGCCGCCACCGCCGCCTCCGCCGCCACCGCCCGAGCTGCCGCCCCCGCCCCCCGAGCTTCCACCGCCGCCGAAGCCCGAGCCGAACGACAGGCGCGGCGAGGACGATGAGGAGGATGAGCTTCCCCAGGACGACATCGCGCCGACGCTGCGCGGTGTGGAGGACATCATCGTGCCCGCGACGTTGCCGAGATACGATACCCTGCGCGAGAAGTACCGCACGCTGAAGTCGGCGACGCTGGGTCCGACGTACCAGCTGGGCGGCTCCTTATAGATGCCTTCGAACGCGCGCGCGAATTGTTGCTCGACCCCGAAGGCCATCGCATACGGCAGGCATTTGTCGAACAACTCGGGATGACCGACGATCGCTTGCATGTGCTGCGACTCCACCCGGCGCAGGAATTCTTCGAAGCCGCGCACTTGCTCCAGGGCGCGCGTCCCGGCTTCCGTCCGTGCCGGCATGATCTGCGCGAACACCAGCAGAATGAGCGCGGAGACGACGGCGGCGATCCAGAAGGACACCTGGGTCAGGAGGAAGATCGGGGCGAGGAAGAAGCCGGCGATGACGATAACGACCGGTACCAGGCACCCCAACGCCATCGCGCTCTGCTTCGCTTTCGCCGGGCGGCTCTTGTAAAAGCCCTTCGTCTTCAGTTGGTCCCAGATCGCGTTCCGGATCACCTCGAGCTGCTGGTAGAACTGGGTGCCGAGCGAATCCAGTGGCACACGGTCGCCGCCGCCGCCAACGAGTCCGCCCTCGACGCGAATGCTGATGGTGATGCCAGGTTTACTGGAGAAGGTGGCGATGCCGAAAATGCCGTTGAACACACCTACTTCGTGAGGTGCGAGCCCGTCGCTCGTTTTCAGACGGTGCAGGATGTACGACGACCCGCCGCCGAACAGGCCAAGCACCTTTTCCTTCTCCTGTTCCTCGATCCGGAGGTATCCGCGGACTGCGAGGTCCACGAGCGTGGCGGTGATGTCCCGCATGTCCACGTTGTTGTCGAGCAGCGTGCCGGCTTCAGCCGGTGAAACGCCGGCCGGCGGCTCATACTGCACTACAATGGGTCGGCGGCTCGGATCGCGGCCGTACCGGCGCCACCGCATGAAGGCAAACAGCAAGACGGCGATCGGGATGAAGAGGGGCCAGTTGCTGCGGAAGGTCGCGGCCGCCCGCTGCGCGGCCGTGGGTGCCGTCACGACGCCTTTGTCCCACCCGACCACGACTGTCAGTCCTTCGTGAAAATCCAGCCGGTGCGGCATGACGAAGCGAATGACAGTGTCGCTGATCGTCACCGTCGCGTCGCGGGCGGTCGAGCCGTAGACGCCGTTATACGCAATCGCGCGAACCCCCGGTGTCCGGGCCGGTTGGTCGATCTCGGGGCGAATCCCCGGTGCCCCGGCCGGCAGGTCGATCTCGGCTGAGGCCTTCCGGATCGGCACCTCCCACTCGTCGCCGGTGACGTTCCAGTACAGCTCGTCATGCTCGTCGAAGAAGCGGAGCGCGTTGGTCGCACGATACTGCAAGACGATGGTGCGATCCGCGTTGGCGGCGCCCGGAATCCAGATCTTGTACTTGACGTATGCGCCTTCGTAGCTCGTCTCCGTGCGCAGATCGTGTCCCGCATTGTCGCGGGCGCGCTGGAGCGCGACGCCGATTGTCCAGTTCAATCCCTGGGCGTTGCGATACACGACCGGAATCTTGCGAAACAACCCGTTGTAGGAGCCCACGAAGCGTGCGGTGATCGTTTCGGTCACATCGATGCTGGCGTCGCGATTGACGAGAATCCGCGCGTCGAACCGCTCGATCGTGTAGGAGCGTTGCGCACTGAGTGATGTTGCCGAGCACGCGAGGAATAGCAGGATCAGTGGTACCTTCGGCACCGCCCGTTCAGAGGGATCGTCCAGACCAAAGAATTCCCGTGGCGTGAGCCGCATCATCCCGGCGATGATCCCGGAAGGGAATTGCGCGATGGCGGTATTGAAATCGCGAACGACCGCGTTGTAATAGCGCCGCGCGTTCTGGAGATGATCTTCGACGTCGGTCAGTGTCGCCTGCAGCGAGGCGAAGCTCGCGGCCGCCTTGAGCTCGGGGTACGCTTCGGCGACCGCCAGGACACGCTGCAGGGCGTTCCCGAGCGGGTCTTCTTCGCGGGCGCGGGTCGCCGGTCCCGCCTGCGACGCTTGCACCGCGCGCCCGCGGGCCGCCACGACGGCCTCGAGTGTGCTCCGCTCGTAGCCGGCATGGCCCTGCACGACCGCGACCACGTTCGGGATGAGATCGTGCCGGCGTTTCAGCTGTACGTCGATATCGGCCCACGCGTTGTCGCCGAGCTGGCGGAGCTGCGTGAGACGATTGAACGCGTACACGGCCCACGCGACGACGAGCAGTCCGATGATCGCGGCGAGAGTCATGGCGTTTACGCTAGCTCGGCAAAGGAGCGAATGCGAGGATGCTCTGTGGGATTAGGGACGGGGATTGGGGACTCGAGCTCGCGCATGCACAACGCCGTCCGCATTTCCGCGACGCGCGCGGCATCGAGCTCTGCGACGACGTCGGAAACGAACAGGATGTCACGCGGTGAGCGACCCAGCGCCGTCGCGATCTTTCGGTAGCTGATCCCTTCCCGCTTTGGTCCGGTGGTCGTGTCGAAGTAGCCGGACAGAAACGGCGAGAGGTCGCCGGCCGTGGTATTGGCGAAATGATTGCGCTGCGCCTGGACGCTGCCTGAAGAGAAAATGGCGATCGTCTTGCCGGCAGCGTGCCAGCGCTCGAACGCGGGGCGCACGTCGGGATAGACTTCGCCTTTCCCCTTCAGCTCGCCTGCGCGATACCCGGCTTCCCAGATCCGTCCCTGCAGCGCTTTGAGTGCCGTCGATTTGCGGTCGCGATCCATCAGCCAGTAGACGTAGGCTTCCGGATTCCACGCAGGAAGGTCAGGGTTGGGCGGTTCGGCGGCGTATTCCGCCCGGAGCAGCGCGATGTCTCCCTGCTCCAAATAGTCGTGCACGCGCGCGCGCGCGTACGGAAACAGCACCTGATGGACGAATTCGATCGGGGTAGTGGTGCCTTCGATGTCCAGCAGGATCGCGCGAATGTCGTTCAGCGCGAGCCCGCTCCGCTCAGCGGGATGTACGTCGGTCCCAGGCACAGCGGTTGGAAGCCCTTATCCGTCCCGCTGTTCGTGTAATGCGGCGTCCATCCGGCCTTATCCTGGAACAGACGAATCGCGCGAATGTCACGATCGGCACACAGATCGAACCAGTGCCACGTGCCGCGCGGTACGCGAATCAGATCCCCCGCTTCGACCTCGATGGCGATGACCGGCCCCTGTCCCTCGCGCGGATGGATGTGAAACAGGCCGCGGCCCCGGACGATGAACCGCACTTCGTCCTCATCGTGCCAATGCTCGGTGCTGAACTTCGCGAGCATCGCCTCGAGGTTGGGCGTTGCCGGTGTGACGTCGATGACGTCGGCCGTGACGTAGCCGCCCCGAGCCTTCAGTTGCTCGATCTCCGGTGCATAGGCGGCCAGAACCGCGTCGGGGGGGGCATTCGCGGCCGCGCGCTGGGCCAGCGGCCAGCGCTCGTAGTCGATACCCAACTTGGCGAGATACGCCGTCACCTCTGCCTGATCGGTCAGGGTGCGCTGCTCTGCCGGAATTTTCACGGTTGCCATGCGATGCCTCGCTTTCGTCCCATCACTTCGAACAAGAATTCAAGGATCTCGATCTGCCGCTTGGCGTCGGCGAGATCGCTGCCCCAGGTGTAGAGCCCGTGGCGCCGGATCAGAAACCCGTGCGCCTCGGGATTCTCACGCAGCACCACTTCAACCTGTGGCACAGCACGTGCCCAATCCTGCCTATTCTCGATGACCGGCAACCGCTCGCGATGCTCGTGCGTGCGAATGCCATCCAAACCCTTGAGCATCTCATAGCCTTCGATCATGAGACGGCCATCGGTCGCCGCGTCCGACAGAATCGTGCTCCAAATGGAGTGCGTATGCAACACTGCGCCCGCGCCCCGAGCGCGCACGATTGCCAGATGTAACGTCGCTTCGGCCGACGGCGTGCCCGATCCCTGGAGCACCCGTCCGCGCGCGTCGATCTCGACGATGTGACTCGCCTCGAGCAGGCCCTTGTCCACGCCACTCGTCGTGATCGCGAGCGTAAGGGGTTCCTTGCGCACGACCGCGCTGAAGTTGCCGCTCCTGCCGAGTGCCCAGCCGCGCTCGTAGCAGTGACGGCCGACGTCGGCCAGCTGGTCGGCGAGACTCTCGAACGACGCTGTGACGAATGCGCGGGACATGTCTGAAGAATAAGCGCGTCAGCCGAGCTCGAGCGAGCAGCTTCCAAGGCGGGCCGGCCAACGCGGCGTGAGCGAGATGCCCTGGACCGTTTCCTCAAACCCCCGCTCACTGCGGGCGACCGTGGTGATCTTGGAGCGCCAGACGTCGGCGTCAGGTTGAAGGCGCAGCGACACTTCACGCGCCAGCGACAGCTCGGGTGCGAACACCGCGTTGGCGGGTGCTGCCGACCCGTTCCACGTGTACGCGACGTCGAGACGGCCCGCCTGGTCGAATGTCAATCGTTTCTCGAGATCGTTGCCCTGCAGGACGACGGTGGCGGAATCGCCACTCACGGACACGCGGGCGCTCATCGGCGCGGCTGCCCACGACCGGATCGCGGTGTATTTCGCGCTCGCGTAATCGTCCGCGGACACATCTGCGCCTAGCAGCCGCTCTACGAGGATCGCGCGCGGCTCGGCGTCGACCGGCGGCAGCGCCGTGAGCCGAGATGCCTTTTCGATGTCGTGGATGCTCGCGGTGCCGCCGCCGCTGTCACCGTGGCCGTGTGCCTGCTGCTTTGGGAGCTCGTGATACGATTCGCGCCGCCGGGTGAGGACATCGGCGAGATTGATGAGGTCGCTGAATCGCGTGAGCACTTCGACGGCGCCGCCACGATGCGGACTGATCACGGCCGAGAACTCCGCGGAGTGGATCCACAGCTCGGGGTATCCGTCGCAGTCGAGATCGAGCTCCTCGTAGGCAAGCGACTCTCCGTGACGCAGGACGCGCTCGGCGATCGCGAGCTGGCGCCAGATGGCGTTCCGCAGATGCGGCAGATAGAGTCCGCCGAACACGCCGTGCCAGTACGCGTCATTGCATTGCGCGCGACCGATGGCCCGGCGGGCCTCCGGGGGATCGCCACGGCTCCGTGACAGCGTGGAGAGCGCCATCATCGTCTTGTGCATGCGGTTCGACTCCGGGTACTTGACCAGGAAATGGTGCCAGTGTCCTCCCCGCACGAACGCGGACGCCGCCGCCAGCTGTTCGGGCCCCAACTCCTCCTCCAGCGTCGTGAGCTCCCGCTGGGCCGCTGGTGGCAGCGCCCACTTCTCCATCTCCCGGTACGA
>WNGI01008295.1_pt1 | contig 11853 bp, 10 predicted proteins | sample 5400621 | NCBI WGS metagenome assembly WNGI01 (sample SAMN13153374, study PRJNA577476) | soil metagenome | isolation source: 20 cm soil or saprolite under Garry oak tree replicate 1 | place: USA:California | collected 2016-06-15
GGTCGTTCGGGTGTCGAAGCCTCCGGAGCCCTTATCGAGCAGGTCGTCCAGGCGGTACGGATGCGTATGCGCGTCGACGATCTGGAGACCCGACAGGTCGACGTCAGTCATCCAAGCCTCCCGTCAATAGCGCCATCGATGCGCCCGAACCATGTCGGCCGGATCCATCGCAGCGAACAGGGCGTTCTCGCCCCGCCGGGTCGCGAGGAACGCGTCGAACAGGACATCGCCCATCGCGCTTCTGATGACGGTCGATCGTTCGAGCTCGCGGATCGCTGCGCCGAGTGAAGAGGGGAGCTGCCGGATCCCGAGTGCGCGGCGTCGCGCCGCGGGGATCGACGCCGGATCGTCGAGGATCGGCTCGGGGAGCGTCAGCTCGCGTTCCACGCCGTCGATGCCGGCGGCGACGATCGCACCCAGGGCGAGATACGGGTTGGCCGCGGGATCCATCGACTTCAGCTCGAGGTTCGCAGCGTCCGGGCGGCTCCCGACCATCCCGGTCACGAACCGCAGCGCGGCCTCCCGGTTCTCCCGTCCCCAGACGGCCCACGGACCGCTCCATCGGTGTGGCTGGAGCCGCTGGTAACTCGCGACCGACGGAGCGGTGATCGCCGTGAGCGCGGGCAGCGATCCCAAGACGCCGGCCGTGAAGGCCTCGGCCTCGCGGGTCATGCCTTCCGGTCCGCGGCCGCCGTTGAAGACGTTGCGACCGCGCCGGTTCCACAGGCTGAGGTGCAGGTGCGCTCCGTTGCCGACGAGCCCGGGGAACACGACCGGGGCGAACGAGGCGACGAACCCGTGGCTCCGGGCGACGGCGCGGATCGTGTGCCGCAGGACCAGGTTCGTATCGGCGATCGCGATCCCGGCGCCGTGCGGGATCGACACCTCGAGCTGTCCGGTCGAGTACTCCGGGTGGAACTGCATCACGCCCGTGCCCTGTTCCTCGAGGGCGCGGATCAACGTCGTCGCGAACGGCTCGACCTCGGCGAGGGCGATCGCGCTGTACGCGGGCCCCGGATGTGCGGGCTGCGGATCCTCCTGCGATCCACCCGTAGTCCGATGGCCGAGGAAGAACTCCATCTCGTAGGCGCCGCGCAGCTCGAGCCCGAAGCCCGCGAGCCGCTCGAGCATCCTCCTCGCGAACGTCCGGGTGCAGGCCGGATACGGCTCGCCTTCCTGATCGAGCTGGTCGACCGGTGCGATCGCCCAGCCGGGGCTCGCCGCGAGCGGCATCGTTGCCGCGGGGTCGGGCATCAGACGCGTGTCGCCCGCCGGTCCCCCGAGGTCGGGCGACGACGTGATCGAATCATCGACGAGGAAGACGGAGAACACGGGCGAGAGTCCGATCCCGAACCGGACGGCGTCCTCGAAGCGATGCAGCGGGACGCATTTCACGAGCGTCACGCCGGCGTTGTCGACCATCGCGAGCGCCACCGTCTCGACGCCGGCGGCGGCGAGTCGCCGCGCCGCCTTCGCGGCAGCGGCGCCCGCGCCGCCCCCCGCCGCTCTCGAGCCGCCAGCCATCGGGGCTAGAACAGCTCCAGGTACTCGGCGCGCTCCCAGTCCGTGACCGAGTCCGTGAACCGAGAAAGCTCGTAGCGCCGCATGGCCGAGTACACGGTCACGAACTCTTCGCCGAAGAACTCCTTCGTCGCCGGCTCCTGCTCGAGCGCTTCCAGCGACTCCTCGAGCGCGATCGGGAGCTTCTCGAACGATGGATCCTCCTCGGCCGGGACACCCGGCGTGGCCGGCTCGGGTGCGGGCAACCCCTCCTCGATGCCGCGCAACCCTGCCTGGATCAACGCCGCCCCGACGAGGTAGGGATTCGAGAGCGCCGACGGCGCGCGGTACTCGATGTGCTTGTGCTCCGGGCCGCCGCCCTTCACCCGGACGAGCGCGGAGCGGTCCTCGAGGCCCCACGAGATGTTCGACGGACTGAACGTATGCGGCCGGCGCCTCCGCAGACAGTTCACGGTCGGAGCGATCACCGCATCGAACGCGCGCGCATACTTCAGGATCCCGGCGATGAACGAGCGACACATGTCGGTCATCCCGTGCGGGTCGTCGGCGTCGCCGAACACGTTCTTCCCCGAGTCCGCGGAGAGCAGCGACAGGTGGGTGTGACACCCGCTCCCCGAATGATCCGCCCACGGTTTCGTCATGAACGTCGCGAGGTAGCCGTCTTGCTTCGCGATCTCCTTGACGCCGTTCTTGAACGTGAAGGCGTCGTCCGGACCGGCGAGGCCGCGGCCGGGCGCGAAGTTGATCTCCCACTGCGACCCGGCGTACTCGCAGTTCGCGGTGATGATGTCCACTCCGACCTTCGGCATCTCCTCGATGATCCGGCGGATCGTCGGGACGTAGTCGTTCCGGACGGTGTTAAAGATGTGATAGCCCTCGAAGAGCGGCTCGTGCGTGTCCCCCGTCAGGAGATAGAACTCGAACTCCGAGCCCATCAGCGTGTCGAACCCCATCGCGCGAGCCTTCTCGAGCGCACGACGGAAGACGGAGCGAGGGGTCGCCGCCAGCGGTGTCCCGTCGTACCACTGCGCGTCACAGATGAACCTCGCCGTTCGATCCATCCACGGGATGACCGCGGCCGATCCCGGGTCGGGGAACAGCAACTGGTCGCCGTACCCCTTCTTGTCGTGGTACAGCGTCCCTGGGACGACGTCCGAACGTGTGTCGAGCACGCTCGCTCCCCCGTACATGTTGAGCCCCCGGTCGGCGTAGTCGAACGCGTGGGCGATCGGGATCGTCTTCGATCGCGAGATGCCGTGCATGTCGGGGAGCTCGAAGCGGACGAATCCGATCCCGTCCGACTGCCAGCCCCCGAGGATCTCCCTGACGTCGCTCATGCCGGCTCCTTCCGTCCCGCGCAACGGCTTCCCGGTGTGGTGGGTATACCTTGACGGCCCATTGGTTCGCAACGGGGCGTTGCCCTACGCTAGGTGGACCGTGCGGGCAGGCACGGCCCGCGTGAAGGGGAACCGGATGGCCAACGCGTCGATCCAGAGCGAGCGAACGCACGTCTTCCCGCTCGAGCTCGGACGGGCCATGCCGGTCATCGCCCGCGGCGACGGCGTCTGGATCGAAGACACCGCCGGTCGTCGGTACCTGGACGCGATGAGCGGCGGATCGATGGCGGCGACGCTCGGCCACGGCCGGCGCGACATCATCGAGGCCGCCCGCGTCCAGGCCGAGAAGCTCGCCTACGCGCACAACGAACGGCTCACGAACCCGCTCCAGGAACAGCTGGCGGACGAGCTGATCGCGGTCGCTCCGGAAGGGTTCGGTCGCGTGAAGTTCACGGTCGCCGGAGCGGACGCCATCGAGATGGCGATCCAGCTCGCCCGGAGCTATCACGTCGAGCGAGGCGAGGGCGATCGCTGGCAGGTGATCTCGCCGGCGCAGGCGTATCACGGCCCCACGATGGAGACCCTCGCCCTCACGGGACGACCCGGCCTGCACGGCCCGTTCGGCCCCTACCTGCCCCAACACCTCCATATCCCGCCGAGCACGTGGCGGTTCGACCCGAGCGGCGACGCGGCGCTCGAGGCGCTCGATCGCGCCCTCGAGCAAGCGGGTCCGGGGAACGTCTCTGCGTTCTTCTGCGAGGCGATCAGCGCCGCCGCCCTGCCCGCCTACACGCCGCCACGCCGCTTCTGGGAGGGCCTCGCCGAGCGCCGCGAGCGCTTCGGCTTCCTCGTGTGCTTCGATGAGGTCGTGACCGGCGTCGGCCGCACGGGGAACTGGTTCGCCGGCGCGGCGACCGCGTGCGTCCCCGACATCATCGCGACCGCGAAAGGGCTCGGAGCCGGCTATGCGGCGATCGGGGCCGTGCTCGTCCGCGAGCACGTCTACGACGCCGTCGCCCGGGGATCGCGGCGATTCGCCCCCGGGCACACCTGGGACGGGGCCCCGCTCGCAGCGGCGATCGGACTCGCGGTGTTGGCGGCGCTGCGGTCGGAGCGGCTCGTGGAGCGGGTCCGGGACCGCGGACCGAGCCTTCGGGATGAGCTCGAACACGCGTTGGCCGGCATCCCCCTCGTTCGCGAGGTGCGTGGCCACGGGTACCTGCTCGGGGCGGAATACGTCGATCCGCGCGACAACACCTCGTTCCTGCCGCGCGAGCTGCGGGTCGCCGGACGGATCGACGACGTCGCGTTCGATCAGGGCCTGATCACCCTGTCCACGCAGCCGACACGCGACGGCTTCGCGGGGGATCAGTCGTTGTTCGCCCCGGCGTTCACGGCGACGGACGAGGAGCTGGGGGAGATGGTTTCCCGGTTCGCCGAGGTGGTCGGTCGCGTCGCGGAGGACGTCGAGCGAGAGCTCTCGATCCCGTCCACCACCGGAGGAGCGGGATGAGCCCTCCCGATGCGTCTGGCTCCCCGATGCGGGCCCTGATCCTCCAGCACGAGGAGCCCACGCCGCCGGGCCTCGTCACCGAGTGGCTCGGTGGGCACGGCGCGAGCGTCGAGACGTTCCGGATCGACGCCGACGACCGCGAGGTGGATCCGACCGGGTACGACCTCATCGTGTCGCTGGGGTCGGAGTTCGCCGCGTTCGACGACACGAAGCCGTTCGTCCCTCGTGAGGCGAGCCTGCTGCGACGAGCGGTGGACGCGGAGGTGCCGGTGCTCGGCCTCTGCTTCGGCGGTCAGATGCTCGCGCGCGTCCTCGGCGGCGAGGTGTATCGCTCGTCCGACTCGGAGATCGGCTGGCTCCCGGTGAAGAGCACCGACCCCGAGATGGTGCCGGAGGGGCCGTGGTTCCAGTGGCACTTCGACAGGTTCGCGCTTCCGCCCGGAGCGACCCTGCTGGCCGAGACCGACGTTGGCCCACAGGCGTTCGTGCAGGGTCGGAGCCTCGGGTTGCAGTTCCATCCCGAGGTCACGACCGAGATCATGACCGACTGGGTGCGCGTGTACCGCCACGAGCTCGACGCGGACGGTGTGGATCCGGACGCCCTGCTCGAGGAGACGAAGCGACGTGCCGTGGACAGCAAGCGGATGTCGTTGCGCCTCATGGAGTGGTTCCTCCGCGATGTTGCGCGCCTCCATCCGGGCCGTTCGCGGGCGACCCTCGGCTGAGGAGACGACGATGGAGGGGGCGGTCCGGTCGGAGGACACGAAGGTGTTCCCCCGTTTCCTCGACGTGCAGTACCCGAACATCGAACGAGGCGACGGGGTCTGGCTCACCACGACCGACGGCCGGCGCATCCTCGACGCTTGCTCCGGCGGCGCCATGGTCGCGTGTCTGGGACACGGTGTCCCCGAGGTCGTCGCGGCGGCGGCCGGGCAGGCCGAGGCCATCTCGTACTTCTACAACCACCATTTCACGAACGAGCCGCAGGAGCGGCTCGCCGACCGTCTGCTGGAGATCGCGGCCCCGGAGATGGCGCGGATCCGGTTCGTCTCGGGTGGCTCCGAAGCCAACGAGACGGCGCTGCAGCTCGCGCGGCTCTACCACGTGGAGCGAGGCGATACGGACCGCTGGCGGGTCATCTCTCCCGCGCAGGCGTACCACGGTTCCACGATGGGAACGCTCGCCCTGAGCGGCCGTCACACGCTCCAGGAGCCGTACACCCCGTACCTCGCGCACCACCTGCACCTCGAGCCATCGACGTGGCGGTTCGATCCGACCGGCGAGGCCGCGCTGCGACGACTGGACGGACTCCTCGACGAGGCCGGGCCGGAGACGATCGCGGCGTTCTTCTGCGAGCCGGTGAGCGCAGCGGCGTTGCCCGCGTACTCGCCGCCGGAAGCGTTCTGGCGCGGGCTGGACGAGCGGCGCACGGAGCACGGCTTCTTGATCTGCTTCGACGAAGTGGTCACCGGGATGGGACGCACCGGGTCGTGGCTCGCCGCTCATCGGCTGCCGATCGAGCCCGACATCGTGACGGTCGGGAAGGGCCTCGGGGCCGGGTACGCGCCGCTCGGCGGGGTGTTCTGCAGGCAGGGCGTGTACGACGCGATCGATCGTGGCTCGCGCGAGTTCGACCTGGGGCATACGTGGGACGGCGCCCCGGTGTCGTCCGCCGTCGGCTTGGCGGTCCTCGATCTCCTCGTCGAAGGGCACCTGGTGGAGCGGGTCCACGACCGGGGACCCCGCCTGCGCGACGAGCTCGAAGCGGCGCTCGAAGGCTCCGAGATCGTCCGAGAGGTGCGGGGGCGCGGGTTCCTGCTGGGCGTGGAGCTCGTCGACCCGCGCGACGGCGAGTCGTTCCTCCCGGTCGAGCTGGACGCGGCATCGCTCGTGGACGACGCCGCGTTCGAACGTGAGCTCCTCGTCACGTCGACCCATCCACAGGCCGACGGCTTCGCCGGCGACCAGACGCTCATCGCTCCTGCGTACACGAGCTCGGACCACGAGCTGGGAGCGATGGTCGACCGTTTCGCCGCGACGATCGACGACGTGGAGCGCGCGATCAAGGACGCCTTGCCGAGGCTCGCATGAGCGCCGGCTCCGGTGAGGAGTTCGTCCTCCTCGGGATCCCCGACGTCAACGGCTCGATCCGAGGGAAGGCGCTCCGGCCGGATGCGTTCGACTCGGCCGTCAAGCACGGAACGGTGATGACGGACCTGATCCTCGGGCTCGACCCCGTGGACACGCCCATCGCCGACTACGAACGCTTCGGGATCCGAACGGGGGCAGCGGACCTGATCGTTCGCCCGGACGTCGAAACCCTCCGGGATCTCGCGTGGCGGCCGGGCTGGCGTGTCTGCCTGGCCACCCCAAGCTGGCCCGATGGTTCACCGTGCGGCTTCGCAACGCGCGAGGTCCTCCGGCGGGTCCTCGCCGACGCGGAAGATCTGGGGTACGAGGTGATGTCCGCGATCGAGTACGAGATCCGGATCTGGGATGCCCAGGGAAGCCCGACGTCGAGCGGTATCAGCTACAGCCTGAACGAGATCGGAGGCCACGACCGATTCCTCGACGAGCTCGTCCGCGCCGTGGAAGGGCTCGGGATCGAGCTCTCGGCCGTCCATACCGAGGCGGGCCCCGGCCTGTTGGAGCTCAACCTCGGCGCGCGGCGAGGGCTCGCGGCTGCCGATGACGCCGCCCTCCTGAAGTTCGGGGTCAAGCGGCTGGCCGCATCGTTGGGCCTGCGGGCCAGCTTCCTGGCGAAGACCGCCCCGGGAGAGGAGGGGTCGAGCGGACACGTCCACATGTCGTGGTGGCAGGGCGGAACCAGCGCGTTCGCAGCCGGCGGCCGCGATGCTGCGCTCCCCTCCGTGTTCCGGTCGGCGATCGCCGGCGTCCTGGAACACCTCCCGGCAGCCTCCTTACTGCTGAACCCGACGATCAATTCCTACAAGCGCCTCGTCCCCGGATGGTTCGCGCCGATCAACGCCACGTGGGGCTACGACAACCGCTCGTGTGCGGTGCGCGCGATCCGCTCCGACCGACCGGAGCTGTGGCGGTTCGAGTGTCGTCGGCCCGGCGCCGACGCCAACCCCTACCTGGCGCTCGCGGCGATCGGCGCGTCGGCGGCCGACGGGATCCGTAGGGGGATCGACCCGCCGGATCCTATCGTCGGAGACGCGTACGCCAGCGGGCTCCCCGAGCTGCCCTCCTCGCTCGAGTCGGCGCTCCACGCCTTCGAGACCGACGACGTGTTGCGGGGGTCGCTGGGGAAGGACTTCGGCGACTACTTCGCGACGTCTCGTGGATGGGAGCTCAAGGCTTGGCGCGAGACGGTGACGGACTGGGAGCGAGCGCGGTACGACCGATCCGTGTAGCGGCGGCCGTCGCTACGTGAACGCGCGGATCCCGGTAAGGACCTGGCCGATGACGAGGGTGTGGATCTCCTCGGTCCCCTCGTACGTGAGGACGGACTCGAGGTTCGTCATGTGGCGCATGATCGGGTACTCGAGCGTGATGCCGTTCGCTCCCAAGACACCGCGGGACAACCGCGCGATCGCGATGGCCTCACGGGTGTTGTTGAGCTTCCCGAGCGACACCTGTTCGGCGCGGAGCCGGCCCTCCTCCTTCATCCTCCCGAGCTGGTAGGCGAGGAGCGTGCCCTTCGTCAGCTCGACCGCCATGTCCGTCAGCTTCTTCTGCGTCAGCTGGAACGAGGCGATCGGCCGGTCGAACTGCACGCGCTCCTTCGCGTAGGTGAGCGCGGTCTCGAAACACGACCGCGCCGCGCCCATCACCCCCCACACGATCCCGTACCGCGCCTCGTTGAGGCAGCTCAGAGGGCCGCGCAACCCTTCGACGCCGGGGAGGTTCGCGTCCGCGGGGAGCCGCACGTCATCCATCACGAGCTCCGAGGTCACCGACGCGCGCAGCGACATCTTCCGGTGGATGTCGGGCGCGCTGAACCCGGGCAGGTCGCAGGGCACCAGGAAGCCGCGGATCCCGTCGTCCGTGTTCGCCCACACGACGGCCACGTCGGACACCCCGCCGTTCGTGATCCACATCTTCGTGCCGTTCACGATCCAATCGTCGCCGTCGCGGCGCGCGGTCGTTCGCATGGATCCCGGATCGCTCCCGCTGTCGGGCTCCGAGAGACCGAAGCAGCCGATCGCGTCCCCGCTCGCCATCCTGGGCAACCAGTGCGCCTTCTGCTCGTCGGAGCCGAACGCATGGATCGCGTACATCGCCAGCGCGCTCTGGACGGAGACGAACGATCGCAGCCCGGAGTCGCCGGCCTCGAGCTCCAGCTCGACCAACCCGTAGGCGACCGCGCCGAGGTCGCCGATCCCCGGCAGCTGCATCCCGAAGAATCCGAGCTCGCCGAGCTCCTTGGCCAGCTCCCGCGCAGGGAACTCACCCCGTTCGTACCAGTCGTCGACCTCCGGGAGGATGCGATCGTGCACCCACTCGCGGGCGAGGTCCCGGATCTGACGCTCCTCGTCGGAGAGCAGCGCATCCAGGTCCAGCAGATCCGACGGCTTGAGGTCGCTCATGGCTTCTCCTTGGCGTTCCCGGGTTCTCCCCTGCCGGGTTCTCTCTTGATGGTCCCACGAGGGACGTCCTTCTCGCGCGCCCGGCCGAGAACCTCGCCGGTGTGCTCGCCGAGGGACGGCGGCGGCAGGTCGTAACGGATCGGCGTCAACGACATGCGCAGTGGGTTGGCCACAGTATCGACCTCGATCCCGTCCCGCCGCCGAAGCGTCGCGACGGGATCGAGGCCGACCGTCCGGGCGTAGGCGAAGGCCTCGGCCACATCGTGGACGACGCCGCACGGGATCCCGTCCCGCCGCAAAAGGTCGACCCATGAGGCCGCGGACGCGGAGCGCAGTCGCGCCTCCAACGCTCCGACGAGCGCGTCCCGGTTCGTCACCCGACCGCCGTTGGTCGCGAAGCCGGGGTCGTCCGCGAGCGACTCGACGCCCAGCGACCGGCAGAGCGTCCGGAACTGCCCGTCGTTACCCACCGCGATCACGATGGGCCCGTCGGACGTGGCGAACGTCTCGTAGGGGGCGATGCTCGGGTGCCGGTTCCCCATCCGATGGGGAACGACGCCCGCCGTCAGGTACCCGCTCGCCTGGTTGACGAGCGAGAACAACGTGGTCGACAGCAGATCGAGACCTTCCGAGGCTCGCCCTGGGGATCGCCGGTGACACTCATCAGGCCGCCGACCGCTTGTGCCAGGAAGTCGTAGCCGGCGACGTCCCCACGACCGATCCCCAGGATGCTGCAGTACACGACGGCGGGATTCGAAGCCCGGACCGCCGGCTCGTCCAGTCCGAGGCGGTGCATCACGCCGGGTCGGAAGTTCTCGATCACGACGTCGGCCCGGCGGGCGAGATCCTTGGCGGCGTCCAGGTCCGTCGGGTCCTTGAGGTCGAGGGTCACGCTCCGCTTGTTCCGGTTCAGCCCCAGGTAGTAGCTCGAATCGCCCTCCGGGGACCACGGCGGGCCCCACGCGCGCGTGTCGTCGCCGCCGGCGGGGTTCTCCACCTTGACGACGTCGGCGCCCAAGTCACCGAGGATCATCGTCGCGAGCGGTCCGGCCAGGACGCGGGAGAAGTCGGCGACGAGGACGCCGTCGAGAGCGCTCGGTGGGCGAACCTCGTTAGGCACGGGTCAGACTGTATCCGTGCGCCCCTCGATGGGGCGTGCCCGATAGGCTGCGACGGTGAACGTCGTCGTGTGTGCGAAGCTCGTCCCGACCGGCACGCCGACCCTCGGTCCGGATCACCTCGTGGTGCGGAGCGGCGTCGAGGGGATGCTGGACCCCGGCGACGAGTACGGCTTGGAGCTCGCGCTCCAACTCACGGAGCAGCACGGCGGGGACGTGACCGTCGTCTCGATGGGGCCCGAGGAAGCGGGACAGGCCCTCCAACGTGCGCTCGCCATGGGCGCGGGCCGTGGGGTGCTCGTGACCGATCCGGCGCTCCGCGGAGCGGACGCGCTCGTGACCGCCCGTGTCCTCGCCGCGGCGATCGCGACGTATCCCTTCGACCTCGTCGTTGCCGGCGTCGAGTCGACCGACGGGTACACCGGGACGCTGCCGGTGACCGTCGCCGAGTTGCTCGGGATCCCGAGCGTGACCGCGGTCCGGCGCCTCGAGCCCTCGGACGCCGGCGCTCGCATCGAACGGATGACCGAACGGGGGTACGACGTCTACGAATGCCCGCTTCCCGCCCTCGTCACGGTCACGGCGGGCTCGGTCGAACCGCGGTACCCGAGCCTCAAGGGCATCATGCAGGCGAAGCAGAAGCCGGTCGACCGGCCGAGCCTGCAGGACCTCGGACTCCCGGACCTGGCCGCGACACAGACCGTCACCGCGGTGACGGATGCGCCGACCAAGGCCGGCGGCGAGGTCGTGCAGGGTGACGAGGCCGTCGGAAGGATCGCCGACCTCCTCGCCGAGGCGAAGGTGATCTGAACCGTGGCCCGAGCCTGGGTGTACGCGGAGATCACGCCGGATGGCCCGCACCCGGCCGCGCTCGAGCTGCTGACCCATGCCCGGTCGTTCGACGGAACGCCGGCGGCGATCGCGCTCGGCCCGGGCGCTGCCGAGGCGGCGGTCGAGCTCGGGGCGCACGGCGCCGCGACCGTGTACGCCTCCGACGATCCGGTCTTCAGCGAGCATCCAGGGAGGCCGGCCGCCCACGCGCTGGCGGGCCTGATCGAGGCGGAGGCTCCCGATGTCGTCCTGTTCGCACAGACCTACGACTCGCGCGATGTGGCCGGCAGGCTCCAGGGGAGGATCGGATCGGCCCTCATGGGCAACGCCACGAGCATCGCTGATCCGCGACACGCGCGGGCGGAGATCTTCGGCGGCACGAAGATCGTCGACGTCGAGCTCGCCGGGCCGGCGCCGACGCTCATCCTCCTGCGACCGAAGAGCATCGCCGCCGAACCGACGGGTGGCACAGCACGGGTCGTGCCGGTCGACGCCGACGTGCCCGAGGACGTCCGGGGCGCGCGGGTCGTCGAGCGCCACGAAGAAGCGGCGACCGGCCCCAGGCTGGAGGACGCGAAGGTGGTGCTGGCCGGGGGACGAGGGCTGGGCGGGCCCGACGCGTTCGCGATGCTCGACGAGCTGGCGAGCGCGATCGGCGATGCGGCCGTCGGCGCCTCTCGCGCCGCCGTCGACGCCGGGTGGGTGCCCTATAGCTACCAGATCGGGCAGACGGGCAAGACCGTCAAGCCCGAGGTCTACCTCGCCGCCGGGATCAGCGGCGCGCTGCAGCACATCGTGGGGATGAAGGGAGCGAAGCGGATCGTCGCGGTCAACAAGGACGCGGACGCTCCGCTCCTCGCGATGGCCGACCTGGGCGTGGTGGGCGATCTGTTCCAGGTGCTCCCCGCCCTCACGGAGGAGATCCGCCGACGCAAAGGCTCCTGAGCGCCCTCGCCCTCGCGGTCGTCCTGACCGTGGCG
>WNGI01005042.1_pt1 | contig 11852 bp, 10 predicted proteins | sample 5400621 | NCBI WGS metagenome assembly WNGI01 (sample SAMN13153374, study PRJNA577476) | soil metagenome | isolation source: 20 cm soil or saprolite under Garry oak tree replicate 1 | place: USA:California | collected 2016-06-15
ATCAGCACCTTCTTGAACATCAGGGCGTGATGTCGCCGCGCAGCCCGGCCGCGGCCGTGGTGCCGCCGAACGCCTGGCTCTCGCCCGAGTCCACGCCCGAGACCTTCAGCGCGAACTCGCTCGGATTCGTGGCGTAGAAAATCGCGCTCTCGTAGCTGACGGTGCCCTGCTGGTACCAGTGAAACAGCGACTGGTCGAAGCTCTGCATCCCGTATTGGACCGACCCCTGGGCGATGAGGTCGGGGATGCTCAGCGACTTCGTGAGGTCGCGCATGTTTTCCTGCACGGCCGCGGTGTTGATCAGCACCTCGGACGCGGGCACCCGTCCCTTGCCGTCCTTGCGCGGCACCAGGCGTAACGAGATGATCGCCTGGAGCGCGGTCGACAGGAGGTGGCGCACCTCGTCGTGCTGATGCGGCGGGAAGAACGAGATCACACGGTTGATCGTCTGCGTCGCATCCGTGGTGTGCAGCGTCGAGAACACCAGGTGCCCGGTGTCCGCCGCCTTCAGCGCGGTGTCCAGCGTCTCCATATCCCGGATCTCGCCGATCAGGATCACGTCGGGGGCCTGCCGCAGCACGTGGCGTAAGGCGGCGTTGAACGACAGTGTGTCGTTCCCCACCTCGCGCTGCGAGATGTTGGCCAGGTTGTCGCGGTGCAGGAACTCGATCGGATCCTCGATCGTGATGATGTTGACCCGCCGGTTCGTGTTGATGTGGTTGATCATCGCCGCGAGCGCCGTCGACTTCCCCGATCCCGTCACTCCGGTGACCAGCACCAGCCCCCGCGGCCGCAGGCCGATCTCCTCGAGCACCGGCGGCAGGTTCAGATCGCGGATCGTTTTGACTTCGTACGGAATAGCCCGGAAGGCGAACGCCACCGTCCCGCGCTGCTGGTACACGTTGGTTCGGAACCGCCCCACCCCCGGCACGCCGATCGCGAAGTCCGCCTCCTTGTGCTCGGCGAACTCCTTCACCTGTCGGGGGGTCATGATCTGCTCGGCGAGCGACTTCAACTCCTCCGGCTTGAGCGGGGAGGCGTCGAGCGGCACCAGCTCGCCGTTCACCCGGATCGTGGCCGGCCGGCCCACCTTGAGCAGCAGGTCCGACGCGTTGCGCTGGACCATGTGGGTGATGGCCGCCTTGAAGTTGAACGTCGCTGGTCCGCCGTGGGGGGCTTCAGGCATGGGGGTCCACCCGGAAGAGGAGCTGGCCGAACTCGACGGGCTGGGCGTTCTCCACCAACACTTCCCGCACCACGCCCGCGACCTCGGACTCGATTTCGTTCATGATCTTCATCGCTTCGATGATGCAAACCACCTGGCCCGTCGCGACCCGGCTCCCGGCCTTGACGTAGGGATCGGCGCCGGGCTCCGGGGCCGAATAGAACGTTCCGACCATGGGCGACTTGATCTCGACGAGATGAGACAGTGCCGGCGCCGCGGGCGCCGCGAGCGGCGCGCCGGGCCCCGCCACCGGCCCCGGGGCGTGCGCCTGCGCGACGACCACATGCTGGCCGCTCTCGTTGGTCGAGTGCCCGGCCCGGCTCACGCGAACCGACGCCCACGCCCCGAACAAACCCCGACGGACCTCGATCGCACCAAGCTCGGGCGCCTCCCTCAGGATCCGCACCAGCTGGGCGATGATGTCGAGGTTCATGGCTCCCAAAGTTACACGAGCTCCAGGAGGTCCGTCAGCCCGTCGCTCAAGAGCTCCGGCCCCGCCGGCGCGAGATGAAGGTCGTCTTCGATCCGCACGCCGCCGTCGCCCGCCAGGTACACGCCCGGCTCGATCGTCACCACCGCACCCGCCGGCAGCGGATCGTCGTTGGTCCGCGAAAGCCGGGGCGCTTCGTGCACTTCGAGCCCGAGCCCGTGACCGAGCGAGTGGCCAAACGCCTCGCCGAATCCGCGGGCCGCGATCGGATCGCGCGCCAGCGCATCCGCTTCGCGCCCGCTCATGCCGGCGCGCACGCCGGCGCGCGCGCGCTGCTGCGCCTCGCGGACCAATCCGTACAGCACCCGCTGGCGCTCGGTCGCCCGTGCCCCTACCACCACGGTGCGCGTGATGTCCGCGCAGTAACCATCCACCTGAGCCCCGAAGTCTAGCAGCAGCCACTCCCCGGCCGCCACCGCGCGGCGGCTCGAGCGCGCGTGCGGCAACGCGCTGCGCGGGCCCGACGCCACGATGGTGGCGAACGGATGGCCTTCGCTGCCCAGCCGGCGCAGCGCCCCCTCGAGCACGCCCGCGATCGCCAGCTCGGTCATGCCGGGGCGCACCTGCGCGAGCGTCTGCCCGAACGCCTCGCCGGCCAGGAGCGCGGCACTGCGGATGGCCGCCACCTCGCCATCGTCCTTCGCCGCGCGCAGCCGCTCCACCAGCTCCGTCGTGGGCATCCAGCGCCACGCCTTCCCCGCCTGCGCGAACCGCTCCGCGTCGTGCACCGACAGCGCCTGGGCCTCGTAGCCCAGCGTGCCGAGCGACCCCAGCGTGGTGAGCTCCTTGAAGAAGCGGTCCCATACGCTGGTGCCGTCCACTTCGACCCGCGCCACCGCACCGGCTTCGGCCCGCGCCTGCGCATCGTAGCGAAAGTCGGTCACCAACAGCACGTCGGCCCGCGTGATCGCGACGACCGCCGCCGAGCCCGAGAAGCCGGTGAGGTAGCGGATGTTGGCGTGCGACGTGACCACCAGCCCGTCCAACGCCTCCGCTTCCAGAGCCCGGACGAGCGCTTCCTGCCGGGCGCGCCGCCGATCAGCCTCCATGGCGGGCCTGGAGAAAGCCGACCAGACCCTCGAGTCCCAGCCGATAGCTCTCGGCACCGAAGCCGGTCACCATCCCCACGGCGGCGTCCGCGAGCATCGAGCGCCGCCGCTCCGGCTCGCGCGCGAAGATGTTCGAGAGATGCACCTCCACGAACGGCATGCGCACCGCGAGCAGCGCATCGCGCACCGCGAGACTCGTGTGCGTGAACGCGGCGGCATTGATCAGCAGGCCGTCCGCCCTCCCTTTGAGCCCCTGAATCGCATCGACCAGCTCGCCCTCGTGGTTCGTCTGCGTCCACGAGACGTCGACGCCGAGCGCGCGCGCCTGCTCGCGCGTACGCGCCTCGATCTCCGCGAGGGTGACCCGCCCGTACAGCTCCGGCTCTCGCTCCCCCAGCAGATTCAGGTTCGGGCCGTTCAACACGGCGATGTGCACTAGTGCCGTTCCCGCGGATTGCCGGGCGCGGCTCCGATGTGGTGGGGCGCGATCGACGGGAACGGCACTAGGACTTGAGGCCCCTGAGCCAGGCCTGGAACTGATCGAGGTCGCCCTCGTCCTCCACCGGCGGACGCAGTCGGCCGCCGGAGCTCCGTGCGGGTGGCTGCGCCGGTGCGCCGCTCTCGCCAGGCGACGCGGCTGCGCCCCCGCCCCCAACCCCCCCCGCGCTCCCTCCCCCCCCACTCGCCGGCTCGGAAGCGCTGAAGAACTGGTCGAATGAGAACCCGCCGGTCTGCTGCGGAGCCGGTGACGGCGGAGGGGCCGGGTGCGGCGCGGGGAGCGGGGGAGGCGGGACTTCCCGTGCCGGGGCCAGGGCCGAGTTCCGTGGGCCTTCGTCCCCGAACACCTGGTCGAGCGAGATACTGTCGGCCGCCGGCCGGGTCGCCTCGCCCGGAGACACCACCGTGTGCGCGCGAGCCGGCTCGGGATCGGAGTGAGCGATGGCAAAGGCCGCGTCGAGTGAGGATCCGGCCGGTGGATCCGGTGGCTCGGACGCCGGCGTGCCGGGTCGGCCGGCGAGAATGCGCTTCAGGAAGACCTGGACGGTCTCACCCGTCTCTCGTCCCGCCTCCCGTGCCCCGCCCCCGGCGATCGATTCGACCCGTCCCCGCAGTCGCACGTCCGCCGGGCGCTGCGCCAGGAGCGCCTGGTACACGCGCAGGGCATCCTCCTGATGACCCTGTCGGAGATACAACTCGGCCATTGTCTCGGTGAGCACCGGCTCGGCGCGCGACAGCGCGGCGGTGTCCGCTGCGCCATCGTCGTCCGACAGTACGACCGCGGCAGGCGGGGGGGTTGGCGGCGGGGGGGGGGCCGCTGGGAACGGAGGCGCCGGGGGGGGAGGCGCGGCCTCGGTCACGTCGTCGGGCATGATCAGCGGCAGATCGATCGTCGGCTCGTATTCCGGCTCCGCCCGTTCTGCCGGCGCCGCGAAGGTCCCGCTTTCGAACTGCGTATGCGCCAACCCCTCGACCACCAAGTCCTGGGGCTTGAGCTCGACCTCCTCCTGCACCTCGATGCCGTCCGCTTTTGCGGCGCTGTGCGCCGCCGCGTTGAAGTCGAGCGTCCCGTCGAACGTTTCGATGTCGGCGGGCGTACCCCGCACGTCGAGCGAGGGAGAGGTTGGCTCCTCCGACGCGTGCTCGATCATCAGGTCCCGCAGGGGCTGGGGCGGAGAATGCGGGGCCGCTTCCAACACCAGCCGCGCGACCGGCTCCGGGGTGTGCTTCGGCGCCGACTGCGCCGCCTTGCTTTTGGCTCGCGCCAGTGCCTCGGCCGCATCGCCGTTCATCGGATCGGCCGACAGCAGGCGGCTGAGCCAGTCGGCCGCCTCGCCGAACCGGCTGCCGCGCTCGGCGATTTCCGCCAGGATCTTGAGTGCGAGAACGTTCTCGGGGTCGAGCGTCAGGACCTTGCGAAACACATCGGAAGCGCCGGCGTCGTTTTTCTGATCGATCATGCAGCGCCCAAAGACGATATGCGCGCTGACGTAGTCGGGGTGCCGCTCGAGGCCGGCGGTGCACAGCTCGATGGCCCTATCTAGTTCTCCTGCCTTACGATAGGCGTCGGCCAGGGGGGCAAAGTTACGTCCCTTGGGGTTCTCGGCCCACCGCTTCTCCAGCTTTTCTATTTCGCTAGTGTAGGCCACGCCCTAAGTGCTTGGGGGAGTTGGACAAAGATAGTGTTTGCTCGGGCGCGCTGTCAATCGGAATCGCACCCGCGCGCTTGAGTTTTCGTGTTGTGGTTCTTAGACTTATGCCCCTCCCACCATGCTCTCGTCGGAGTCTGGCCCCATATGATGCGCGCGATGCGTGAGATCACGAAGCCTGTCTTCTGGGTCGTGGCGATCACGTTCATTGGTTGGATGGCGTACGGGCAGGTCAGCGATATCATCGGCGGGGGAAGGGACGTCGTCCTCAAGGTGGACGGCACCGTCGTGCGCTCCCAGCCGTTCCAACAGCAATATCAGGCGACCCTGGAGCAGTATCGGCGCCAGCAGGGAGGCGGGCGGTTGACGCGCGAGGACGAGCGGCAGCTGCAGGATCGCGTTGCCGACCAGTTCATCCAAAAGATCCTGCTCGACCGGGCGTACCGCCGCTTCGGCATCACGGTCTCGGACGACGAAATCATCCAGGCCGCACGCAGCGCGCCGCCGCCCCAGATCATGCAGCAGGTGCTCCAGGACCCGACCTTCCAAACGAACGGTCAGTTCGACATCACCAAGTGGCAGCGGTACATCTCGAGCGCCGGCTCCGAGTTCGCGTCTCAGGTCGAGCAGCTGTATCGCGAGTACCTGCCGCAGCGCAAGCTGGAAGAGTACCTGACGGCCGACGTCTACGTGTCCGACGCGAAGCTATGGCGTACCTGGCGTGACCAGCACGAATCGGTGACGGTTGCCCTGCTCGCCGTACGTCCGGAAGACGTGCCGGATTCGCTGGTGCCGGTGTCGGACGCGGAGCTCGAGCGCTACTACGGCGCGCACCAGGCGGATTTCAAGCGACCCGCCGCCGCCTGGCTCAGCTACGTCGAGCTGCCGCGCATCCCCAACGCCGCCGACAGCGCGGCGGCCTTGGCGCACGCCCGCGCGTTGCGGGCGGAGATCGCGGCGGGTAAGGCCAAGTTCGACGACGTCGCGAAAAAGGAGTCCGCGGACTCGGGGACCGGCCCGCGGGGCGGGGATCTGGGGTGGGTCAAGCGTACCGGCGCCGGCTTTGTCGCCCCGTTCGCCGCGGTGCTGCACCGTCTCGCGCCGGGTGCCCTCAGCGAGCCGGTGCTCACCGAGTTCGGGGTTCACCTCATCCGGATCGACGCCGCCAAAGGCGATTCGGTGCACGTGCGCCACATCCTCGTCCCGATCGTGCCCCAGGGCGCGCATCTGGACGCGGTCGATGCGCGCACAGATACGCTGGACCGGCTGGCCGCGGACCAGACCGATGGCAGCCGACTGGACAGCGCCGCCAAACGGCTGGACCTCCCGCTCGCCCGCGCGCCGAAGCTCGTCGAGGGGGAGCGGCTGCGGCTCGGCGCGTCCGTCCCGGACGTCAGCGTGTGGGCGTTCGAGGCGCGCCGGGGTGAGACGAGTCCGGTGATCGATGCAGCCCAGGCGAGCTACGTGTTCCGGCTCGACTCGCTCGAGGCGGCGGGCGTACCGCCGCTCGCGGGCATCCGTGGTCGGGTCCTCGCCGCGGCGCGCTACGAGAAGAAGAAGGCCGTGGCGCGCGAGCGGGCGGAGCAGGCCGCGACCGCGCTGCGCGACGCCAGCGACCTCCTTTCGACCGCCCGGGCGCGGGGATTCCCCGTCGAGAAGCTGGGCCCCTTCACACGAGTGACCGCGCCCGTACAGTTCGCGCGCAATCCCGTCTTGCTGGGAGCAGCCTTCGGGCTGCGACCGGGCGAGCGCAGCGGCGTCATCGCGGACGAGACGGGGTGGTTCTTGCTGCAGGGTCTGGCCCGCGCCGGCGCCGACTCCGCCGCGTGGCTGAAGCAGCGCGCCCAGCAGCGCGAAGCGCTGATCCGGCCTGTCGAGCAGGCGCGGCTCCAGCAATTCGTCACCGCGCTGCGCGCCGACGCCAAGATCGTCGACCGCCGCAGCGAAATGTTCCGATCGGCGGCCGCCAGCGAGAGTTAGTCGTTCAGGCGCTTCGGGTCACCCGAGGAGAGGGGGCTCGAGGTGGGTGGCTGGACGCTGCGCGGGGGCGCGCTGGGCGGGTCGTCGCTCGTGGCGTCCTTGAGGCTGCGCTTGAACTCCTTGATCCCCTGCCCCAACGAAGATCCGATCTCCGGGATCCGCTTCGCGCCGAACACCAGCACCAGCACGAGCAGCAGGATCAGGATGTGGCTGAACGACAGGTCCCCGAACATAGCGCGCCTCGCTTCAAAAGATCGATCGGGCGACGTAGTAAGCGATCGCCACGCCCACGAGCGCGAGCAGGGACACGTCGAGTCCGAGCGGCCCGAGGGTGATCGACACCACCAGCAGGTCCATGTGGACCGGCCCCAGCGTGGGGGTCACCGACCAGGTAAAGATCTCCTTCGCCGGCCCCTGCGGCAGGAAGCGCCGCAGGAACGAGTGGACGAAGCCCCCCAGCACAAACCCGGTGGCCAGCACGCCAAAGTAAAATAGCGGCCTGCGCGGGCCTTGCGCCACGGGCTAACTGCGCCGCTCCACGGCGTACGCAATGCTGTCGCGCAGCGCGTCGCGCGCCGGCGACGGGGGGAGAGTGTCGAGCTCCGCGTCCGCCTGCTGGGCCAGCTCGAGCGCGCGGCGCCTCGCGTAGTCGAGGCCCCCGGCCGCCGCCACGCAGCGCACCACGTCCGCCACGAGCGCATCGTCCGGTTCGGACACCCGCATCAGCTCGGCGACGAGGCGGCGGTCGGCGGGTGGCATGGCGCCGAGCGCCGCAATGAGCGGCAGGGTCACCTTGTGCTCCCGCAGGTCGAGCCCCGACGGTTTCCCCGTCACCGTCTCTGCTTCGGTGTAGTCCAGCAGGTCGTCGGCGATCTGGAACGCCATGCCGAGCCGCAAGCCGAAGCGGGCCAGCGCCTCACGATACGCGGCGGGCCCGTGGAGCGCGCCGACCTCGCAGGCCCCGGACAGGAGCGATGCCGTCTTGGCCCGGATGAGCTGGTCGTACTGCTCCTCGCTGTACGCGAGCTTGTCGTGCGCCTCGAGCTGGCGCATCTCCCCGATCGTCATCTCGTTCGTCACGCGGGCGAACACACGCAAGGGCTCGCGATCGTCGAGGCGAACCAGCTCGATGATGGCCCGCGAGTACAGGTAGTCGCCCATGATCACCGCGACCTGGTGCGAGAACAGCGCGTTGAGCGTCGGCATGCCGCGCCGCAGTACGGAGTGGTCGACCGAGTCGTCGTGCACCAGCGTCGCGAGGTGAATCAACTCGACGACGGCGGCGAGCGTGACGGCTCGCGAATCGAGCGAGCCCGTGGCCTGGCTCGAGAGCAGGAGCAGCGTGGGGCGGAACAGCTTCCCCTTCATGCGCACCAGGTGCTCGTTCACCTGGGCGATGATCGGGAAGTCGGCCGCGATGATGCGGCCCAGCTCGCCGGCGACGCGCTCGAGGTCCCCCGCCACCGGCCGTTGGAGGTCCCGCAGCGCGACCGGAGCGACCTGCTGGCTCATGCTACTTCGCCTTGGCGAGCGCCTTGGAGCGCTCGCCCACGTCCCGGAATCGGATGTCCACGGCGAACACCCGGCCGTACAGGTCGCGGGCTTCGACCCGCTTCCCCTGTTCCTCGAGCGCGCGGCCCAGCCAGTACAGGACGCCCAGACGGTCCTGGTCGCCACCGGCGGCCGGCAGGTCGAGCGCGCGCCGCAGGATCGACTCCGCCACGACGAAGGCGCCCTTGTCGATGAAGCACACGCCCAGCGCCTCGGAGCTTCTGAGTTTTCCGTCGGGCGCCCGCAGCGCCTTCTGCAGCTCCGCAATCGCCTCGTCCAAGAGGCCCATCTCCTTGAAGGCCACGCCCAGATCGTAGTGCGACTGAAAGTCGGCCTCGTCGATGTTCTCGTCGATCCCCTGCTTGAAGCGCGCGAGCATCTCCTGAAAGTCGCGTTCCTCGTCCCCGGTCGGCTCTTCGTCGGCGATCTTCATGCGCGTGTCGCGCACCGGCAGCTCTTCCTCGAGGATCATCGCGCTCAGGTCCACGAAGTCCCCTGCCTCCACGGCCTCGTCCCGCACCTTCATCTTCGCGTCCCGAGCCGCCGTCCTTCCCTCCGTGTCCCGGACGGTCGGTTTCGCTTTCGGCGGCGGCTCCGGCGGGCGCGTCGTCACCGGCGCGAGCATCGCGAGCGCGGCCTTCGCGCGCTCGTTGCCGGGATCGTGCTCGGCGACGCGCTTGTAGACGGCGCGGGCCTTGTCGGGGAGGTCGCTCCGTAACAGCGTGTCGGCGAGCCCGAGGTACGCGTCGATCAGCTTCGCCTTGTCGCCCGACTTGAACGCGAATTCCACCTGCTTCTGCCGGTGCCGCACGCTGTTGGGATCGAGTCGCAGGATCTCGTCCACCAAATCCTGCGCCTGCGGCAGGTTCCCCCGGGTCTCGAAACCGGTCGTGGCCAGGTCGAGCTCCTCGACACCCCGCTCCCGCTCGCCCGCTTCGATCAACGCCTCGCCCAGCGCCTGGTGCGCTTCGGGATCGTCCGGATCATCGGCGACCCGTCCCTCGAGCTGCTCGATCGTCGGTTTCGCCGGCGTCCCGTCGATGTTGGCGAACACGAGCGATCCGGGCTCGTCGGGCTGCGTGACCACGCCGTCCAGGCTCAGGTCGATCGCCCCCGAGCGACGTCCGCCTCCGCCGCGCCCGCCTGCCCGGAGATCGTCGATCGCCAGTGGCTGATCGTCGACGTCGTGCTCCCCGTCGGTCGCGGTGGTGTCGAAGTCCGGCTCGAGCTCGAGCGGGGGCACTTCCACCAGGGTCTTGCGGGATGGTGGGGCCGGTCGCTTCGGGACGACCGGTTTGACCTTCGGCGGCTCGGCCGCCTTCGCAGCCGTCCGCCCCCCCGCCCCCCCCGCAAACCGGGGCGGTGCCCCGACCGCGGGCCGCTTCGGCACAACGGGCGCCACCGGCGGCGGTGCCTTCGCCTTGGGCGCCTCGATCTCGATCTCCGTTTCCAGGAGCGGCTGGAGCTCTACCGCGGAGTCGGGAGCGCTCTCCTCTTCGGGCACGGTCGGCTCGAACTCCGCCGGCGGAGGAATATCCTCCGGGGCGACTTCGTCCCGCAGCGAAGGCACGTCCGCCGCGTCGAGCTCGATGTCGCCGAACTCCGCGCTGGTCGTCTCGAACCCTTCGAGCGTGCCTCCCGCGTTCGTGGCCTCGAGCCCTTCGACGAGACTCGTCGACTCGATCTCGAGGGACGTGTCGGGCTCGGCCGTCACGGGCTCAATCAGGCTTTCGACTACGGGGTCCGGGTCGAGCGCCGGTTCGGGTTCCGGCTCCGGTACCGGCATGGGCGGGATCGCGACGCGCCCCTGCACCGGGGGCCCCTTGGCGACCGGTGGCGCATCCACGTCGAGGAACACCAGGCTCGACGTCTTCCGCTTGCCCGTCTTCGACGGGTCGTCATGCGGCTGCGCCTTGGGGGCCGCCGGCGCGGCCGCCCCGGCGCCCGGCCGCCGCTCCGGAGCGCCGTACATGCGCAGGTGCTCTTCCAGCGTCTCGCGGAGGTGTGCACCCTCCGCCGAGATGTCCGCCAATTCCTTCAGGGCGGCGAAGGCGTGCTGGATCTTCCCGACCTTGTGCATCCGCTCGGCGTACTCCACGAAGTTCTGCTTGGCCTCGGCCATGAAGCCTTTGGAGGCATACAGCTTGGCGAGCTTGAGGTAGGTGGTCTGCCGGCCGGGCGCGTTGCGCAGCACCTTGTTGCACATCGCGATGGCATTGTTGTGGAACCCGAGCTCGGCGTATTTGTCGACCGCTTGATCGTAGTAGTCGGCCGCCTGAGCGGGCTCGCGGATCTTGAGATGCAGGTCGCCGATGCGATTGAAGATGGCGAGATCGGGGTTGGGATCCCCGTCCTTCTCCTGCCCCTTGAGGATCTCGAGCCACGCCTCGATGGCCCCTTTGGGGTCTTTCCCCTCGAGGCTGCGAGCCTTCTCCTTCAGCTTCTCAAGCTTTGACATGGAGCCCTAAAGATACGGGCCCCGTCGGGAGCGGACAAGCGGAACCGCCTGTCCAGACGGCGGTTACGAGTTGCTCCCCCATCCAGTATGCGACTTCGCGCCAATCTGACACGGCCCACGACACGAGGTCCGCGCGAAATCCCGGTGCAATCTGCCCCCGATCCGTCGCGAGGCCGAGCGCCGCCGCCGCGTTGACTGTGACCGCGCTCACGACCTCTGCGTAGCGCAACCCCAGCTGCGAGACGCCGAGTGCCATCACCAGGGAGAGCCCGACCGTCGGCGACGATCCCGGGTTGAAATCGGTCGCGAGCGCGACGGCCGCTCCGGCGTCCACGAGGCGCCGCGCCGGCGCCTGCTCGCGCTTGCCGAGAAACGTCATCGTGGCCGGCAGGAGGACCGCGACCGTATCGCTCGCCGCGAGCGCCCGGATCCCGGCCTCGGAGACCGCGGCGAGGTGATCCGCCGAAAGCGCGCCGAGGGCGGCGGCCAGCTCGGCGCCCCCCGACTCCTCCAGCTCGTCGGCGTGCAGCTTCAGTGCGAGTCCGTGCTGCCGGGCGGCGGTGAGGATCGTGCGCGTCTCCGCGACGTCGAACACGCCGGGTTCGCAGAACACATCGCATGCCGCTGCCAGGTGCTCGCGCGCGACGGCGGGAATCATCTCATCACACACCAGCCGAACGTAGGCCGGGCGGCGATCACGGAACTCGGGCGGGACTTCGTGGGCGCCGAGGAAGGTCGGCACGAGCGCGGCCCGCTCCGTGGCTGCCGTGTCGCGAATGGCGCGGAGCTGCTTGAGCTCGTTCGCGGCGTCGAGCCCGTAGCCCGATTTCACTTCGATCGTCGTGCTGCCGTGGGTGAGCAAGGCCCGCACCCGCGTCTGCATCAGAGCCACGAGATCGCTTTCGCTCCGCGCCCGCACATCACGCACGGACTCGAGGATGCCTCCGCCTCG
>WNGI01005044.1_pt1 | contig 11851 bp, 12 predicted proteins | sample 5400621 | NCBI WGS metagenome assembly WNGI01 (sample SAMN13153374, study PRJNA577476) | soil metagenome | isolation source: 20 cm soil or saprolite under Garry oak tree replicate 1 | place: USA:California | collected 2016-06-15
GCTCCGTCGCCCACTTCCGCCGAATCGAGTGCCACATCCCGCGACGCTGCGGCACGATCTTGGCCAACCGATACGCCCGACGCAGCCAGTCATCGAAGAGATGACGATTGCACGGCTTCGTCGAATCCTTCGGCGACGGGAATACGGCTGCCTTTCCGATCGCCGCCTGCGCCCTCTGCTGGCCTGCCAGCGCCTCCCGAACCGAATCGCTCATCACCACGACTTGCTCGTAACCCTTCTTGTCGTGCTCGGCGCGCCAGTAGATCGTCCCGGCCTCGAAGTTTACATCGTCCCAGACCAGGTTCCGCCACGCCGAGATCCGCCGGCCAGTTCCTTCGGCCACGATGAGCGCCAGCGGGAGCAGTGGATGCACGCGCGGCGCGACCTCGAGCAGCTTGAGATACACGTCGTGCGACATCACCGGCCGCTCCGGGTTCTTCTCCTTGGGGAGCCGAACGCCCGTGAGCGGGTTCTCCCGCAGCAGCCGCCGACCCGTGCTGGTCCGCTCGCGAGCGGCCCAGTTGAGGGCCGTCATGAGCAACACGAGATCCAGCTCGATCGCGCGGTCCCGGACTGGCTTGCCCGGTGTCACGCCCTTGAGGCTCGGGTCGCCTTGACGCCTTGCCATCGTGTAGCGCCGCACGTCCGACTCGGACAGCGTCGCTACGTCGCGGCTCGCGCCAAGAAACGCCCGCCGAACGCCGTCCACCTTGCCGCCGCCTCAAGAGCACGGCACCGCTACCTTGCCTGGTGACGTCAACGGTGTAGGTATGTTCTGGTATGCTATTCCGTGGGCTGCAAGATCGACGGGCGTCGCTGTCTACGCTCCGCGTAGCTTGGCAGCGGCGTACGGCGGGGGGCGCGCTCGCGGAGGCTCGGTAGGCGGGGACCGGGGCGGCCCTGGGCGCACTGCGGGTCCGGCCGCACGCCTGAAAAGCGTACGATTTGTGCTCGCGCATCGTCGTCCTGGCTCCCCGAACCTCGACGCGCGCCGGGCCGGATCGAGGCCACGCTCACGCCACGCCTGCGAGCTCGTCCGCCGCCGAACGCCGCACTGCGCCGGCTGGGCAAGCTTCTGTAGGAGCGGCTTGGTTGCCGTTAGTCACTAAGTACAAATCACTTAACGCATGAAACCTACGCGTCACAGAATGGATTTCTTGCCCATTGCTTATAAGTATCTACACCATGTAGACTTCCGATTGTAGCACGATGCCACGCGCATTTGCAACGTAAGGCACTGAGGCTATTATGACGGACGAACGGACCATCAACGAAGTACGGGACGCGCTCGCGACGATCAAGCGGCTGCTCGCGGCGCAGGTCGGGAGCGACCTCACGATCGCGGAGCGCGCGCCGCTGCTTCATCGCTTGGGCGTCGATCGGTCGACGATCGCGGCTGTGTGCAACACGACGGAGAACGTCGTCAGCGTTCGCGTCGCCGAGTCGCGGCGCGGCGGTCGCGGGGCGCGACGGAACTCCGGCGGCACGAAGGCGCCGGCCGAGGCGGACCTATGAGCCCGACGAACTCGGAGAACGATCTCCTCGCGGCCGTCGAGCGGCTGACGACCCTGATCGCGATGACGAGGGACCTGAAGCAGGTGGACGCGATCAAGCTGCTCTGCCGGTCGTCGCTGTCCAATCCACAGATCTCGGCGATCGTCGGGACAACCCCGGACACCGTGCGCGTAACGCGCCATCAACTTAAGCGCGAGTCGGTGAAATCGTCCGCGCGGGCGAAGAGGGGGTCCGACGATGCCGCGCCCGCCGAGTAAGCCGACGCTCCGCGCTGCCCTCGTGGCGAGGCTGGGAAACGCCGACCGTCGACGCCTGCATCGGCTCGCCAACGCGGCCCGGAAACGGCACGGGCCGATGTCCCGGGCGGACACGTACGCGGTGCTCGCGGACGAGCAGGGGATCAAGCTCCACCAGTACCTGGTCGAACCCGACCTCGGCCGCGTGCGTGCGATCATCGCGGCGCGGCGTGACGCCGCGGCGGCCGCGGGGAACGGTAAGCGCCCGCGTGCCAAGACCGAGACCCGGTTGAAGGAGATGGTGGTCGACGGCGCGCGGTTCGCGATCGACGATCCGATCCTCCCCAAGCAGGTCTCGGCGGAGGTCGCGCGAATGGCGAGCGTATACCCGTTGACGTACGTCTTCGAGAACTCGCTCCGCGAGCTCGTTACGCGCGTGATGCAGAAGAAGTACGGGGCAGGCTGGTGGAAGCAGCCGATGGTCCCGAAGAAGGTGTTCGACCACGTCGAGACCAACAAGAAGAACGAGGCGGCGGTCCCCTGGCACGCGACACGCGGTACGCACGATATCCACCACACGGGGATCGACGACCTCATCGCCATCATGTTTGCGACGAACGAGAACCGGCCGACCTTCGAGGCGATCCTGGGGAAGGAGACGGGGGTCCGTCACCTCGTCGAGATCATCGAACAGTCGCGCCACGCGATCGCTCACCACCGCCCGCTCCCGCCGGACGAGATCAACCGACTTCAGCTAAACGTCCGGGCGTGGCAGAAGCTGATGCGCGAACGTAAGCATCTCATCTAATAAGGAGGGCAAGGGACATGGCGGGAGATAGAGAAAACGCGGACGTGCTGGAACGGATCGCGACTGGCGTCGCGGCCCTCGTGGCCCTGACCGTCGCGCAGATGACGAACCCGGGCCGGACGAAGGCGTGGACGCAGCAGGATCTGATCATCGCGCTGCACAGGGTCGGACTCCGGTCGAAGGACATCGTCGCCGCCCTGGGGACGACGCGGAACGCAGTCGACCCAGTGCTGTCGCGGTATCGCAAGGCCAAGGAGAGGAAGGCGACGGTCACGGTCGCCCGAGAGGATGCGGAACAGGAATGATCGAAGCGCTTATCGGAATCGTCGTCGCTGGCGCGACCTACCTCCTCGGCCGGCGCGACGGGCGCCAACAGGAGCGAGATCGCCGGGACGAGGCGCTCGCGTCGAAGGTCGCGGACGAGTACGTCGCGCTGGCGCGCCCGCACCACGACGCGGGCCCGCACGCGCTCGCGACGCTGGGCCTACATGCTCTCCGATCCGACGCGGTGATCCGCGACGCCATCCGGGAGATGGAGGTGCGGAGCGGGACAGACCCGTGGGAGGGTTCTGCGGCCCACGTCGAGGACGTGGACCTCGTGAAGTTCTTCACGTGGGCGCGGGACCACCACGTCAACTTCCACTCGACCACGGTCGAGGCCGTTGCCAACGAGGTGCGCGCCGCCGGCGGGCACCGGCCCAAGGGGCGCTAAATGGCCACCTGCCCGCTCTGCGATCAACAGGACCAGGCTCGACGAAGGGAGTGAGCATGGCTCAAGACAACGAAGCGGAACTAGCAAAGAAGCTCGTTGAGCTGGTGAGGCAGGATCACCGACTCACGAACGTAGACGTTGCGTTTCAACCGTCGCTGTTCAAGCTGCACATCGAAGGGCCAAGCAGATGGGTGTATGCGATTAATCGAGGCAGGCTGCTATCAGGTGACCTTGAGGAGTACGCAGAGGAAATCGTTGATGAGTGGGAAGCCGCACCGACTCGCGGCATCATCATACTGCCGGACGGTGTAAGCGAGGTTCCGGCTTATCTTCTAGACCACGAAAGCACACTCTGGCCTGCTGGAATGCCCGTGAAGGAACCGGGTAAGCCTACGCACTTCTTCAAACCGAGCGACCTCTATCGCCGCGTTCGGTTGGTCGAAGAAAACATCTACGTGTTCGTTCCTGACAGCCGCAACCCCGATGCAGCAGTTCAGGGGCATCGAGCGAGAATCCGCGATTGGCTAAAGAAGAACCCGTAACAACTATCCAACGATTGTTTAGATTCCCTGATACATGACACATCCCCAGGTCGCCAAGGTCCTTTTCCTCGATTCGATGGTCTACATGCACTACAAGCCAATCGAGGACGTTGATTGGCTCGTAGAGGTTGGAGCCGAGAAGGTGACTATCGTCGTTCCGCGTGTAACCCTCAAAGAACTGGATAAGCACAAAAACACTCACCCCTCTGCCAAGATCAGAGATCGCGTTGCGGGGGTACTGAAGCGTCTTGAGAAGTACCTTCCGGGAGGCGCTGACCTTCGGCCAGGCGTCAACATCAGCCGCTATCAGAGGCATCCATCTGACTCAGAGTTAGCGGAGAGGGGATTGAATGCCATATGGAGCGACGATGTGCTGATTGGGACGATCCTGCTATATCGCGCCGAGCATCCCGACGCTGAAGTCATGCTTGTCACTCAGGACACCGGCCCCAAACTGACGGCGCTTGACCATGACCTCAAGGTTCTCGCGTTACCGGAGAATTTACGGTTGCCTGCTGAGCAGGACCCCATTCAGAAGGAGAACGAGCAGCTTCGACAGATGATTCTAAAGCAGCAGGGAGCGCGGCCTGAACTTCATCTGGCATTTACAGGACACGATCAGCCTTACATCGAAATCCTGCTTGATGCTCCGAATCCATTCCCCGCCGATAAAGCGAAACAGACTCTCACGGAAATAGCCGCCAAGCATCCTCGGGTTACCCCTGGAGAATCGAAGGTTGACGCCTATATCCTTCCAAGGCCCGAGGAACACGTCCGTTACAACGGAGAGCGCGAGACATATCTGATCGAGTATGAGAAGTATTTGATCAATAAATGGAACCACGAAAACGCAGTTCGGAGGAGTCTGTCTCTTTCGTTTAGCTTGTTTAATAGCGGCATGCGGCCCGCTGAAGACATCGACATTCACCTTTACATTCCTGACGGCATCATCGTTCACGAGCGTGAGCCTTCATCCCGAACACCGGGTGAGCCAACACCACCCAAGCCTGTTCGAAGTGCTGCTCAAATGATGGCCGAGCGGATAACAGGCCCAGTGGGACTCCTGGGAGACATGTCGTTCGGGTCCGCCTCCACCGGCCCATTCGTAGGTCCCGAGTCTTCAGGTCTTACAATCAAGCGAACGAACAGCTATGAAGTGACGACGCATATTCAGACACTCAAGCACGGTTACTCTGTGCCGATTCCGCCTGTTCACATTGAGTTTGAGTCCGAGCAGCCGTCGTCCTTCGGCATCAAGTACTCCCTTCACCCGGCGAACCTTCCTGAGTCCGTTGATGGAGAGCTGCATGTGAAGGTAAGGGTCAGGTATGGAACGGCGGGCTAGAGACCCGCCCCTAACACGCCCTCGTTGAACTCGCGTTGACCGGCGCGCGCGAGATTCCAGGAGTGTTTCTCATTCCGCTCCAGTTCGCCGCTCGTCAGCTGGCCACCCAAGGCACGATCCGTCCGTCGGTCATGGAATCGTGTGCCGTGACGACAGCCCGATTCAACTCGCGGATCTCAGCGAGACACTCTACCAAGCGTCCGACAGCCGTAGTGACGAGCCTTCTCGCCCTTTTACCAAAACTTCCAGAATGGCTTTTTCCGTTGCTGCTCCTCTTGCTGCCGTTGCTCTACCTCACGTTGTTGTTCAAAACTACGTTGTGCATCGTAGGCGGTTCTTGATTCGTGGCTCCAACCGGTCTGATCCGCCCAGCCGCTTGGAGATTGTGCGTGGTCTGACTTGGCTTGATTCCGTACATCGTCCGGGGTGCGGAGGCGCTCTTGCTGCCGTAGGCGTTCCTGCTCTAAGCGTTGCTGTTCCAAGCGCTGGTGTTCCTGGCGCTGTTGTTCTTGATAGCGCAGCTGCTCTTGCCGCTGCTGCTCCTGACGTTGTTGCTCTTGATAGCGCTGCTGCTCTTGCCGCTGCTGTTCCTGCCGTTGTTGCTCCTGATAGCGCAGCTGCTCTTGCCGCTGTTGCTCCTGACGTTGTTGCTCTTGATAGCGCTGCTGCTCTTGCCGCTGTTGTTCCTGCCGTTGTTGCTCCTGATACCGGAGCTGCTCCTGTCGTTGTTGCTCCTGCCAATCATTGGTCATTCTTGTTACTCCTATTCTGGCGTTTCCTTTGCCCACACCCAGCTCATCGGCTGAGTGGACAACGCTGCTCAAGCAATCTCAAAGGGGACGTTATGACGCATCTCCTTGCGAGAGAACCGCGACCGGAGCACATGACACGCCCCGTTCGATGAGATGGCACAACGCGTACACTCGGTCCGGGGTGGCGTCGGTAGGAGGCGTCAAAGCGAAAGGAGCAGATCTGCAAAGTCAGCGCAGGGCCATCGGCCCGCGCACGCCAACGTACCCCACAGGACCGGAGCAGGCCAGCGTGTCGTAAAGCGCCCATCCTAATCGTGAGTTTGTTTGCCGTAATGTTTGCCGTTCCGTGCCTGCCAATGCCTACCGATGCGGAACAGTTGGCGCCCGTAAGTGCCGATAAATCAACGGCCCCGCATAGGGGCCGTTGCATTCAAATCCCGCCGTCCCGACTGAGTGAAGATCAAGCCCTGCAGCCACTTCGGCTGTGGGGCTTTTTCTTTGTCGGCCCCATGCTGTGAGTAATGCTGTGAGTCCTCACCCCCTGGCCAAGACCCAAGACCACCCGAGAAAATGAAGCCAGGACCTTGTCTGACGAACTGAAGATGAGGCGCGTACCAGCGGGTCGCCAAGTCCCCTTCCCCATTGTGCATGAATGCCCCGGCGTAGAGCCGGGTCTGGGACCAGAGCGGCTCGTCATTGGGCTCGAAGACGGCATTGCTGCTAATCGAGCCGCGACTCCGGAAGGTGAAGGGCTATCGGCACCTGCCGCGGCTCGCGGAGGCGCCGCGCACGACGAATCGGACTCAGGTGGACTTCGGGTAGGCGTCTACGCGGGGAGGTACCGCCCCAATTTCAACTAGGAATGGGATTGACTCTTCGTCGACCCCGATGCGGCGCTCTCACTGAGTGCGATCACCGCGTCCACGTACATGTACGTCACTTCGCGCACGCGGGCCTTTCGAAAGGAGTACCCGAGCACCACAGCGCCCGTCACAGAGCTGAGCAACCAGATGTAGTCCGGTGGGCATGCAACTACTGCTTGCACCACGGCCAAAAAGGCGGAAAACACAGCGGCAAGAAACAAGGAGCCCGTCAGACGCGACTCCGCTTCCCGCGTCTGCGCATCACTCCAAAACGCGTCGCTCGCACCCCTTAGATACCGATGACAGGTGACGATCGGCTGCAGCGATGGTAGCTTGGACGGGTGAATACCGAGCGCCGTTTCGAGCCGGCGCTCAAGGTGATCAACATACGCCTTCCCGTTGTGAGCGTAGCCGTACGGGAAGATACGTAATCGCCAGTCCTGAGTATTGCGAAGCAACGCCGGCCAAACCTCCGGCCGTGACAGGACTTCACATAGCGGCATCGCTGTGATTTTCACGACTGCCCCGATCAAGACCGACGCAGCGATTAGAACCGCACTCTTAGCCAGGCCTTGCCCACCCGAAAGGCCGGCAATGACTCCGGCGAGAACACGCGCAGGGCCCTGGTTCGGTATCGACGAGCCGACGTTGGCCCCGACGAGAAAAAGCAAGAGCCAAACGGCGCCCGGCAGGATTGTACCAAAGAGATCGACCACCGTCAGTTGGAATCGACCCAACGCGTCTTTTATCATTCAGTCTCCATGGACGGTCGCGGCAATGATCGAAACGTCATCGGGAAGGTCAACCGGCCCCACATCAACATCTGTCGCCTTGCCTCGGAGTCCGTCGAGCAGCTTGGCCAAATGTGATCCAATCAGCGTCCTACCGCCGTCGGAAAAGGCCAATACAGTATCGCCTGCAACCAGCACCAGCTCGCCGCTGCGCACGAACGAGAGTGCGGACGGCTCACCGGTCAACGCCCCGAACCCAACGGGGGATCCTTCCGAATCTGTCGCCTGAGGGTTATTGCGGAGGAAGGTCGCTACGTATCGCCGCCGCTCGTCCGGGTCGTCGAGCCCGCGCTTCCTAAGGTGAGCTTGCGCTGCATCGAGGCCGTTGGGCGTTTCGAGCCGTGCATCATTCGCCTTCGTGTATACGGCAAGGCCGCAATCGCCAAGAAAGGCGAACCTCAGATGTCGCGCGTTGTCGATATGCGCGACCACCGCGACTGCGCTGTACTCCTCAGCGCCCGCTCGTGGAATGTGGTTGACGGATCTGGCGTAACGATTTGCCACCTCGAATGCGGCTCGCAGGTCGCGCGCAGCTGTGTTTGCATTAGCGACAAGTCCTGCCACCACAACGTTGGCAATAGCGGTCGACCCCGCAATTGCGTCCGGGTACCCAGCCCGAGTCGCCCCGTCTGCAACGGCGAACGCCGCAGTGGTTGGGTCCACGAGCGCCGCGTCCTCGTAAGGATGCCGCGATGACGCCGCGGCGATCAATGCAAAGGACAGGCCTCTTGAGGGGGCGTGACGGGCGATGGGCAGTCGCATGAACTTGGCTTCAGGATGCTTTCGGCCTAACGAGGTTGTAGGAAGACCCCGGTGAATCATGGGGCGTGGCGGCTCGTCGGGCAACCGCAGAAGGATGATACTGTTCAGTCGTAGGCCAAGGGTGGGGACTCCTAGTTCTTACGCGTCTTTTCCAAAAGTTGCCGTAGCAGCGGATCAACCTTCTCGATAGTGCCGGCGGCCACCGAGGGTGCCTCTGGCCCCGGCCGGGCATACATACGTTGCCGGACGCCCTCCCGCGGCATTACCGGGCGGTTCGGATCGTGGTACGGATTGCGGTCATACAGGTTGTGGAACGCCGGGTCGGCGAGATAATTGGGCAGTTGAGCAACCACGGCCTCGTCACCAGCAAGCTGCAGCACCATCTCGTTCCGGCCAAGGTCAAGCAACGCGTTCCCGCTCGCGAAGCCAGTCATCTCGGCCATGCTGTCTGCGGCCACCTGGTTGAGCGCGCCGAAGCACTGCAGCACCCGGCAGTTATTGACCATCGTCTTCCAGTCGTGTGAGTACAGCATCTGCAACTGACTGGCGTCCTGCCAAAAGCTCCAGGTCTGCAATCCGTAGCCGCGCAGCAAGGTGATCGCCTGCCGCAGGTGCGGCAGCTCGCCGAGCTGGGCCGCTTCATCGAGGATAAACAAGGTCGCGTGAGGCGGCCGTGCTCGGCGCCGAGTGATGCACGACATCAGTGCACCGAGCCACAGCCGCAGCAAACGGCTGTGCGACTCGAGCATGTGCAGCGGCATGATCAGATAGATCGACAGCGGCGAGCCTTTGGTGACGTCTTCAAGATCGAATGAAGTGCGTGCGACGCTCGCCTGGATCTGGTCGCCGCGCAAGAAATCCACCATATCCTGGCTGAAGGAAATGATGCCGCCGAGCGTTTCCGGAGCACCGATGTTGAGCATGCGCGCGATGCGCTGCACCTCCGGGTGCGGCGAGTCCAGCAACTGCTTGGCCAGCAATTCAGGATCGGCTGCCGCCGAGTTGATCAGCTCGCGCACCTGCACCAGGTTGCCGCCGGGAGGCGCGGCCTCCACCAACACCTGGAGCATGGCTCCGATCGCAAGGTGCATGCCCCGGTTGGTCCAGTAGCGATTGCGGTCATCGTGAGCCGTATCGCACAGTGCCTGCGCCAGCACGGCGGCCTCGTCCACCGCGCTGGCGAGCTGAATGTCGATCACGTCCAGCGGATTCAAGGTGTCCGACGGCAGGTCGGTGACGCCCATCGGATCGATGATGACGACGCGCTGCCCCATTTCGCGGCGCCGCCGGGCCGTGATGGCGGCATTCTCGCCTTTGGGGTCGATCACGATCACCGGCCCCGGATACCGCAACAGCGCCGGGATGATGCAGCCGGTGCCTTTGCCGGCGCCGGTCGGCGCGATGGTCATCAAATGACCCTCGCCATTCAGTAGAATGGGGTCGAGATACCCGGTGGCGGGGACCTTCAGCGGATTGCCGTAGCCGAACCCGACGGGGCGCCGTGGTGGCCTGCTTTCGAGGGACCAGCCCACCAGCAGCCCCGGTTCGGGCAACGTGTCCGGCTGGCGCAGGCTCGTCGGGGACATGAAGCGGTGCATCACCGCACCCCCGTCGCGTCGGCGGTCTGCATCGTCCCGGCCCGCAGATTACGGAACGGGGACTGATACCGCTGTTTCGGAATGACGTCGGCCGCGCGCGGTTCATCGTCCTCCATAAAAACTTCGCCGTCTCGCACTTTGAACTCGGCCGAAAACAGGCTGCCGGCATAGATGACTGCCGCCCCGCCGGTCAGAGAATCGCCTACACGCTTCATTGTGATCGGCTTGACATGCTTGCGCCAGGTGTCGTCGGGAAATGTCGCTCCCTGAAGAATCGCCGCGTCCGGGCTCTCCACCAGCAGGAACGGGCCTTCGTCACCCCAGATACTGCCACAGAAAAACCGCAGGTAATCGGGTCCGGTAACGGACGGGTCGAGTTTGATCAACGGGCTCGGCAAGAATGCAGGCGACGCGACCTTGACTACCTTCGCCTCTTTCCCGTCCACCATCGGACCCATGTCAGGGATACCTCCGGAGTTGAGGTTGTGAATGACTTTGCTCTCTCCGTCGATCACCCACATGAAGCCCGGCCCGTAGAGGACATTGAATGTGCCTAATTCATTGGGTGCCAGCTGCGCCTCCCCTTCCACGAGGAGCCAACCCGGGTAGAACGACAGCGGCATGACCCGAAGGCCCGAAATCGGTAGGTTCTTCGTGAACGCGGCCGGCCCGTGCGAGCGGACCAGCACCGAGGTCAGGCGCTCAAGGAACGCATGCGCCTCGCTGTCGGCTAACGGCAGCCACGGGCCGGGCATTAATGGGATGTGAGTCATGGTCAATGAAGCTCAATGCGAGTCAAGCTTGCTTCTTCTTGATCTCTTTGTAAAGCCGCTCGAACTCAGGAAGGAGGGACTCACCCAAGCGGGGTGGCAATTTTGACGCGATGCCCTGTCCTTCGGACCAATAGGTCATCGCGGTAGTGAAGTCGCCCTTGCGCACGGAAATACTAGTCATGCGAAAAAGACTCCATGAATAATCACTCAACGCCTGGGGCGTGTTCAGGCGCTCGGCCAGATCGCGCCGGATATCCAGGATTTGCCTACAAAGCTCGGCGGCGGCCGCATCATCGTCGCGCCTTTCCGCCAGAAATCCGGCGGTGTGGAGGCTCTCCGCAAGTTCGCTCAGCGCCTCAGGCGTCTTCAGGCGCTGGGCCAGATCGCGCCGGATATCCAGGCTTTGCCTACAAAGCTCGGCGGCGGCCCCATCATCGTCGCGCCTTGCCGCCAGAACTCCGGCGGTGTTGAGGGTGGACGCAAGATCTTGCTGCGCCTCAGGCGTCTTCAGGCGCTCGGCCAGATCGCGCCGGATATCCAGGCTTTGCCTATAAAGCTCGGCGGCTGCCGCATGATCTTTGCGCTTTTCCGCCACAACTCCAGCGTTGTAGAGGCTCTGCGCAAGTTCGGTCAGCCTCTCAGGCGTCCTCAAGCGCTGGGCTAGATCGCGCCGGATATCCAGGCTTTGCCTAAGAAGGTCGGCGGCTGCCGCAAGATCTTCGCGCTTTTCCGCCAGAACTCCGGCGCTGTTGAGGCTCTCCGCAAGTTCGCTCAGCCTCTCAGGCGTCTTCAGGCGCTCGGGCAGATCGCGCCGGATATCCAGGCTTTGCCTATAAAGCTCGGCGGCGGCCGCATGATCCTCGCGCCTTTCCGCCAGAACTCCGGCGGTGTGGAGGCTCTCCGCAAGTTCGCTCAGCCTCTCAGGCGTCTTCACGCGCTCGGCCAGATCGCGCCGGATATCCAGGCTTTGCCTACAAAGCTCGGCGGCGGCCGCATAATCGTCGCGCCTTGCCGCCAGAGATCCGGCGGTGTGGAGGCTCTCCGCAAGTTCGCTCAGCCTCTGAGGCGTCTTCAGGCGCTCGGCCAGATCGCGCCGGATATCCAGGCTTTGCCTACAAAGCTCGGCGGCAGCCGCATAATCGTCGCGCCTTGCC
>WNGI01008431.1_pt1 | contig 11850 bp, 11 predicted proteins | sample 5400621 | NCBI WGS metagenome assembly WNGI01 (sample SAMN13153374, study PRJNA577476) | soil metagenome | isolation source: 20 cm soil or saprolite under Garry oak tree replicate 1 | place: USA:California | collected 2016-06-15
CATTCCCGTGGGGCGCGGCGTGTGCGGAACCGCGGTCGCGACCGGCGAGGACCAGAACGTCGCCGATGTCGCAGGAGTGGGCAATTACCTCGCCTGCAACCTCGAAACGAAATCAGAATTAGTCGTCCTGATCCGCCGGGGTCGTACCATTCTCGGGCAGCTGGACGTCGACTCGGACGTGCCCGCGGGCTTCGCGCCGGAACACCACGAGGCCGTGCGGGCGGTGGCTGACGCGCTGGCGGTCCTGCTCTGAGGCCGCCTACGCCTCGGAGCGGGCTTCCCCGCTCCCCTCGGGCAGCCCGAGGAGGCTCAACCGTCCGGCGTCGGCGTCGTGATCGAGCAGCTCCGCATACCGCCCCCACTCGACGATGGTGGCGAACAGCGATTCCACCGGAATGAACGGGAAGTAGATCGTGAGGTCGGCCAGGACCTCCTCGTCCTCCACCGCCCCTTCGCTCTCTTTCAGCATCGCGACGAGCCGCGCGAACAGCGGCTGCTTGGCCAGCCGGGCGCGGGTCGCGTCCTTGCGAGCGGCGTCGTCCATGGCCATCACCTCGCGCCCCGCCTGCGTGAGCTGCACCACCTCGCCCGGCGTGGTGACCCAGCCGAGCTGCTCGGCCCCGCGCACCACGGCGGACATGCGATCGTAGTCCACGCCCAGGTCTTCGGCGAGCTCGAACACCGGCCCCTTGCCGCCGGGCCGCGTCAGCACGTGGTCGAGGAGACCCGTGACCTCCGAGACGTGGACGCGCGGGAAGGGCACCAGGCGCTGCGGCGCGGTCGGGGCCGCCTCGGGGAGCAGGGTGGCCGTGAGGATCGCGTGCAGCCGGTCCACCATGTCCTCGAACTCGGGGCTCCGCTCCTGCCTGGGGTACGGCAGCGCGTTCTCGAGCTGCTCGCGCACGTGCCCGGGATTGGAGCCGAAGACGACGATGCGGCCGGCGAGGAACACGGCTTCTTCGACGCTGTGCGTGACGACGACGAGCGTGTTCACGCCGGTCGCGGGATCGCGCCACAGGTCGACGACCTGGCTGCGCAGGTTCTCGGCGGTGAGAGGGTCGAGTGCGCCGAACGGCTCGTCCATCAGCAGGATCTCGGGGGCCACGGCGAGGGCGCGCGCGAATCCGACGCGCTGCTTCATCCCTCCCGACAGCTCCTTGGGGTAGGCCTGCTCGAAGCCGTCGAGCCCCACCAGGTTGATGGCGCGAGCCGCGGCGTCGCGCCGGGCGGGCCCGTCCACGCCCCGCGCCTCGAGTCCCATCGCGACGTTCTCGGCGACGGTGAACCAGGGGAGCAGCGCGAACGACTGGAACACCATCGCGGCCGCGGCGAGCACGCCCTCCAGCGGCTGCCCCCGGTACCACACCGCGCCGTCGACGGGGCGGGCCAGCCCGGCGAACAGCCGCAGCAGCGTGCTCTTGCCGCACCCGGAAGGGCCGACCAGCGCCACGACCTCGTGCTCGCACACATTGAGGGAGACATCGCGCAGCGCCTCGAGCACCTGGCCGTTCGGCAGCTTGAAGCGCTGGGTCACGTGTCGCGCCTCGAGCAGCAGCGTGCCGGCGCTCATGCGGCGAGCCCGAAGCGGGCTTGCGCCCATTGCATGAGCGACCGCCACACGAGGCGGTTCCACCCCACCACGATCAGGCTCATGAGCGCGATCCCGCCCGCCAGGAGCGGGAAGTTGGCGTGCGCCGTGGCCTCGCTGATCAGGCTCCCCAGTCCCCTAGTCGTGCGCAGTGTCCCCCCGGCCTCGATGTACTCGGCGACGATCGACCCGTTCCACGCGCCGCCCGCCGCCGTCACCCAACCGGTCACGAGGGCCGGGAACGCCACCGGGAGGTACAGCGCGCGCCAGCGCGCCAGGCGCGGCAGCCGAAACACGGTTGCCGCGTCCTTCAACTGCTCCGGGAGGGCGGCCACCGCGGAGATCACGTTGAACAGGATGTACCACTGTCCCGCGAGCACCATCAGGGCCACGGCGCCCAGCCCCAGCCCGACACCGATCCGCTCGAACAGCAGGATCACCAGCGGAAACAGCATGGGGGCGGGGAACGACGCGACCACCTGGATCACCGGCTGCAGCGCGCGGGCCAGCCGCGGCGAGCGGCCGATCCACACCCCGGCCGGGAGGGCCCACGCGGTCGACACCACGACGGCGCCCATGACGCGCGCGAAGGTGAGAGTGGCGGACGACACGAGCGTGCCCCAGTCCCGCACGCCGAGCTGCGCCAACAGGAGCCACAGGCTCCGGGCGCCGAGCAGCGCGGCCGCGCCCACCGCGGCCATGAGCAGGGCGGCGCCGAGCCGGCGTGCGAGGGGATGGTCCAGGGCGAAGCGCGGGGCGCGCCAGATCACCGGACCCACGGCGCGGAACGGGCGCTCCAACGGCCGGGCTGCCCGGCGCGCGCCGTGGTAGGCGCGGCGCTGCAGCAGCGCCGCACGCCGCGGCAGCCGCGCCCGCCGCAGGAAGTCGAGCACCCACGAGCCCGGCGCGGGACCGCCCCCCGTCGTATCGTCCAGGCGGAACTTCTCGACCCACACGACCAGCGGCCGCCACAGCAGCTGATCCACGCACACGACGCGACGCTCATGTAGGAGCCGATGCCCGGCAGGCGGTAGTCGCGGTCGCCCAGGCGAAACGCCTCGTTCACCATCAGAAAGAACCAGCCCCCCGCCATGGAGAGCATCCCGTTCCACACGAGCCCCTGCGCCGCCGCCGGCACCTCGAGCTGCCAGAAGGTGCGCGACGCCTGCCAGCCCGCCACCTTGCACGCTTCGCGCAGCGGCGCGGGCAGGCCCTTGAGCGAGTTGTAGAACGACAGCGCCAGGTTCCACGCCTGGGCGGTGAAGATCATCAGAATCGCGGCCAGCTCGAGACCGACGTTGCGCGTCGGAAACAGCGACATCAGGCCGAGTACCAGCCCCGGCAGAAAGCCGAGCACCGGGATGCTCTGCAGAATGTCGAGCAAGGGCAGGAGCAGCCGCTCCGCCGCCCGCGACTTGGCCGCGGCCCAGCCGAAGCTCAGCGCGAAGAGATACGAGATCACGAGCGCCAGCACACCACGCGACAGCGAGTACAGGGTATAGCGCGGCAGCGCGCTGAAACGGAGGTCGATCACGATGGACTGTGACAACGGCGCTTCGAACTCGCGCGCGAACGCGACCACCGTCGCGATCGCACCGCCCAGTAGGCAGAGCACCGCGACGTCGGCGAGCCCGAGCCCCCGCAAGCCGGGTGGCGTCAGGGAGGGTGGAAAACGCATCCGCTTCATGGCCACCCGAACGGTATAATTTGAGACGCGATGGACCAGACGACGGTCGACCTGAACGGCGTCCGCATCTACACGCGACGCGTCGGCGACGGCCCCCCCCCGGTCGTCGTGCTGCACGGCGGTCCCGGCGCCCACCACGACTACCTGCTCCCGCAGTACGACCGGCTCGCGCACGGTCGCACGCTCCTCTATTACGACCAGCGCGGCGGTGGCCGGTCACCGGTCCCGCGCGATACCCCCGTCGGGTGGCGCGAGCACGTGGCCGACCTCGAGGCGTTGCGCGACCACTGGGGCCTGGACCGCGTGGCGCTGCTCGGCTATTCCTGGGGCGGCCTGCTCGCGCTGCTCTACGCCCTGGCGCATCCCACCCGGATCGACCGGCTCGCCCTGGTCTCGGCGGCGCCGCTCACGGCGGCGTGGCGCGAGGAATTCGAGCACCGCCTGGCTGCCCGCATGGCCGAGCCGTGGCTCGCCCGGGCCCGGGCCGAGCTCACCGCCAGCGGACTGTCGCGCACCGATCCCGAAAAGTACCGCCGCCTCGCGTTCGCGCTATCGGTGGCGGGTTACTTTCACCACCCGAAGGACGCGCGCGAGATGACCCCGTTCCGCGTCACGGCCCGTACGCAACAGGCGGTATGGCAGAGCCTGGGAGCCTACGATTTCCGCGCGCAGCTCCGGCAGACCTTCCCGGACGGCCAGGCGCCCCGCTCCCTCCTCCTGCACGGCATCTATGACCCCATGCCCCTGGAATCGGCCCGTGAGACCGCGGCGCTCCTGTCCACGGGCGTGATCGAGCTCGCCACGGGGCACGCCCCGCACGTCGAGGCCACGGAAGATTTCGTGCGGGCGCTCGACCCGTTCCTGCCCCGAGCATGACGGCCGCGCTTCCGTCATACCATCGCACTCTGTACGTTCCGGCAAGCGTTATGCCAGCCAGGACTGGAGCCAGGCCTCGTCGTTACGTGGGACGCGAGACGCCCGCCGCCCGGCGCCTGCGGGTCCGCAAGATCGTCGCGCGCCTGGCGCAGGCGTACCCCGACGCCACCTGCGCGCTGCGTCATCAGAGCGCGCTCGAGCTGCTCGTGGCGACCATCCTGTCGGCCCAATCGACCGACGCCCGGGTCAACATGGTCACCCCCGCTCTGTTCGCGAAGTACCGCTCGGCGCGGGACCTGGCGGGCGCCGACCCGGCGGTGCTGGAGCAGGAGATCCACAGTACCGGGTTTTTCCGGAACAAGACCAAGTCCATCATCGGGATGGCGCAGGGCCTGCTCGAGCGGCACGGGGGCGAAGTGCCAGACACCATGGAGGCTCTGGTCCAGCTCCCGGGCGTCGGGCGCAAGACCGCGAACGTGGTGCTGGGAACATGGTTCCGGAAGAACGAAGGGATCGTGGTGGACACGCACGTACAGCGCCTGTCCACCCTGCTCGGCCTCACCCGGGAGAAGGATCCCGTGAAGATCGAGCGGGACCTCATGGCGCTCGTGCCGCGCGACCGGTGGACCTGGTTCTCGCACACGCTGATCCTGCACGGGCGGCGCGTGTGCATCGCACGCCGGCCGAGGTGCGAGATCTGTGTCGTCAACCGGTGGTGCCCGAGCTCGCGCGTATGATACGGCGTTACACGTTCCACGTTGCAGGTTGCATGTGCGCCCAACGTGTCACGTGCAACGTGTAACGTGTGACGTGTAACGTGTCATGACCCTGCCTCCGGTCGACCGCGCCCAGCTGGTCGCGACGCGCCGTGACCTCCACCAGCACCCCGAGCTCGGCTTCGAGGAGCGGCGCACCGGCACGCTCGTGGCGGAGCGGCTCAAGGCCCTGGGCTACAGCGTCAGAACCGAGGTGGGCAGGACGGGTGTGGTCGGGCTGCGCGACGGGGCGAAGGGATCGTGTGTGCTGGTTCGGGCCGACATGGATGCGCTCCCCGTCGAGGAAGCGAACGACGTCCCGTACCGCTCGAAGCACGCGGGCAAGATGCACGCCTGCGGCCACGACGGGCACGTCGCGATCGGGCTCGAGGTCGCGCGCCGGCTGCACGCGGCGTACCTGCCGGGACGCGTGAAGTTCGCGTTCCAGCCCGCCGAAGAGGTCTCGGACGGAGCGGAGGCGATGATCCGCGACGGCGTGCTCGACGCGCCCAAGGTGGACGCGGCCTTCGGCATCCACCTGTGGAACGACCTGCCTGCGGGAACCATCTCGGTGATGCCGGGCCCGGTGATGGCCTCGGTGGACCAGTTCGAGATAACGATCGTGGGTCGCGGCGGCCACGCCGCGGCCCCGCAGCAGGCGATCGACCCGGTGCTGATCGCGTCGCACCTGGTGACCGCACTGCAGAGCCTCGTATCGCGGCGCCGCAACCCGTTCGAAGAGGGGGTGGTGTCCGTCACGCAGATCAACGCCGGCCACGCCTTCAACGTGATCCCCGAGCGGGCCGAGCTGCGCGGCACGGTGCGCACGTTCGGAGGCAAGTTCTACGACGACGCGCCGCAGTTGCTCGAAGCCACAGCGCACGGCATCGCCGGCGCGTTCGGGGCGAGCGCGCAGGTGCGGTACCGGCGCCTGTCCAAGCCTCTCGTCAACGACGCGCGGATGGCGACGCTGATGCGCGACGTCGCACAGGAGATCGTCACGCGCGAGCGTGTGATCGATGGCATCCGGACCATGGGGGGCGAGGACATGTCGTACTTTCTCGCGAACGTCCCTGGCGCGTTCGCGTTCGTCGGCTCCGCCCCGCCCGACAAGAAAGGCGCACCGCATCACAGTCCCACGTTCGACATCGACGAGGAGAGCCTGGTGGTCGGGGCGGAGCTCCTTTCCCGAACGGTGGTCAGGTACCTCGAGCTCACGTGACGGGGGACGAGGGATGAGGGACGGGTGGCATCGAAGCAGCACCCGTCCCGCGTCCCCCATCCCCCGTCCCGCGTCGGGTAGATTTCTCTCACGTATGCCCAATCTCCTCGCCACCGAACCGTCCGCCTACCTGAAGTCCGCCGCCCACCAGCCGGTGCACTGGCACCCCTGGGGCGACGCGGCGTTCACGCGCGCCCGCACCGAGGACAAGCCCATCCTGCTCGACATCGGCGCCGTGTGGTGTCACTGGTGCCACGTGATGGACGGCGAGTCGTACGAAGACGCGCGCGTGGCCGACCTGCTCAACGCCGACTTCGTGTGCATCAAGGTCGACCGGGACGAGCGGCCGGACGTGGACGCGCGCTACCAGCGCGCCGTGCAGGCGCTCACGGGTCAGGGCGGCTGGCCGCTCACCGCGTTCCTCACACCGGAGGGCGAGGTGTTCTTCGGCGGCACGTATTTCCCGCCGGAGGAGAACCACTACGGCCGGCCGGGTTTTCCGTCGGTGCTGCGGCAGGTAGCGGGCATCTACCGCCAGCAGCGCGACAAGGTCGCCGAGAACGCCAAGGCCATCCGCCATCACGTCGCCCAGTCGCTCGATGAAGCACAGGGTGGCGAGGTGAGCGCCGCGACGCTCGAGCGGGCGGCCGCCGAGATGGCGCGCCTGTTCGACATCCGCTACGGCGGCTTCGGCACCGCGCCCAAGTTCCCCCACCCCGCGGCCACACAGTTTCTCCTGGCGCGCTGGCACGACACGGGCGAGGACTGGGTGCGCGATGTCGTGGAGAAAACGCTGACGGGAATGGCCAAAGGCGGGATCCGCGATCACGTGGGGGGAGGCTTCCATCGCTATGCGGTGGACGAGCGTTGGATCGTGCCACACTTCGAGAAGATGGCCTACGACAACTCGGAGCTGCTGCACGCCTACCTCGACGCCTACGCCGCGCTCGGCACGCCGCTGTTCAAGCGCGTGGCCCAGGGGACCGTGGACTGGGTGCTCGAGGTCCTGTCGGACCGCGAGCGGGGCGCGTTCTTCACGTCGCAGGACGCGGACGTACGGTTTGGGGATGACGGCGATTACTGGACGTGGACTCTCGACGAAGTGCGGGACGCGTTGACAGACGACAAGTCGTATCACGTGATACGTCGCGTGTACGACGTCGAGACCGAAGGGGAAATGCACCACAATCCGCGCAAGAACGTGCTCTGGTGGAAGCGCGACCCCGCCGGCGACGACGAGTGGCCGCTGCTCGAGGACGCGCTCACCCGGCTCAAGGCCGCGCGCGACCGCCGCACGGCGCCCTTCGTCGACACGACGCCCTACGTGAACTGGAACGCGATGATGGCCTCCGCGTTCCTGCACGCCGGGGCCGTGCTCGATCGGCCGGAGTGCAACGCACTCGCCCTCAAGGTGCTCGAGCGTATTTGGAGCGAGGCGTGGGACGAGGGACGAGGGATGGGTCATGTGATTGGTCGGACCGAGCCGCGGGGCCTGCTCGACGACAACGTGCACGCGGCGTCCGCGTTCCTCGATCTGTACGAATCCACCGGCGACGAGACCTGGCTCACCCGCGCGGTCACGGTGCTGCAGCACTGCCGCAGGGCGCACTGGGACGAGGCCAAAGGAGGCTTCTTCGACGTGGCGCGCGACCGCACCGGCTCCGCGTATCTCGCGACGCCCGCCAAGCCGGTGCAGGACGCGCCGACGCCATCGGGGAACGGGGTGGCCGCGCTGCTGCTGGCACGCCTCACGGCGATCACCGACGACCCGCAATGGCGCGGCCTGCTCGCCCGCCAGCTCGCCACATTCGGGGGCGCCGCGCCCCAGCTGGCGCTGTACGGGGCGACCTTACTTCGCGCCGTCGATTGGGCCCTCAATCCCGCCACGCGGGTCGAGGTGCACGGGCCGCGCGGCACCGGGGGGAGGGCGGCGTGCGATATGCATCTGCTCGCGCTCCAGACGTATCGCCCGCGGAAACTCGTGGTTCGAAAGACGGCGGAGCGGCCCGCCGCGACGGTGTGCGTGGGCACGACGTGCTCCCTGCCGGTGACGACGCCCGAATCGCTCCGGGCCCTGCTCGGGTGAAGCGGCGGGTGCTCGGCCGCACCGGCCTGGCGGTGAGCCGCGTCGGCTTCGGCGCGTGGGCCATCGGCGGCAACCGCTTCGGCAATTCGTACGGGGCCACCGACGACGCCGAGTCGGCGCGCGCCGTGCGACGCGCCCACGAGCTGGGATGCAACTTCTTCGACACGGCGGATGTGTACGGACACGGGCACTCCGAGGAGGTGCTGGGCGACGCGCTCGGCGGCATCCGGCCCGACGTGATCATCGCGACCAAGGTGGGGGGAAATTTCTACAACCGCGACGTGAACCCGCTGCTCATTCCCCGGATCACGGAGGCGCTGGGCCGGCCGCTGGCCGAGGTCGCGGCGGACGCCGCGCTCCCGGTGACGCACGACGCGTGCTTCTCCCCCGACTACGTCCGGTTCGCGGTCGAGCAGTCGCTGCGCCGGCTGCGAACGGATTACATCGACCTGCTGCAGCTCCACAACCCTACGCTCGGTCTCATCGCCGACCCGGAGACCTACCGCGTCCTCGACGATCTCAAAGCGGAGGGAAAGATCCGCTTCTACGGCGTCTCGGTGCATCCGCCCGAAGAAGGCCTCGCGGCGGTGGATGTGACCCGACCGGACACCGTGCAGATCGTGTACAACATCGTGCGCCGTGGCGCGGAAGACCGCTTCTTTCCGGCCGCACGCGCCGCCAACGTGGGCGTGATCGCGCGCGAGCCGCTCGCCAACGGCTTTCTCGCCGGCAAGTACCGGCAGGACAGCATCTGGGAGAAGGGCGACATCCGGGGGCGGATGCCGCGGCCCTACGTGACACAGCTCGCGACGCTGGGGACGCGCGTCGCGGAGCTGGCCGCGGAGGCGGGCGTCACCGCGGCGCAGCTCGCCCTGCGGTTCGTGCTGGACAACGACGCCGTGTCGGTGGTGATTGTAGGCATGAAAACCGTGGCGCAGGTGGACGAGAACCTTTCTGCGGAGATCTGATGCCGAACAAGAAAGCCGTATTCGAGACCGCCCAGGGCCGCATCGAGGTGGAGCTGTTTCCCGACGAGGCGCCGGGCACGGTGGCCAACTTCGAGAAGCTCGCCAACTCCGGGTTCTACGACGGGACCAGGTTTCATCGCGTGATTCCCAACTTCATGATCCAGGGCGGCGATCCCTACTCCAAGACCGGGAAGGGACGCGTCGGCACCGGCGGGCCGGGCTATACCATCAAGTGCGAGACGGACAAGAATGTCCACAAGCACGCGGCGGGCACGCTCTCCATGGCCCACGCCGGCAAGGACACGGGAGGCAGCCAGTTCTTCATTTGTCACTCGGCGCAGCCGCACCTCGACGGCGTCCATACCGTGTTCGGACAGGTGAGCAAGGGGCAGGACGTGGTGAACAAGATCGCGCAGGACGACGAAGTCAAATCGATTCGCGTGATGTAACCGAACGGAGCCGGCCATGCGCACTGTCGCCCTCGTCATCCTGTCGCTCGCGATCCCGTCGGTCCTCGCCGCCCAGAGCGGGCAATTCATTGTGCGGCTCGGCACGGACACGCTCGCGATCGAGCAGTACACCCGCACCACCGACCGGCTGCAGGGCGAGCAGGTGCTGCGCAGCCCGCGCACGGTGCACCGCCTCTACACCGCGACCTTCGGACCGGGCGGCGCCATCGCCCGCTTCGAGCTCGTCACCCACAACGTGTCGGGCGCGCCCGGCCCCGCGGAGACCAAGGCGACGGCCGAGTTCACGGGCGACTCCGCCGTGGTCACCGTGCCGCGGCGCGATTCGACCGTCACCCTGCGGGTGAAAGCCGGTCCCGGCGCCGTGCCGTTCGTCGGCCAGGGATTCGGCCTCATCGAGGAAGTAGCCCGCCGGGCGAAGGCGTCCGGGAGCACCCGCTACACCACGACCATGTTGCCGTTGGGCGATACCGCGCCTCTGGAGGTGACGGTCACCGCCCGGGGACCCGATTCCCTCACCCTGGTGCTCGGCGCGATCGGGCCGTTGCGGGCGCGGGTGGATGCGCAGGGCGCGCTGCTCGGCCTCAGCGGCATCGGCAGCACCATGCAGGTGACGGTCGAGCGCACTCAGGGCCTCGACTTCGCCGCGCTCGGGAAGGCGTTCGCGCCCCGCTCGCTCGGCGTGCTGTCGCCGACCGACTCGATCAAGACGAGGGTCGCGGGCGCGGCCGTTGCCGTGCGCTACAGCCGCCCCTCGACCCGCGGCCGCGCCATCTTCGGGAACGTGGTGCCCTGGAACCAGGTGTGGCGCACCGGCGCGAACCAGGCCACCGTCTTTGAGACCAGCGCCGATCTCGTGATGGCGGGTACGCCGGTACCCGCTGGCAAGTACTCCCTGTGGACGCTCCCCTCGCCGGGCGGCTGGAAGCTCATCGTGAACAAGAACACCGGTCAGTGGGGCACGGACTACAACGCGCAGTACGATCTCGCCCGGCTGGACATGAGCGTGGAGCAACTGCAGCAGCCGGTGGAGCGTTTCACCATCGGGATCGAGCCGAAGGGCAGCGGGGGCGTGTTGAGGCTGGAGTGGGAAAAGACGCGGGCGTCCGTTCCACTCTCACGCAAATGACCAGGTGCGCAGTGCGCCGTGCGCGGTCATCGCCGGCGCACCGCGTACCGCGTACCGCGTACCGCACACTCATGCATCTCGACTTCGCCGTCGTCGCCGACTACGCGATCGTCGATCAGGCCGGCAAGCTGTCGGTGCTGGGTATCTTCCAGCATATCTGGGTGCAGCAGTTCCCCGCGATGCATCCCCGGCTGCACCTGGTGCTGCGCCTCAAGGGCAAGCGCACCGAAGTCGGAGAGCATCACGTGCAGATCCGGCTGCTGGACGAGCAAAACACGGAGGTGCTCGGCGGGACGGGCAACGTCAGCTTCGCCGAGCCGCCCGCGGGCGTGACCGACATCGAGGCGGGCGCCATCCTCGTGTTCGACGTGCCGTTCCCGCACGCGGGGGCGTACCGCTTCGAAATCACGATCGACGAAGACCGGAAGGCCGCGGTGCCGCTCACGGTGAGCCAGCTCCCGGCGCAGACCGCGGGCGGACCCGGTGGGCAAACCCTCCACTAGTTTACGGTTCGCGGCGCTGATCTTCGCCGCCGGCTGCGGCGAGGCCCCGACCGCGCCCGCCGCCCCCGTCCGGATCGATCTCTCGCAGCGCTGGACGCGCGCCGGCCCCGCCGAGGTCGGCATGAGTGCCACCGGCCTGCTGGGCGCCGCCGGCGACGCCGCCGCGATCCCCCGCTTCCGCGGCCTGCTCGTGGCGCGCCACGGCCGGCTCGTCGCGGAGGCCTACTTCGGTGGAGCGGATTCCACCACGCTGTTCGACGTGCGGTCGGTGACCAAGAGCGTGGTGGGCGCCCTCGCCGGCATCGCCCTGCGCGACGGCGTGCTGCCCGGCGCGGCGGCATCGATCGCTCCCCATCTCGCCCCGCCCGACACCCTGGACTCGGCCGACAGCGCCGTCACGGTGCACGACTTCCTCACCATGACGTCCGGATACCAGTGGAACGAGGACACCGGCGACGACTACAACCAGTGGATCTCGGCCGACAACCACGTGCAGTACCTGCTCGACCGTCGCCATGCGACCGCCCCCGGGGCGACGTTCACGTACAATTCGGCGGCGGTGCACACGC
>WNGI01008737.1_pt1 | contig 11850 bp, 9 predicted proteins | sample 5400621 | NCBI WGS metagenome assembly WNGI01 (sample SAMN13153374, study PRJNA577476) | soil metagenome | isolation source: 20 cm soil or saprolite under Garry oak tree replicate 1 | place: USA:California | collected 2016-06-15
CGCGATCCAGCTAGAAGCTGCTTGCCTTGTGTTTCCGAAGTGTGTAAATAAATAGACCGTCATTTTGGAAGACAAGGAAACAGTACTCATGCTTGGACGCAGTCATCAACGCTCCCATCGGATCGTGTACGCTTTCGTCTGCCTGATGGCAACGCTTGGAATTAGCGGGTGTGGTTCCGGCAACGGGAGTGGCACCCAAATCGTCGCCGTGAGCATAAGTCCCGTGCGAGCCGCCATAGTGGCCGTTAGCCAAACAGTGCAGTTCAAAGCGACAGTCACCGGTGATCCAACGAACAGCGTGACTTGGAGCGTAGATGGAGTGGCCGGCGGGAGCGCCGCAGTTGGCACGATCAGCTCCGGCGGTTTCTATACTCCTCCTGCCAGTGGCGGTGCGCACAGGGTTCAGGCAGCGAGCACTGTTGATACAACGAAGAGTGCCTCGGCGACGATTGCCGTTACGGACTTGACCGGGGTTGTGACCTACCACAACAACGTGGCCCGCGACGGCACAAATACTCAGGAATATGCGCTTACCCCCAGTACCGTGACTACAACCTCCTTTGGGAAGATATTTTCGTGCAGGGTGGACGGCGCGGCCTACACCCAGCCGCTGTGGGTGCCCAGCCTGAGCTTCGGTGGTGTGCTTCGAAACACCATCTTTGTGGCCACGCAACACGACAGCGTTTATGCGTTCGACGCGGACCTAAGCGCCTGCGCGAAACTGTGGAGCATAAACCTGCTCGATACGGCTCACGGTGGCACGTCCGGAGAAACGACCGTGCCGACGGCAGACGTGGGAAACGGATTTCAGGATATTCAGCCCGAGATTGGAGTCACGGGAACGCCGGTCATCGACCTCGCATCCGGAACGCTGTACGTGGTCAGCAAGTCGGAAGGCCCGGCTGGCAGTTTTCACCATCGGTTGCATGCGCTGGACCTCATCACAGGCGATGAGAAATTCGCGGGGCCGGTCACCATCGCGGCCTCCGTGGCGGGCACCGGCGACGGTTCCGGGGGCGGTATCTTGAGCTTCGACAGGCGGAACCAGCACCAGCGGAGCGGCCTGACTCTGGTGAATGGAACTATCTATGTTGCTTGGGCCTCCCACGAGGACCGCGATCCTTATCACGGCTGGGTGATCGGATACGATGACGCCAGTTTAGCCCAGGTTGCGGTGTTCAATACAGGTCCCAATGGCTCTCGCGGCGGCGTATGGATGGCGGGCGGTGCTCCGGCCGTCGACGGTAGCGGCAATCTGTATGTGTCGACCGGGAACGGTACTTTTGATGGAAATTCCGGCACTCCTCCGAACGACGATTTTGGCGACACCGTGATGAAGATCGGAACGTCGTCCGGCCTATCGTTGGTCGACTGGTTCACGCCCTTCAATCAGGCCTTTTTGGACGGACAAGACGCCGATCTCGGTTCCAGCGGCGTAGTGATATTGCAGGATCAGACTTCCGGGCCGGCACATTTGTTGGTCGCTGGCGGGAAGGAAGGCAGGCTCTACTTGCTGGACCGCGACGTGATGGGCAACTACTGCGCCACCTGTACCACGACGGATACAGATGTCCTGCAAAGTTTTCTCGCAGCGCCTGCTATCTTTGGCACTCCAGCATTCTGGCAAAACAAACTTTATCTCGGTGGAACAGCCGATGCTTTGAGCCTGTTCGCTTTCGATGCGACGACCGGGAACTTCAACACCGTAGCATCCTCGCAATCCGCGACAAGCTTTCAGTTTCCGGGGCCGACCCCATCGCTTTCCGCCCAAGGTGCTTCAGGCGGGATACTCTGGGCAATCGATTCCAGCCGTTACGGCGTCCCAAGTGCTTTCGGCACGGGCCCCGCGATACTGCACGCCTATGACGCGGCGAATCTTTCCAGCGAGCTTTGGAATAGTTCGCTGGCAGCGAACAATCGCGACACCGCCGGAAATGCTGTGAAATTTACCGTGCCCACGGTGGCCAATGGAAAAGTCTATATTGGCACGCGCACAGAAATTGACGTATACGGCCTGCTTCCGGATTGAGGGTGGAGAAGGCCTGGATGGACCGGGACCTGTCGCGGGAGTGCGGAAGCGCGAATTCGGCAAGCCTTCTTTCCGACTTGCGCCGATCAAGAGAGTCAAGGCATGGAAGATGAAGACGGAAGCTGCCTCAGTTCCGCCGCGAACCTGAGCCGCGCTTCAAGATGCTTAGCTCGGAAATGCGCTTGCGCCCGCGCGCCCCACGCCCGGACGAAATAATAATTCAGCGCGCATCCGATGGCCGAGCTGGCGATCGGAATCAGGCGGCCCGCCCACTTCTCCACCACTTCGGCGCCGGCTTTGGCGGCGATCCGCTGGATCACGCGCGGCACAAACTTATTGACTACTTCCTTTTCCAGTAATTCGCGGCCGATGTCCACCCCGGCTGCGCTGGCGGCGGCAATCCACAGCTCAGCGATTTCGTCGTCGGTGTTTAACTCGAATCCGTAAATCAGGCTCAGCTTCTGGATGGTCCGCATGGTAATGGCAGAAAGAATGCCGAGATCTGGCACGATGGTGAGGATTCCGCCCAGACCAAACCCGGCTCCCTCCGCCGCCGCCATCTTCATCCCGCCGCGGATCACCGACTCCGCCACATCGTCGAGGCGCTCGACAGGCAGCGTGTACACGCCCTGAAATTTAGCCAGCGGCAACCCGTGCGCAACGCGCAGCTGCATCAGGAAGCGCCCAGGATCAACCTTGATCGTGTCGTAGGTGCGAGTCAGGCCGCCGCGGATCGCACCTTCAACGCGCAGTCGCATCCACGATTTCGTTTCGTCTCTTGTCGTGTCGGCCATCGGTGATCATAAGTCTAGCAGCCGAGTTCCTTAACCACGAAGGACACCAAGTATCACGAAGGAAACCTTGAGAGTTTTAATCTTTGTACCTTCGTGCCCTTTGTGGTTGACGCACTTTCACCGCCGCTTGGCCGCGGGTCTAACTCCAGCGCCGGTTCCCTGTGCTAGCATCAATTCTGCGAATGCCAACTGGAAAACTGCATATTATTCCGCTGGGCGGGATGGGCGAGTTCGGTATGAACTGCATGGTCATCCGCTTGGGCGACGACATCATCGTGGTCGACGCCGGGCTCATGTTCCCCGAAGCCGAGTTGCTGGGCGTCGACATCGTCGTCCCCGACATTTCTTACCTGCTCGAAAATCGCAAGTATGTGCGCGGCATTGTCCTTACGCACGGCCACGAAGATCACATCGGCGCTCTGCCTTGGATTCTCAGCGAACTGAATGTTCCGGTTTGGGCGACCGAGTTCACGCTGGCTTATGTCGAAGACAAGCTCGACGAACACCAACTCCTCGACGACGCCATCCTGAATCAGATACGTCCCGGTGAGCGGTTCAAGATTGGCCCTTTCACCATTCATCCGTTGCAGGTAACGCACAGCCTCGTCGATTGTGTAGCGCTCGCTATCCACACGCCGCTCGGCGTGGTGCTGCATACCGGTGACTTCAAGGTCGATCCAACGCCCACCGACAACCGCCTCTTCGACCTGCACGGTTTCGCCGAGTACGGTAAGGAGGGGGTGTTGGCGCTCTTGCAGGATTCCACCAACGTCGAGCGCAAGGGCTACACCCCGAGCGAGCGCGCGGTGCATCGCAAATTTGAAGAGGTGTTTGTCCGCACCGAGCGGCGTCTGTTCATCTCTTGCTTCTCGTCCTCCATTCACCGCATCAAGCTGACCATCGACATGGCGCGTGAACACGGCCGCAAGATTTGTTTCATCGGTCGCTCCATGAACAATTCTTCCGAGATCGCCGAAGATCTGGGCTATATCCAGATCCCCGAGGGCCTGCTAATCCATCCCGGCGAAATGAAAAACTTTCCGCCTGAGAAAGTGTGCGTCCTCATCAGCGGCACGCAGGGCGAACCAATGTCGGCGCTGTCACGGGCGGCGGTGGATAACCACAAGCACGCGAAAATCGAAAAAGGCGACACCGTCGTCCTTTCGTCGCGTATCATTCCAGGCAACGAAAAAGCCATCTACCGCATGGTGGACCACCTGTTCCGCCGCGAAGCGTTCGTCATCTACGACGACGGGTCCTATCCGCCAATCCACGTCAGCGGTCACGGCAGCCAGGAAGAATTGAAGCTCATCATCAACTTAGTGCGGCCGAAATATTTCATCCCCATCCACGGCGAATACCGGCAGCTCAAGTTGCATGCCGAGCTGGCCGGATCCATGACCGGAGCAGTTGGCAAAGTGATGTTGATCGAAACAGGAGACGTTCTCGAAATCGATGAGTTCGGCGCCCGCAAGGCCGGACGCGTCAACGTGGGCCGCGTCTGCATCGATTCCGGCTCCCGCACCGACGTGGTCGAAGACATTATTGTCAAAGACCGCCGCCATCTCAGCGAAGACGGCTTCGTGATGCCGGTCATAGCGATCAACAAGCTCACCGGACGGGTCGAAACTTCGCCCGAGATTGTGACGCGCGGGTTCAATCCCGGCGACAACGGCGTGATCGAGCGTATCAAGGAGATCGTCATCGAAACACTCGATTCCTCCAGCGCCGAAGAGAAGGCCGACTATGGCGTGATCAAGGAGAAAATCCGGACGGATTTGAAGCGCTACATCTCGCGGCAGAACCAGCGGCGGCCGCTGATCATGCCCGTGATCGTGGAAATCTGAGAATTCTTTCACCGCCGAGACGCCGAGAACGCAGAGGAGACACCCTGTATCGTCACCCTAGCTGACATTCAGCAAGCCCGAGCACTCCTCCAAGGAACCGCCGTCCGCACCCCACTGTTCGAATGGACCAGCCCTGGCGATCCACGCCAGCTCTTCCTCAAGCTCGAAAACCTGCAGCCCATCGGTGCCTTCAAACTGCGCGGCGCCTATAACAAGGTCGCATCGCTTAGCGAGGACGACCGCTGCCGCGGCGTCGTCTCTTATTCCAGCGGCAATCACGGACAAGGTGTAGCCTACGCGGCACGGGCGCTTGGGGTGAAGGCCATCATTGTCATGCCAGGCAATGCTCCGAAGAACAAGCTCGAAGCCACCGCTGCCCTCGGAGCGGAGATCATTACCGTCGGTCCCGGCAGCGAAGAGCGTCGCATGCGCGCCGAAGAACTGGCTGCCGAGCACGGCTACGCGATTGTGCCACCGTACAATGACGAAAAGATCATTGCCGGCCAGGGGACGGTGGGGCTCGAGATCCTCGAAGACCTTCCCAACGTGGAAACGGTGCTGGTACCGGTCGGCGGAGGGGGATTGATCAGCGGCATCTCTACCGCGATTAAGCTCAGCAATGCCGAGATTAGTCATCAGATAAAAGTGATTGGCGTCGAGCCCGAACTTGCCGCCGACGCGCAAGCCAGCCTGCGTTCCGGCCGCATCGTTTCCTTTCCGGCAGAGCAAGTCTCGCGGACGCTGGCGGACGGTCTTCGCACCCAGAGCATCGGCGCGATCAATTTCGAACACATCCGCGCGTATGTGGACGACATCGTCACCGTGACCGAAAACGACATTCGCGAGGCCATGCGCGCACTGAGCGGGAACGCGAAAACGCTGGCGGAACCTAGTGGCGCGGTCGCTGTGGCGGCGTTTCTTTTCCATGCCGACGAGTTGCCCAACACAAAGATCAACGTCGTCGTGATCAGCGGCGGCAACATCGATCCTACTTTGCTCGCCGAGTTGCGGAATCGCTGATCGCCTCTCAGGCCATCGGAGCCAGCCTTCCCCTGTGCTTCCCCGTGTTTCTCTGTGTCCCCTGTGGCTTCGCTTTTGACGCCGCGAAGGGCTATCACCAAAGGGAGCACAGAGTCGCACAGGGAACGGCCACGGGGAGTCATCTTCCGTGCATGTAGCACGAATGTAGAATGTCTCTTCAAGACCAAGACAGTGAGACCAATTATGATTCGCTTTGGTATCGCAGGTTTCGGTTTGCACGCGGTGCGGCGCCTGATGCCGGGCTTCACACTCGCCCAGAATTGCAAAGTGGTCGCTCTGTCGCGACGGGATTCGAATAAGGCCCGCGAGGCCGCCGCGAAGTATGGCATCCCGCATATCTTCGCCTCCACTGAAGAACACTGCCGCTGCCCCGAAGTCGACGCCGTGCTGGTCACCACTCCCAATGCCTGCCACCTGCAGGATGTCCTCACTGCGGTAGTCGCCCGCAAGCCGGTGCTGTGTGAGAAGCCGATGGGCATGAACGCCGACGAATGCCGCCAGATGGTCGAAGCGGCGCTCAAGGCAGGCGTTCTCCTCGGCGTCGCGCAGGTCTTTCGCTTTGAGGAGAGCACGGCAAGGTTTCGCGAACGCGTTGCCGCTGGTGACATCGGGCGGCCAATCTTCGCTCGGGCCGAGTTTTCCTTTCCCGATTCAGGCCATCACCGCACGTGGCTGTACGACCGGTCATTGGCAGGAGGCGGTCCCATCGCCGACGTGGGTATCCACTGTATCGATGCCTTGCGCTATATCCTGCAGGACGAGCCGCGGCGGGTCAGTGTTGTCGGGCGCTCCGACGAACGATCGGGCAACGTGGAGGCGGCGGCCAGCGTGACGCTCGAATTTCAACAAGGCACACTGGCCACGGTGCTGGTTTCCTTTCGCGCTCACTATCGCACGCCGCTCGAGATTGTCGGTGACGCTGGCGTGCTCCGTGCAGATGATGCGCTGAATGTGGATCGTCCGATCAAGTTGGAACTGTGGCGCGAAGGACAAAGCGTTGCCGAAGAATCCGTTTCCAACCAACTTGCCTACGCGAGGCAGGTGGATGCCTTCGCTGACGCGGTCGAAGACCGGGAAGTGTTTCCGGTTCCTGGCCAGCAAGGCTGGCAAAATCAAATCATTCTGGACGCCGCCTACCGCAGCCTGTCGTCGGGAAAAACTGAAGAAGTGCCAATGTTCTCAGACGGCCCAGGAAGGTAGTCCTTTGTTTGCAAGCGCATGTCCGCAAGCGCAATCGGCCGGAAGTGGAACTCGGAGTTCTTTTGGAAAACCTGCGCCACAAATAAAAAGCGCCCGGATCCAACGAATCACGGGATGCTTGAACAGCCCTCCCCCAGAACTGCCCACACGCCAAAGATAAGGAACCCCGCCGAGGGGTGCATCCCACGATTGAGGGATTGGATGGCACGAACGAGCCACTTGCCAAATCTCGGGCTTGTGGTAGCATGGGTCACCTCGCGACTGGTTACTAAAGAGTCGCACAGGTTCTGGAAGCGGTCCCCCAAGGTTTTTCTTTCTGGTCGAAAGATTTCCCCTACCGATTCCGAACCCATGGTTGTTCCGTTTCGTAGTCGGCCACGCCGCCTGCGGTATTGAGCCTCTGGGCGATCTGGGAAAGCGAATTGTTGCTAGTATGCAGCAGATTGCATTCCGGGATTTGGGACAGTCAGGGTAGATGTCGTTAAGTTATTGATAAATAACAAGAAGCAAGGTTCTGTAATTTTGGAACCACAAATGCTCTAGTAACAACGGCGACCTATACCTTGGACACAAGGTTCCAAGGTGAAACAAGGAAAATGAAAGAAAGAAAAAATTTGGGAGGGAATTAAAATGAGGCGAGTGGTAGTTCTAACATTGCTGGCATTGGTGTTGCCGATGGCCGCTTGGGCGGATATTATTCTCACTAACCAGTTTGGCACGGTTTCGGTATCGGCTGCGGGCGTCACGTCCTTCGGTTCGCAACTGCACAGTTTCAACGGCATCGTAGCTGCTCCGGGTCACTCTCTCGGTTCGGTCAGCTTCACGACCGGCGCTATGCTCGGCGGCACGCTCGCGGGTGGCGGAACGTTTTCATCCGTGGGTTCAACCTTCAACGTGGTTGGCAAGGGCAACTGGGCACAGGGACACGGCACAGCGATCTTCACTGGTAGCTTCACTGGTGATATTAGTTGGACTCTGACTGCCGTGAGTGGGCAACTTAAAACGTACACTCTGTCTGGAGCGATCTCAGGCCAGTTGTGGGACGGTCGTACCGTTACTGGAACGACACAACAGACCATCTATGTCCTTAACAACAAACAATTCAGCCAGGGTATCGGGCACATCCATACGGGTACCACAAACGTCAACGTTCCCGAACCGGGGACCTTGGGGCTGCTCGGAACAGGGCTCGTGGGTATCGCCGGAATGTTCCGTCGCAAGCTGATCGGCGGATAACTCAAGTTTGTTTGCTGGTTTGTTGGTTCGCCCAGAACACTCAACTCATGGCCCCGCCGCAAGGCGGGGCTTTTGATTTTGAGTGGAATCTACTTGATGGCCCTTCCACGTCTCGCGACCGTCTCGACTGCTTCGCTTCCTTGCGTGGACATCATTCCGAACAGGTTTCGACGTCAGCCACATATCCTCTCCGGTTACTGCCGTAACGGGCCGCGATGGCTTTGCCGTTGACCTTACGTTTGTCCAAACCTACAGTCAGGCGCAGGGGGACGTATGAAGGATATCCATGAGGTTTTGCGCCGGAAGCAGGCGCAGTACACGCAGCTGGGCAAGCAGATCGAGATGCTGCAGCAGGCTGCCGAAAAGCTGCGCGAAGTTGCGCCCTTGCTTGCCGAAAATGACAACGAGGACGATAGCGCAGTGCTGGCGGAAGTGGACGACGAAAACTCCAATGCGATGGCTGCCAAGGCCAGCGCTCAGCCCTCGACTGCCGCGTCCAAGCCAGCGCGCAGCGTAACTCCGCGCTGGCCGTAAAAGCCGGAAGTTAGAAGAAAGGTGCAAAGCGGGAAGGGTTCAGTCCCATGATATTACGGGCATTGCTGGTGTCAAAGGACGACCTGAGTGCGGAAACGCTGATTCAGGTCCTAGCGCAGTTCGGCGTCGCGGTTGATCGGTCCAGCGCGACCGATGTCGCCGTGACGCGACTGGCGGAGGAGCAGTTCGATCAGGTTATCGTTGACTTCGATACTGACTTCGACGGTCCCGAAGGAGCCTCCCTGCTGCTCGAAGGTTGCTGCCGCCTCGCCGGCCCCGACCGCAAGCCGCCCGTTACCGTTGCCTTGCTGCACGATTCTTCGCAGATCCGCTCTATCCTCGGCGCAGGCGCTCATTTCATCCTCACCAAGCCCATCGCCCGCGAGCAGGCTCAAAACACCCTGCGCGCTGCCACGGCGCTGCTGAAGCGCGAGAGGCGGCAATCATTTCGGGTCGCGGTGCAGGCGGCGGTTTCGATTCGCGTCGACGAGAGCAATACAGTTGAAGGTATCCTGCTTGACCTGAGCGCAGGCGGCATGGATGTGCTGGCGGCCAAGCCCCTTCCATCTGCGGCCATGGTTCGCGTCTCCTTCGAGCTCCCCGACGGCGGTGCTGGCATTGAAGGTGATGCGCTTTCCCTCAGTCTTCAGCCGTGGACCTGTGCCTTCGCGCCGCCGGGATGGAGATTCACACTGACGGCTTGGTCCGAGTCATGCATCCCGGACATGGCATGGGCATTGAATTTCCTGCCCGTACAGAGGAGCAGCGCAAGAGCGTCGGCGAGTTCATCGAATTCCTCACCGGCCAACCCGGCGCCACTCCGCAGCTGGAAACTTCTCCTCGCTCTCTCGTCGCCGATGCGGTCGACCTAAACCAGACCGGCAGCGCCGCAACCGACGCGGACGATCCACTCCTGGAATTGCTGCGGACTGGCAATGCGCTGGATGAAGAGGCATTTCTCGCGGAACTGCACCGCCAACGAAATCCGGTGAGCGTTAACCAATAGACGCCAGCCTGGTGGACTTCCGCCAATAGAAGCGACACCGCAAGCTTCACCCAGCATCGCCCCCTTTTGATCCCAGCCAGAAACGAACCCAGCTAGAAATGATCCAAGCAAAAACCGGAAACTAGATCGACACCCCGTCTTTGGTGTCGGCCCAGTCCCCGGTGGTCTGTTCTACTCGTTGTCGCAGACTACCCTGGCACCTACTGCTGAATGGTTTCGGTGCGGTTAATTTTCCAAGAATTTTCTTATTGCAAGAGAATTACTCTGTGCGCCACCGACCCACCTGTAGAGACGGGGCTTGCCCCGTCTCCGCCGCGAAAAGAGACACGGCAAGCCGCGTCTTTATGGAAATTAAAGTAAGCTAAAGACCATTTGCTCAGGAACCCGATCTCGCGTGCCTTGGTGCTGACCGGCGCCTGTCTGCTGGCCATCGCTCCGTTTTTCTGGCGGGGCAGTCCGTCCGGGCATGATTTCGAGTTCCACATGTTTTCGTGGATGGAAGTCCTTGGCCAATGGCAGCACGGTATCGTATATCCGCGCTGGGCGGCGCTGGCGCACTGGGGATACGGCGAGGCTCGCTTCCTGTTTTATCCGCCCGCTTCCTGGACCCTGGGTGCCGCGCTCGGCACCGCTCTGCCCTGGAAGATGGTACCCGGCGCGTATTGCTGGATTGTGCTCACGCTTGCCGGAGCGGCCATGTACCGGCTCGCCCGCGAGTGGTTCCCGGCCCCGGACGCTTTATTTGCGGCTGCGTTCTATGCGCTGAATCCGTATCACTTGCTGATCGTCTACTGGCGGAGCGCATACGCTGAACTTCTGGCCGCCACACTGCTGCCCCTTCTGCTGCTGTGTATTCTGCGGCTCAAGGAGCCTGGCTTTCGCCCGACATTGTGGTTGAGTCTCACGCTGGCGGCGGCATGGCTGACGAACGCACCCGCAGCGGTGATGATCCACTACTCAGCGGCTGGGCTGACGTTGCTCTTCGTTACGATTGGGGCCCGGCATGCAGCCGACCGTGGACGACGGTGGCGTCCACAGACTTGGCGTCCTCTCATACAGACAGCGCTGGCAACGTGCCTGGCTGCCGGCCTGGCCTCGCTTTATCTGCTCCCGGCCATCTACGAACAGGGATGGATCAACCTCAGCGAGGTGCTGTCACCAGGCGTGCGGCCGCAGGACAATTTTATTTTCACTACTATTGCCGATCCCGATCACAACCGCTTCAATCTGCTGGTTTCGACGATAGCGCTTGCCGAAATCGGCACCCTGGTTTTCGCGATCTGGTTTTCCCGCCAGACGAAGCACCTAGGGACAGTCGCCCACGGCAGTCCAGTAGTGCGCAGCGCGACTGGGGTAGCACGCCCGCAGCCTTGCCCAGGTTCCGCTTCGTGCAACTTCCATTCCGCTGGCTGCTTTGTATGAACGCCGCTTTGGCCATGCTTCTTCCCATGGCCGCCAAACGCTGGACCTCGCGCTTGCTGGCATCTGCCGTTCTGCTGGCCGTGGTCATCATCGCCGGCTATAGCATCCAGCCTCCTTGGTGGGATATGGCCAGCGACATCCGCGAGATGAGCGATGCCATCGCCGACGGCGCCGGCTACGAGGGTGCCGACGAATACGTTCCCGCCGGAGCGGACCCTTACGAGTTGAACAAATCTCTGCCTCGCGTCAGCGACGACAAGGGAGCGCCGGTTCCGAGCAAGATGCTGGCGTGGGGGCAGACGGAGAAACATTTCAAGGTTCACACCGCGGCCGCCCAAAATCTAACCGTGCGCCTCTTCAACTACCCGGCGTGGGAAGTCGTCGTGAACGACAAGCCCACCAAGACGCAGCGTACCGATGTAACCGGCCTGATTGTCATTCCGATTGCCGCCGGAGACAACGATGTACATATTCATTTCCGCCGGACGATCGATCGCTCAGTCGGAAACGTCGTCTCGCTAATCAGTCTGGCTCTGTTCGTTGTCGCCTGGGCCAGAACCAGCAAAGATCGCATGACCGCACACAAGGTTTTGGTTGCAACCTCGAACACCGGCAAACTTCGCGATTTCGACGGAGCCGCCGCGCCCTTCGGCATCGCGATCACAACTATCCCGAATTTTTCTTCCCTGCCCGAGGTTATCGAAGACGGCACCACCTTCGAGGAAAACGCGCGCAAGAAAG
>WNGI01022256.1_pt1 | contig 11850 bp, 8 predicted proteins | sample 5400621 | NCBI WGS metagenome assembly WNGI01 (sample SAMN13153374, study PRJNA577476) | soil metagenome | isolation source: 20 cm soil or saprolite under Garry oak tree replicate 1 | place: USA:California | collected 2016-06-15
CGCGGCGCTTCGGCTCGGCGCCGAGATAGTGATAGGTGCTGCCGGGGCCGTCATTGGGCAGGAAATAGATCTCGCCGGTCTCGCCCGGCGCGACGTCATTGCCGTCCGCGCCGATGATCCGCAAGCGGGCGGTCTCCCCAATCTTGCCGACCGAGCCCTTGTGCGCGAGCCATTCGACGCCGGAAATCACGCACGCGCCCTGCCGCTCGGTGCCGCCATAGAGCTCCCAGATCCGTTCGGGCCCCAGCCATGCGATCCATTTCTCCTTGAGCCATGGCGGCATCGGGGCTGCCATATGAAACACGATTCGCAGGCTCGAGAGGTCGTAGCGATTGCGCACCTCGTCCGGCAGTGCCCAGATGCGATGCATCATGGTCGGCACGAAATTGACCCATTGCACGCGGTGGGTTTCGATGAGGCGCAGCGCCTCTTCGGCGTCGAATTTCGCAAGGCCCGTCAATCGGCCGCCCGCGAACAGACAAGAATGCGACAGGATGAATGGCGCGTTGTGATAGAGCGGGCCGGGATTGAGCAGCGAGGCGCCTTGCGGGATTCCGAGCGGCGGCTCGGATGCGGTGTCGACCACGGCTGGCGCATGGTCGAGGATCACCTTGGGCCGGCCGGTCGAACCGCCGCTGGTCATCGCCTTCCAATAGCGTGCGACGGGGCTCGCCAGCGGTTCGGCGGAAAAACCTTCCGGCACGAAATCGGCCGGCAGCGCAGTGGGCGCGTTCCAGTCGGCCTCGCCGCCGACCACGAGCGCAGGCTTGAGCACGTCGAGCACGGCGGCGGCTTCGCCGCGCGGCAGCCGCCAGGACAGCGACGTGGGCGTCGCGCCAAGCTTCCACACCGCGAAGCTGGTCTCGAAGAAGGCGTTGCCGTTGGGCAGACCGATCGCGACGAAGTCGCCGGGCTTGACGCCCTTCTCGGCAAAGGCGCGGGCGCGGGCGTTGGCGCCGCGTTCAAGCTCTCCCCAGGTGAGCGTGTCCGCGCCATGGCTGATCGCGATCGTGTCGTCTGGTTTGCGTTCGGCGTACCACCGCGGCACGTCGGCCATCGGGATCAGCATCTCGGTCCTCCACGATCCGGCTGTTTGTCGCCGCGTTGTGTTGCGGCAGGCCTCAGCCGTCCGCACCATCATCGGAGAAGTTGTGACGCAAGACGGGCGTTGCGTCAGAGAGGCAGCCGATGTGACCTCGGACATGCAAGATCCCGTTCCGATGGACTAAGGGATTGCCAAGTGGGACATAAAGGACGTCAGTAAAGCGAACTATCTCGGCGATTGCAGCACGACGCCGTAGCGCCCGTATATTCGGTCGATCGTCCCATCGCCATGCAACCGCTCAAGAGCCGCATCGATCGCCTCGCGCAGCTTCTGGTCCGGGCGCACCATGCCAACGGCGACATTCCAGTTGAGGTTCGTCTCACTTTCGTCGCGATCCAGGATGCGGACCGCATTGTCCCGACGCGTCTGATTGAAATAGCTGGCGATGGTTGGCGTGACCGCTGCTGCGTCGATCTCGCGATTGGCCAGGGCTTCAAGGCTGTCGACCTCGAACCCGAAGGTCGATGTCGGCACGTGACGCTGACTTATGATCATCGCCGCGATGGATCCGACCTGGACTCCGACCTTGGTGTGCTCGTCAAGGCTCTTGAACGACGTAAGCTTGCTGGCTGAAGGCACGGCGAGTGCGACACCCGTGCGATAGTACGGTTTTGAGATCGCCAGGTTGGTTTCGCCCTGTGCCTCGCGATCCGCGATGACATCCATCACAATGTCGCAGCCGGCGCTGCGCAGCTGGTATTGGGTGATGATCCAGTCGAGCCTTAGCGAGACGCCAAGCCCGCGCGCCAGGGCCTGAGCCAGTTCGACCTGGAATCCAGGAGGGTCGCCTGCCTTGCTGGCGAATGGAAGCGAGTTGGGATGGGCACACAGCCCGATCGTGCCGTATGAGCGGATCGTCTCGAGAGACCGTGCCTGTGCCGGATCAATCAGGCCGATGACGGTGGCGACGATGAGGGGGAGTATCGCTTTCATGCCATTTTCTCAGGTGGCGGATGGACCGGATCTTGTGGCCTCATCCTTCACGCGGTTTCAATGACCGAATGTACTTGACGATGTCGTCGATCTGCGCGTCGGTGAAGGTTGCGCCGAACGCGGGCATCGCGCCGTTCTTGCCGTTCTTGATACGGTCCCGAATAAAGTCATCGGTTCGGGGCGAGTCCATGAGCTGCGGTCCCCTGCCGGCAGCGCGTCCCCCGCTGGAATGACAAAAGCCGCAGGTCGATGCGAACAGCTGTTCGACATCGAATGCCCCGCTGTCCGGTGCATTGGCCGCGGGCTGTGCCCTGGCGGGCAGGGCGCATATCAACGAGACGGCCAGCACGGCGGCGAGTAGTGCCTTAACGTCCATGTCCAATTTCATGATGTTCTGGTTCTGCAGAGGCGGATCGGCCCGTTTGAATGACGGGGAAGCGAGCTTGCTCGCTCCCCGTCAGGCGATCTCAATCGCTTATTTCAGGCTGTAGACGATCAGCGCGCCATCATCGCGCGGCATGCTCTTGTAGACGCCGCCGAACGTCGCGGCGTAATCGTCCGACAGCATACCGCCGAAGCCGGCGGTCATGGCGATATATTGCTTGCCACCGACGGAGTAGCTGACGATGCCACCCTGATGGCCGGTGCCGTTGGAATGATTCCACAGCTCGGTCCCCGTTTCGGCGTCGTAGGCGTGAACCACGCCGCGCGAGTCGGGCACGAACACGAGATTTCCCGCGGTCGACAGCACGCTCCCGAGTGGCGGCTCGGGGAAGCGAACCTCCCACTTCTTCGCTCCGGTCACCGGGTCGCGTGCGTCGAGATGACCATAAATCTCGCCGCCCGGAGGAGGCGCGATCTTGAAGTCGGCGCCGATGTTGAGCTGGGCTTGTGGTGTGGTCACCGGCGTCGTCTTCTGGACTTCGAGCGTCATGCACCATTCCTGGCCGATCTTGTAGTAGAGACCCGTCTTCGGGTTGTATGAGCCGGAGTTCCAGCTGACGCCGCCACCAATGTACGGGCACAGCGGCGGTGCCTCAACTTTCCCGGCTGTGAAGTCGCGGCGACCGATCAGCTCGCCGGTCTTGGGGTCGATATCCTTGACGAAATTGATGTTCTGAACGAGCCGCCAGACGTTCTTCACAGCAAGATTGCGGTCGTAGACGAAGATGAAGCCGCTCTTGTTGGGATGCACGATGAGCTTCTGGCCGTCGCGATCGAGCATCAAGAACTCGCCGACCGCGCTGTCGAAGTCCCAGGCGTCGTGCGGCAGCTCCTGATGGTAAGATTTCAACTTGCCGGTATCGACATCGAGAGCAATCACCGAGGTCGTATAGAGATTGTCGCCAGGGCGGGCCCCTTGCGTCTTATAGTCGTTACCCGACCAATCGTAGAGCGGCGCCGGGTTGGCGGTGCCCCACAAAATGGTGTTGGTCTCGGAGTCGTAAGTGCCCGGCATCCAGCCGCCGCCTCCGCCCGTGCGCCAGGAATCACTTCCCCAGGTCTTCATGGCTTCGTCGGTGCCGGCGACGGTCAGGAATTCCCATTTCTTCTTGCCGGTTGCTGCATCAACACCGAATATCGGGCCGCGGCCCGGCCATTCGCCGCCCTGCGAGCCGATCACCACCGTGCCTTTGGCATAAAGCGGCGCACCGGTGAAGCCGACCGTCAGCTTCTGGGAATCGATCAGCTTGGTATCCCAGAGCGGCTTGCCGCTCTTCATGTCCAGTGCGATGAGCCGGCCGTCCATCGTGCCGACATAGACCTTGCCCTCGCCAAGCGCGACGCCGCGATTGTAGGGCGAGTGGGTCTGCCGGGCGATCAACGCTTCGTCCAGTTCCGGGAAGTAGGACCAGATCACCTCGCCGGTGGCGCCGTTCAGCGCGAAGGTTCGGCTGTAGGATCCCGTGTAGTAGAGCACGCCATCGGCCACGAGCGGCATTGACTGCAGGCCACGGGTGGATCGTCCAGGAATATGGATCCAGGCAACGCCCAGATTGGCGACGTTGCTTGGGTTGATCTGGGCGAGCGGACTGTAGTGATGAGACTTGTAGGAGCCGTGGTAGGTCAACCAGTCATTCTGGCCGCCGGCCTCGATGCGCGCGGTATCCACTGACTGAGCAAACGTCGACGATGCGGCGAATGTCGCTGCAATGACAACGGCAACAGGTAAGGCAAGATAATTCGACTGTTTCGTCATGGGCACTTCCTCCGGTTTGAATTTTTTTATGCGTAGTCGCTGCATTGCCGGGCCGCTGCGCACGATCGTATGCCGACGCGATCGATCTCGTGCCGCGTTCCCTACAATTCAGATTTCGTTTTCATCAAGACGCCCCCATCCTCGCCCAAGTCATGGTATCAAGTCATGGTATCAAGTCATGGCATCAAGTCATGGCATCGGGCTTGTCGCCGAGTCTTTATTTTGAAGGGAACCCAGCCATTTTGTCGCTTTTTTGACCCTCAGAGAGCCGGCGTTCATGCTCAATCCTTGAGCGCGGCTGAACAGGCGCCGGCTTTCACGCTATTGAATTGCAAGCTATTGAATTGGCCGCGCAGCGATTTTTCCCTTTGGCGTTTGCCGAGATGTTTTGCCGGCGTCGCTGCGGCGAGTTTGGAATATCCATCGGTTCATTCGCGAAGAACGGGCACCGCAGCGCACCAAACCGTAACAGATCGTGTCACCGCTTGATAGTGATGCTGCAGCGCCAACTTGCGATGATGATCGAAAACTCGAAAGCTGGCGCCATTCCGACACTCGCCGATGGGGCCGGCATCTTGTGCTTGATTCATGATTGAGCGAGCATGATTGAGCGAGCGTGCCGGTCGGCCACCAAATCGACGAGAACGCTCGTGCCTTTTTTGCGCTGCAAATTCAGGCTGATCGGGCCCGTCGGGTGCGGCTTGGAGAAATCGCCAGCTTTGCCCGACGAGGCAAATCATAGCTACAAGCTCGCTCCAGCGATTCCGCGCCGGCGGGCCTGGATCATGTCCGAGCACTGATTGGCAGAACCCACGGGAAGCGCCGTCGTTTCTGACATGTAGTGCAACAAAGCGGACGTGTCGGGGGCAAGCGCGGCGCTGTCGGCTTTCAACAAGGACGTGCCACGGAGGAACCAGGCGGGGGGTCATTGATTATCAAATCGTATTGGCCAAGTAGCCTGCCGCGTTGCGCTTGATATTTCGATCCAAGAGTCGACCCATGAACGAACCCGATAATGAAATGTTTGCCGCCGCTGCCATCGAGCGGGCACTTGGTATCTATCAACAGCTGCGGGAGCGCGACCGGTCGGTAATCTTGCAGGCACGGAAAATTCTCACTCAGCATATTTACGGCATGTTCGATAAGGGGGAGCACGACGAGAAGCGGCTAGTTGTAAGCGGTCTCGCGCGCCTAACATCGATTGAGCGCGACCACGCGATAAAATCCGCTCATGATGTTCCGGCTGCTTCAACTGGCAAACGAAGACGTCGCGCATCTGCCTGATGACTGGAGCCGCCGGGAATGGCCGTATACGGCACCGCGGCGAAGTCGGCGCGTTCATGCCGGCCCATCTGATCAGGGAGCAAGCGGATCAGGCCGGAGCGGGTGGCATCGGTCGTGCCGGGAGCGGGCACCATCGAGCTCATAGCCGACGCAATCTCTCGGAGAAAGTCGGAATGAGTTTCTAATATGCAACTACACCGCAATCCTATCTACGTCGGAATCGAGCGGGACCCGATGCATAATGCCCACCGAGCCTAGCTCGGTGGGCATTATGGTGTCTCCTAAACTGCGCGGCTCAATGGCGCTATCAGTAGTCCGGACCGATACCGAAGCTGAACCCCGGTCCACGGACACCAACGCCCGGCCCACGGTGGTAATAGCCGCGATCGTAGTCGTCGTATCACGCGACGATCACCCCGGGTATTCCAGCATTGGCCAGCGTCATTACAGACCAGCCTGGCCTGGTGAAGCAGAGCCGAGTTGTCTCCGGTTTGAATCCGGTCGGCGGCATAGGCGCTCGTGGCTAGGAGGGCACCGGCGCCGGCGAGAAATGTCAGTGTCAGTTTTCTCATCTGCGTCTCCTCTAAGGTGAGCATTAAGGAAAACGTCTTAATCAGGACACCGTTCCAATGAAATTGGTCATAGGTATCGATGAAATTTCCCAACGGAACCTAAAGCGAGAGATGCCGCTCGATCGATCATGCGATCTGGGTTGGAAACGAGCGGAAAATTTTTGAGGCCGAGTCATTCGTTTTCAATGTGGTGGCCGGCCGGGTGTTCCATGCCGGAGGGTCAAGAGCCCTCTTTTGCGATCCGGAACCGGGCGCGCGCAAAACGCTAGACGAAGGACGAAGATGACCATGAGAGTAGCCGAAACTATGACGCGAGGCGTCTTTATCGTAAGCCCGGAAGAAACCATCCAGGAGGCGGCAATGGCCATGGCGGGAATCGACGCGGGCGTCCTGCCGATAAGCAACGGTGATCGGCTCGTTGGCATGATCACCGATCGCGATATCGCAATTCGCGGCGTTGCGGAGGGAAAGGGCCCAGATACCAAAGTTCGCGACGTCATGACGACCGAGATAAAGTACTGTTTTGATGACCAGGAGGTCGATGACGTTATTCGCAACATGGGTGAAATCCAGGTCCGGCGCCTGCCGGTGGTCGATCGCGACAAACGGCTTGTCGGCATTTTGTCGCTTGGAGACGTTGCCGCCACCGCCAGCGATGGAAAGGCGGGCGAAGCGTTGAGCAAAATCTCGCGACCGGGCGGAGAGCACACCCAAACCGGCTGAAGCGGATGAAATCGATCCATCGGTGAGATCAGCCCGGCGCTTTTGGAATCCTTGCCCGCGCAATCAGGCTTGATCGAAGGCCAATACCTGTCCGTCTGCCGCCGCAATCAACCGGACGCCCTCTCGCTCGGCGGCGATGGCTCCATCCCACCAATCGCCGACGGAAGATATCACGAACAAGCGATGCGGTTGGAGTGAACTCTGACCTAGGCCGCGAAAGCAAGGGAGGGTTCCTTCCACCGTCTCTGTATCGCGAGGTCGGGGTATCGCGAGGTCGGGAACCTTTCGCGTCGTTTTGATTTGCCCTCACAGAACGGGAAATAACAGCAAACCGATCCAGCGATGACCGACAGGAATGAAGCAGAGCCGCCCAATGCTCGTCAGATGCTGGGTCGCCGGCTTTGGCTAGTGTAGGGAGACATCTCATGACCGAAGGGCGTACCCGCGGCAGGATGCGTCGCGCTCTCGCTGGTTCTCTCCTTGCGATCGGAATTGTTGGATTCGGAACGGTCGCCTGGCTGGTCGGATCGCGTGTCTCAACGTGGAGAGACCTGTATATCTGGTACAACCCCGCGGTTGGATTTCAATCTGCTGCGCTGCCGGTGGGCTTTGAAGATCTGGTGGAACGAATCAAACCAACCGTTGTGGGCGTCCGCGCGAAGGTGGAGCGAGACGCCGACGAAGAGGATCAGCCTACCGGTCACGGCGCGCCCTCCAGTCGTTCCGATTTGCCTAAGGGCAATGTCGGCGCGAACCAACCCCATGTCGCCACCAGTCAGGGGTCGGGCTTCTTTATATCGTCGGACGGATATGCCATGACCACCAATCACGTGGTCGAGCGCAGCGAAAAAATTGAGGTCACCACCGACGACGGAAAGATTTACCCTGCGAAGCTGGTTGGTGCTGACCCGAAGACCGACCTCGCACTTCTCAAGATAGACGGCGGAAACGAATTCCCGGCTGCCCGGATAGCTGACAAGGCCCCTCGAATCGGCGAGTGGGTTCTTGCTGTCGGCAATCCATTCGGACTCGGTGGAACAGTGACGGCTGGAATTGTCTCTGCTCGCGCGCGCGACATCAAGATTGCAGCTTACAACGACTTCATTCAGATCGATGCGCCGGTCAATCAGGGCAACTCTGGCGGACCGACCTTCGATGTCGGCGGCAACGTCATTGGCGTAAACAGTGCAATATTTTCGCCCACCGGTGGCTCGATCGGTATCGGCTTTGCCATTCCAGCGGAAACAGTGAAGACGATCGCGGACAGGCTCAAAGACAAGGGCACCATCAGGCGCGGCTGGATCGGCATCGAGGTTCAGTCCTTGAGCCCCGAAATCGTCGAGGGTCTTGGCCTCAATAAATCGGTCCATGGCGTCCTGGTCGCCGAAACCCAACCGGACAGCCCGGCAGCAAAGGCCGGCATCGTGCCGGGCGACGTCATTACGTCCCTCGCGGGCCAACCGACCAGTGACGATCGTGACTTGGTAAAAAGGGTCGGCGATATGTCCCCTGGAAAATCAATCGAGCTTCGCCTGATCCATCAGAACGAGGAAAAAGCCATTAGCGTAACGCTAGGCGAACTTCCCGGTCCTCGCAATGAAAGCGGCTTGACTACCGAAAAGCAAAAATCACCCGCGGCAGATGGCAATCAGGCAAATATAGGATTGACCTTGATGCCTGCAGACAAGCTCGGTCTCGTTGTTGGAGGCGTCGTCGTGACTGAACTTGATACCGCTGGTGTGGCCGCTGAAAGCGGTCTTTCGATCGGAGATGTCATTCTCGACGTAGGCGGCACCGTGATCAAAACACCTGTCGACTTCTACAAGGCGCTGACTGAGGTTCAAAGTCAGGGCAGGCGCGTCGCATTAGCACGAGTCAAGTCAAACGACGCAACGCGATTTATCGCGATTCCTGTCGGCTGATTTCTTACATCCGCTCCAGCTCTGCTACTCGCCGCGTCCGCTCTTTTCCATGGAGAGCCCGGAGTGATGGTGTTTGGGCTTTTCGCGGCAATTCCGGCTGCTGTCTGCGAAGATTCTGCGCAGGTCCCGCTCCTCCGCGTCCTTGGAACTTAATCGGCCGATGAGTCCAAGCACCGCGCTTCGCCTCATCGACGCTTGCGATTTCAGCGGCCCGGCCGGCTCAGCGGGCTGTGAGAAACGTGGCAGTCTTTTGTGCTTTTTGACACTCTTATGAGTCCCACACAAATATGAGTCCCACACAAAGCAGCCCCAACCCTCACGGATCGAGCTCGGTGTCCCAATAGAGATAGTCGAGCCAGCTATCGTGCAGATAGTTCGGCGGGAACAGCCGGCCATTGCGGTGCAATTGATGCACGGTTGGCGCGAAGGGGGCTTGCCTCGGAAACATCTTCGCCTGCTGCGGCGTCAGGTTTCCCTTCCGCAAGTTGCACGGCGAGCAGGCGGCGACGACGTTTTCCCAGGTGGTCTGGCCGCCTTTGCTGCGCGGGACGATGTGATCGAAGGTGAGATCGTCGTCCGCCGAACAATACTGGCAGACGAACCGGTCGCGCAGGAACACGTTGAAGCGGGTGAAGGCCGGGTGGGTGCTCGGTTTGACGAAGGACTTCAGCGACACCACGCTTGGCAGCTGAATTTCAAACGAGGGACTGCGCACCGCCCTGTCATAGTGTTCCACGATGTTGACGCGATCGAGGAACACCGCCTTGATCGCGTCCTGCCACGACCAAAGCGAGAGCGGGTAATAACTCAGCGGCCGGAAGTCCGCATTCAGTACGAGTACCGGCCAACCGCCTTGTGAGACGTGTGCGTTCAAATAACGCTCCTGACTCCCATATCTGCTGCGACGCAGCTTGTATTGACATACTACATGCAGCGTGACGGGATTGTGAAGAGCTTAGAATAGCTTATCCCGCAATCGCGGTCCGCGCCGAACGCGCATCCGGCCCGCGCCCAAGGGCTGAACAAGAGCAGTGGAATCAGGGGGAGAATGGCGTATGCGTCAATGGTTGGCGCTATTGATTGCGGCGTTTATCGGTCTGGGATCGAGCAATATTTGCAAGGCGCAGGGCTATCCGGCCCGGCCGATCACCATGATCGTGCCATTTCCGGCGGGTGGCGCCACCGACACGGTGGCGCGGTTCCTTGGTGAGAAGATGAGGGCCATTCTGGGGCAGCCCGTCGTCATTGAGAATGTCGCTGGCGCTGCCGGCAGCTTGGGTGTCGGCCGCGCGGTCCGCTCTGCCGCTGACGGCCATACACTGAGCATCGGAACCTCCACGACGCATGTGCTGACCGGCGGCCTCTATGCTCTGCCGTTCGATCTGCTCAGGGATTTGGAACCGGTGATCGAAATCGGCAGCGAGCCGCTCTTGATCGTCGCAAAGAAAAGCCTGCCGGCGGACGATTTGAAGGGGCTGATCGCCTGGCTCAAGGCCAATCCCGATAAGGCGTCAGTGGGGATCGCCGGTGTCGGCGCCACTGGCCATCTCACGGGAATTTCATTTCAGAAGGAGACCGGAACCAGGTTCCAGTTTGTGCCATATCGCGGCAATGCCCCGGCCATGCAGGATCTCCTCGCCGAGCAGATTGACTTCATGATCGAGCCGTCGTCGAACTTCAAGGCGCTGCTCGGGGCGGGCAGCGTCAAGCCGTTCGCCATCACGGGCAGAACGCGGCTGCGGTCGTCTCCCGACATTCCGACCGCCGACGAGGCGGGACTGCCGGGCTTCCATGCGTCGTTGTGGTATGGGGTCTGGGCGCCGAAGGGCACACCGAAGGAGATCATCGCGAAGCTGAACGCCACCATGAGCCAGATTCTGGCCGATCCGCAGGTCAAGCAGCGCTTCGACGAATTAGGCATTCAGATCACGCCGCTCGATCAGCAATCGCCCGAGGCGCTCCGCGCATTCCAGAAGGCGGAGGCCGAACGCTGGTGGCCGATCATGAAGGCCTCGAACATCAAGGCGGAGTAGGGCGCTGGCCCGTCATTGCGAGCGAAGCGAAGCAATCCAGAGCCAAGCAGGAAGTCTGGATTGCTTCGCTGAGCCTGTCATCCGGCGGCGCTTTTGCGCCGACCGGTTGGCTCGCAATGACGACGCTCGCTACGACGGACTACTCGCGAATCCTCTCAAGCTTCTGCAAGCAGCGGACGCCGCGAACCTCCGGCGGCATCGGCGTGTCCGGAAAACTCGATTTCCAGTTGGTGACGCCGACCTCGCCGACATAGATGTCGCCTTTGGAATCGAGCGCCAGCCCGTGCGGCGCCAGGAATTTGCCGGTCTGAAGCCCCGGGCCATGCTCGCCGCCGAGCCGTGCGATGCGGTTGCCCTTGGCATCGACGATGGTCAGGCGCGGGCCGAGATTGGGCACTTTCAGATTGACGGGCATGCCGGGACCGAGTTCGCCGACGATGAAATTCGGATGCTTGCCGCCGCAGCAATGCAGCGCGCAGGGCCGGTGCAGATTGTTCCACTGGGTCTCGTATCTGCCGTTGCCGTCGAACACCTGGACGCGGTGATTTTCGCGGTCGGCGACATAGACCCATCCGTCCGCATCGGTTGCGATGTTGTGGACGATGTTGAACTGGCCGGGGTCGGTGCCGGGCTCGCCCCAGCTTTTGAGCAGCCTGCCGTCGGGCGTGTATTTGTGGACGCAGGCGTTGCCGTAACCGTCGGAGACGTAGATCTCCCCCTTGGGCGACAGCGCAGTATGCGTGCAGCGGTGAAACGGCTCGCTGCTCATGAACGGCGCCGGCTTGTTCGGAATGCCGATCGTCAATAGCACCCTGCCGTCGGTCGTGCATCTGCGCACGGTGTGGTCGCCGTCGTCGGTGCAATAAAGATTGTCGTCGGCGTCGATGTAGAGCCCGTGGGCGCGCGCAAACAGGCCTTCGCCCCAACTCGTGATGAAATTGCCCTCGCGATCGAGCACCACCATCGGATGGGCGCCGCGGTTGAAGACATAGACGCGGTCCTTGCTGTCGACCGCGACGGAAGCGACGTCGGTGAGCTCCCATCCTTCCGGCAGCTTCGCAAAGTTCTCCACCACGCG
>WNGI01005049.1_pt1 | contig 11849 bp, 15 predicted proteins | sample 5400621 | NCBI WGS metagenome assembly WNGI01 (sample SAMN13153374, study PRJNA577476) | soil metagenome | isolation source: 20 cm soil or saprolite under Garry oak tree replicate 1 | place: USA:California | collected 2016-06-15
TCAACGAGCAAGAAAATACGCCGGCCGTCAAGACTGACCCGGAACTCGTCTGACCTTACCATCCGCGATTTCTCGTAACGCTAATACGACCTCGCGGTTATCGGATTCGATTAAAGGCTTCGCACCTTTGAAGAGTTGTCTCGCCCGTAAGGACGCAAGCATCACCAGCTCAAACCGGTTATCAACCCGTTGAAGACAATCCTCGACCGTGATCCGTGACATAAAATTCCTTAATACCAAACAGATTTAATCAAATTTCTTATGGGGAGTCAACGTAGCGCTATCGAACTACTGGGAAAGACGAGCTCACCGCGTCACGCGGCTTTGAGGAATAAAGAGAGAAAATAAGTGGTGGATAGAATTTAGGGGCGAGCTAGCCGCTCTGATGACTCATTCTAATGTTCGATCTGTTTGCAGGCTTTGGTCTTTGCAAAAGCCATATCGAGGGCAATTCCGGTAACAACCGCTTGCCAGGCCTCGTCTTCGGAAAGGCCTCGGCCTTTGATTGAACGCCAAAGGTAAATGATTTCTTCCTCTGTTACGCTTTCGAACAGATCCTGATCTCGTTCCATATCTAGCGCGGACATTGGGTTCATTGGCATCATCTTCGGTTATTTCAACCGCCCTTTTCTTTTGATGAGAGAAAACTTTAGCAAATCAAATGCCATAGTCTTAACTTGTTGAAATTACACTGAATCGAGAATGTGCGGAAGAATGGCGTGACGGTAATTTGTGCAAAGATTGTCGAGTTCGACGCAAATCGTGGCGCAGTGAGCAGGGATTTTCCTTCAAAAAACCGTTCCCCATCCACTAGTCTAAAACTGCAATACCAGATATTTCGACCATGCAATCCGGATTATAGAGACGCTTCACTTCCACGAGCGTAATTGCTGGAAAATATTTTCCAAATACTTGCGTGTAAGCGGACCCCAAAGGCTTCTTGTTGGCCCAATAGGCCGCCAAATCTGTAACGTAGATCGTCAGGACCGCATACCGGTCGGGACGTCCGCCGACCGCGTCAATGGCAGTTTTGAGGTTACGAACGACTTGCGTGAACTGGGCGACGAAATCACCTTTACCGACAACTCGCCCTTGGTCGTCAAAAGGTGCCTGACCAGCTACGTAAACCATCGTGCCGCTGGTAATTTTCGCGACGTGCGCATAACCAACCGGTGGCTCCAAACCCTTCGGGTTTAACAATTCAAACGACATCATTCCTCTCTTTCATTGCACCGAACCAGTCGTCGCCGGACTCCAATAATCGATAAAACTTTTCATTTCACCAACAATGTCCTCGGATGCAGCCACGTAAGGCAAAATGATTCTGGTCGCTCCCGCTTCAATATAAGGCTTGATCTGCTCGACAACCTCAGCCGCGGAGGTCGCAGCGACTAAGGGCAGCGAACTAAACATCCGATCCGTGACCAGCTTGCGAGCGGCATGAAAACCGCCTGCCTTCCACGCGGAACGCATCGCTTCGACTTCCTCGGCGAGTCCCATCCGACCTAACAAATCGCGGTAATAATCAGCTAGAGCGTAATAGGTTAGCGCGTGGCTCAAAGCCTCGCGCGCCACATCATATTGCGGCGCGATCGAGCAGCGGATCTTGCAAATAATTTCCATCTTCGACGGATCTTTGCCAGCCTCTGCCGCGCCTGAGCAAACTTCCTCGCGTATGCGGCGAATTTCGGTCGGGTTCGCCATATTGATCAATACACCGTCCGAGATGCGCCCCGCCAAGCGGGTCATCTTCGGACCGAAGGCCGCGACGTAAATGGGAATTAATCGACCCGATGGTTTGAATGCCATCTTGAAATTCTGCGCCGTAAAAAACTTCCCCTCGAAGCTGAGCTTTTCGCCGCGCATCGCCGCCCGCGTGATGTCAATATATTCTTGCATCCGTGAGAGCGGCCGATCGAAGTTCTGTCCATGCCATTTGGCTATCGTCGGATTGGACGACCCGATACCGAGCAGAAATCGCCCTCCTGACAGTTCATCGAGTCCCACCGCTTGGAGCGCCAACGTCGCAGGAGTGCGCCCGAGAATATGGTAAATGGCCGAGCCGACTTTGAGTCGTGTGGTGACGGCGGCTATGGCCGACAGCATGACCGTCGGATCCTTGTTGTTCGCTTCACCCCCCCACGCACAGTCGAAGCCGTGGGCTTCAGCCGAGCGAGCCAGTTCCGGAATCGCGTCCATCGGCAACTGGGCGCCCGAGTTGAACTCTATGTCGATCTTCATGTTCTGCGGCGAACTTTCCGGGTTTGTCTTTAATTGTAACTGGCCGGCAGGTTGGATTTCAAAATCTCGATGCCTTCGGTTTTTTCCACGTGGCGGATAAATCGATATTTGTTTTCAACCTCGTCGATCGGATACGGCGGCACATCGACGCGATCAGTGCTCGTTTTCGCGCCGATGAAACATAACTCGTTTTCGCTGACAGCAGAGCGGATGACCTTCTCGAACTCTTCGAGGGAATTCGCCCAATGCGCATTTCCGATCCCTGCCGCACGCGCCAGACCCACGAGATCGGCTCCCGCGCCGGTTGCGGTTTTTTTGCTGCCGGAAGCTTCGTACACTTCGTTGTCGAACACGATGTGAATCAAGTTTTTTGGCTTCATCCGCGCGATCGTCGGCAGCGAACATAAATTCATCAATAACGAGCCATCGCCGTCTAATGCGATGATCTTGCGGTGCGGTAAACCGAGCGCCATGCCAAGAGCGATCGAGGAGCAAAGTCCGAGCGTGCGCACGCGAAAGTTGCCGTCCGAAGGACGCAAGGCATGCCATTCCAAAGTGACCGCGCCCGCCGAGCTCACGACCAGAGCGTCCTGGGCCACCGTCGCAACTGCTTGCAAGCAATCAAAACGTTTCATCGATTTTACTCAGATCTACAATCGAACTCATTCTCGGCGGCCTTTTTCAAAGCGACTTCAGTTGCGCGCGCCGGCCAAGCGCTTCCTTGGTGAGCAGCAGCGCCACCGGCCGCTTGGAATCTTCGGTCAATATTTGCGCTCGGCGGATCAGCTCTTGAGCGTCATCTGGATCACGCATGATGTACGCGCGGATACCTAAAGCCTGCAACACAGGTTCGGTAAGACTGCCCGTCGTGCTGAAGGTGCGGTCACCGATATCTCCGGCGTAATAGATCAACAGTAAAAGCGGAATTTGGTATTGCAGCAGCGTGCTGACGATGGCGTTATTGCTATTGAAGAACCCGCCGTTCTGCATGATCGCAGCGCACTTCTTGCCGACTAGATAAGCGCCGGCGCAAATGCCGATCCCTTCTTCTTCCCGGCAGAGTGGAACGTGGATGATATCTCGATCGTTCTCCACCTCGTGCAGCAAGGTCTCTAGATTAATATCCGGCAACGTCGCGACGAGATTGATTCCGGCGCTTTTTAATCCGCCAACGATTGTTTGCGCCGCCGCCAGCGGGTTCAAGCGTGACTACCAACTTTTTTCATCGGTGGCTATTCGCTTAACATCAAAAAACGGCTAGATCAAGATTAATTTCAGAACGATTTGCGCTTTTCCTTTCGGAAAATTCTTAGTATAAGTGCCGCAGGGAAAATGATCAGCTGAAAGGAGCAAGACCGTGATCAAACTCTATGATTTTAAATCTTCACCCAACTGTCAGCGCGTCAAGGTCGTGTTGGCGGAGAAGAATCTGCCCTATGAGATAGTGCCGATCGATTTGCGCAATCACGAACAGAAAACACCCGGCTACCTCAAACTGAACCCCTACGGCAAGGTTCCCGTGCTCACGGATGATGTCACGGTGCTTTACGAATCGTTAATCATCAACGAGTATCTCGACGAAAAATACCCCAACCCTTCGCTCATGCCGAAAGAACCGGGCAAGAAAGCCAGGGCGCGTATCCTGATCGATTATGGCATGGCGCACTTTGACAGCCCGTATCAAAAACTCCGCATGGAGCTCACGAAGGAACCCAAAGATCAGAATCAAGACGTCATCGCGAGCGCCAAAGGCGATTTGAAAAAACTCTTGCAGCGCCTCGAAGACGAAATCGGCGATCAACAATATCTCATGGGGGACTTTTCTCTGGTCGACGCCGATCTGCTGCCGCGCTTCACCCGGCTGGAAGGATTCGGTGTGCTTCCGGACCCATCTCTTCCTCGCTTGGGCAAGTACATGGAAAGAATGAAGGCGCGACCCTCGGTGAAGGCAATTCTCTAGAATCGTGTCTCTCTTTCCGTTGTCCCGCCGCTAGTATCGATGGATCTGCCGAAGAGCGGTTTTTTTTCAACCCTCTTTTCGGCGTTCCTTCGTCCATTCATCCGTGCTCTCGATAAAGGCGCAGCGCCGACTTACGGCGGAGAGCTACCCCTGCCCGGGCTCCGTCAACCGGTTGAAGTGTTTTGGGATCGCTACGCGATCCCGCACGTGTCGGCGACCGATGAGCATGATTTGTTTTTCGCTCAAGGGTACCTCCACGCCCAGGAACGCCTCTGGCAAATGGAAATGAACCGCCGCTTCCTTTGCGGTCGCATGGCGGAAATCTTCGGCGACTTTGCGCTGCCGTGGCGTGAGATTTCAAGCCAATTTCGCGGCCGAACCTGCGCTGATTTTGACTATTTCGTCCGACTCATCGGCATTCGCGCAGCTGCCGTTGATTCGCTCGACATCCTCCCCGAAGAAGATCAACTCCGCTTGCGGTCGTATTGCCTCGGTGTCAATCGTTACATCGAGCGATGCGGCAAGCATTTGCCGTGGGAATTCCGATTGCTTCGTCACGAGCCCGAGCCGTGGCAACCGGAAGACACCCTCACCATCGGCAAGGGATTTGCTTTTCTGCTTTCGACCGCGCTTTATACTCGTCTCAATTTTATCGCAGTCGCTGCCAAGCTCGCAGACGAGCCCGACAAGCTTCGCGCGCTCGTTCCCAGGTACCCCGAAGACGCGCCGGTGACGGCCCGCGCAATTTGGGACGGAGCTCGGGGTGCATGGCAATTTACCAGCGGTATTCTTTCGGCCAGCGACTGGCATCCAGCGGGTAGCGGCAGCAATAGCTGGGCGATCGCTCCAGACCGCTCGACGACCGGCCGCGCGATCCTATGCAACGACCCGCACCTTAGAATGACCCTTCCTTCGGTTTGGTATCTCATGCATCTGAAAGCTGCGCCTGGCGCCGCGCAAACCGTGGATTACGATGTCTGGGGCGCATCGATCCCCGGCGTTCCCTGCATTCAAATCGGTCATAATCCTTACATCGCGTGGGGGATCACCGCAGCCATATGCGACGACGTGGAAATCTACCGCGAAAAGCTGCACCGGCTCGAACCGGATCTCTATTTGGTCGACGATCGCTGGGAAAAACTCCAAACGCGCAGAGAACTGATCTCAATCCGAGGAAAAACACCGCTTGAAAAAATCATACGCAAGAGCCGTCACGGTCCGGCCATCAGCGATTTTGGCGAATCGCCCGCCGGGGAAGAAATATTGACGGCGCGTTGGACAGCCCACGAACGTAGCCAAGAATTGCGCAGCGTTTATGGCATCAATTGCGCGCGAGACTGGCACGGATTCCGGCAAAGCCTGCGCGAGCACTCGGCGCCGAGTTTGAACTTCGTCTACGCCGATCGCGAAGGCAATATCGGCTACACGCTTGCGGGAAAAATTCCCCGGCGGGTAACGGTTCCATCCTTGCTTCCCGTGGCAGGTTGGGAAACCAGCAATGACTGGCTCGGCCATATTCCATTCGAAGAGCTGCCGTGCCTTTACAATCCACCGGAAGGCTTCATCGTTAGTGCCAACAATCGGATTACCGATGCCGCTTATCCTCACTATCTCTCGCATTTCTTCGAACCGCCCTATCGGATTCGCCGTATCCAAGAGTTGTTGAAGGCGTCCAAAACGTTCTCCGCCGCCGACCTGGCAGCGATCCAGCTGGACTCCGTTTCATTGCACGCCAAGGAATTGATCGCGACCCTCGAAAACGAATTGGCTCAGATTCCTGATGATAACCGCACGGTCAAGATGGCCGCCAATCGGCTGCTCTCGTGGGATGGCGGCTGTGCTGAAACGAGCATTGAAGCTACAATCTTTCATTGGTTTCACCATCGCCTGCTGGTCAATCTCTTGGTTCCCACGTTGGGTGAAGATCTCTACGCGGCCTATGTGGAGATCTTGAATCAGTGCATCGTGCCTACCGACAACATTCTCAGGGATTCGAATTCCAGCTGGTTCGCCGGCCGATCGCGCTTGGATCTGGTTGTTTTGTCGCTCCGCGAGACGTGCGCGCAGCTCGAAGACAATTTCGGCGTGAATATCGAATCGTGGCGCTGGGGCAAAATACATCAACTGCACATGAATCATGCCCTCGGACGCGTCAAGATTCTAAAGTCATTGCTGAGCATCGGGCCGATAGCAACTCCGGGTGACGAGATGACTGTTAACGTGGGGTTCTATCGTCATTCCAATCCCTATGCGCAAACCGTCGGCGCCTCATTGCGCTTTATTATCGATTTCGCCAGTCCAACGAGAGCTGGATTCGTCCTTCCTACGGGGCAATCGGGCCATCCATCTTCCGCGCACTATGCCGATCAAACCGAGCTTTGGCTGCATGGCGAAAGGATTTCCGTCGGCGAAGTCGATGAAAATTCCAAGCCGCTCGCCCACCGTCTGCTCCTCAAGCCGCATCCCTCCGGTATTGCGCCGGAGAATGCTTCGGGTTAGAAGACCTCAGCTGCCTCGGCTTTGGCGACGTACCGGAGAACCAAGACGCTTATGGCGATCAAACTACTCATCGCCGACGACGAACGACTGTTCCGCCAGAGTCTAAAGATTCTGCTCGAGACCGGCACCGACATTAAAGTGGTCGCCGACGCGGCCAACGGCCAGGAGGCGGTCACCGGGGCGCGAGAGACCACGCCGGATTTGGCGCTGCTGGACGTCGATATGCCGAAAATGGATGGGATAAAGGCCGCTCGTCTTATCGCGGCGGTTTCCCCACGCACGAAAATCTTGATGCTCTCGGTGCACCACGAAGACGAAAAAATCAACGCCGCCACTCGCGCCGGCGCCATCGGTTACATTTTGAAGGATACCGATCGCGCTGAATTCATCAACATCATCCGGCAAACCCATGCCGGGAAAATTGTTCATTCGCCTTACCTCGCGCACCTCGCCCTGGAACAAACCTCGAATCGCCAGCCTGCTGCGAGCCAAGTGCGAATCACGCAATTCTGCCAACGATTCGGCCTGACCGAACTGGAGCTCAAGATCCTTCGCTTGATGTCCGAAGGGCTCAGCAACGAGGAGATCAGCGAGATTACCGTCCTCGCACGCGAAACCGTCAAAGGCCATTTGAAGTCGCTTTTCCGCAAACTCGACGTTAAAAACCGTACCGAAGCCGCCGTCCTCGCAGTCCGCGAAGGACTCGACTAACCCCCATTCGGGGGGACAAATAAATTACCGATAGGGGGATTGACACTGTAAGACTTCTACGAGATAAAACATCACGCTTAGAAGATTTTCACCCAATATTCGTCTAAGGGGGAGAAGATGATGAAAACGAGCGGAAAAACCATTTCTGTGCTGCTGGTCGCTTTTGCTCTGGTTTTTGCTTCATCTGGACTTGCCCGGGCACTTCAGGTCGGCGAAAAGGCGCCGGACTTCGAACTAGACAGCACCAAGGGCGGCAAACTAAACCTGAGTAGCCTCAAGGGCAAGAACGTTTTAATCAATTTCTACGTGCTCGACTTTAGCCCCACTTGAATCAAGGATCTGCAGGCGTCCGGTTCGGACAATTACGCCGCGTTCCAAGCTGAGAATACCGAAGTCTTAGGCATCAGCGCCAACACGCCATTTTCTCAAAAAGCTTTTGCCGACTTTGCCAAGATCAATTATCCGCTACTAAGCGACAGAGACGGCAAGATGATGCAAGCGTATGGTGTTTACGACGAGCCGCGCCGCGTTGCCAAACGGTCCTATGTCATCATCGATAAAGAGGGGGTGGTTCGCTATCTCAATATTCGGCCGGGGAATTCGGAAAAGGATCTATTGTCTACCGAAGAATTGCTTAACGAAGTCAAAAAAGTAAACAAAGGCAGTTAAGATTCTTCTCTAAATCGAAAGGAGTAACTAGTGATGTTGCAAAAAGTCTTAGCGGGCGGGTTGTTTGGTGTTCTCACGCTGGCCATTTCCACGCAGGTTTTTGCTCAGGCTGACGTCATACAGAAAAGGCAAGACCTCATGAAATCGAACGGCGCGGCGGCCAAAGCGATCAAGGCTGCAGTCGAAGCCAAAGATTACGCTACGGTCGAGACCAAGGCTAAGGATATCAATGGAAATGCCGAGAAAATTGTGAGCGCGTTCCCAGCCGGCAGCACCACAGGAAAGACCAAGGCAACGCCCGCCATCTGGGAAAAATCCGATGATTTCGCCAAGGCGGCAAAGAATCTGAGCAAGGCCTCCGGCGAACTCGCATCTACCGCGAAGGCAGGCAACGACGCTGAAGTCGGCGTGAAGGTAAAAGCGCTGGGTGAGGCCTGCGCCGCCTGTCACAAGCAGTTCCGAGCCGAGAAATACCCCGAATAAAAGTAAATAAACTAATCCCGTTGTCTTCTGTTCGAAAGCCCCGACCTTGTTCGGGGCTTTCTTGTTTCCGCACCATTCCTCCTATAGTATTCCGCCGTATCGTATCGAGGTTTAGCTCATGAAAATCACAAAGAGTTGCTACGCCGTCGCGGCCATTTTGCTGTTGCTGCTTTCCCTAAGCGCGCGGGCTAACGCCCAAGTTACCCGCCTCAATGTCGGTTACAGCGCCGCCAGCGCCGATCAGTTGCCCGCCTGGGTAGCAAAAGAAAGCGGCATCTTTGCCAAAAACGGTCTCGACATCCAGTTGATATTTTTCACCGGCGGTACGACGGCGATCCTTGCTCTCGTGTCCGGCGACGTTCCCATCACCCAGGTTTCCGGACCTGGCTTGGTTAACAGCGCCTTTGCGGGATCGGATGCAGTTTTCGTCGCGGCCGGAATAACGTCGCTCAATTACGTGCTGATGGGAAAATCGGGAATCAAGAACGCCGAACAACTTAAAGGCGGCACAGTGGCGATTAGCCGCTTTGGTTCGGCGACTGATACCATCGCTCGATTTGCCTTGAGAAAGATCGGGTTGAATCCTGGGAAAGACGTCACCCTCGTACAAGTAGGAAGCGGTCCTGAGCGGCTGAGCGCTGCGCTGACGGGCCGCGTCACAGCATCGGTTATCAACCCTCCCTCGAGCTTCGTCGCGGAGAAAAAGGGACTAGCGGTGATCGCGGACGTCGCCCAGATGGGGATGGTGTTTCAGCACACCGGCGCGGCGACAACCCGGAAATTCATTAAAGAACACCCCGATACAGTGCGCCGTTATGTTCGTTCGCATGTCGAAGCGGTTCACAAAATGTGGACCGACAAAGAATCGACGATCAAGGCTTTAAGCCGGTATATGGGCAGCGGACTGGATCGTGAGACTTTAGAGAGAAGTTACCAGAACGTAATGACCGAAGCCTTTTATCCGAAGAAGCAATATCCCAGCCTCGAGGGACTCAAAACCGTGCTCGAAGACATTGCCGAGCGAGATCCCCGAGCCAAGACGGCCAAGCCCGAACAGTTTGTCGATATGAGTTTTATCCGCGAGCTAGATCAAAGCGGTTTTATCGACGGGCTCTACAAGAAGAAATAGTTCCTCGCCCTGCTCTCTTTATGTTGAGCGCGCGACGAGGCGACGAAGCATCTGCCGAACTCCAATCTTGGGCGAATAAAATTGCCAAGCGCGTCGATCCCGCGGTTGCAGTCACGGTCGAATTCGACGGCGACTCGAACACTTTTATTTTGCGGTTGATCAAAGCCTCCCGCGTCCTGATCTTTCGCTTCTCCGAATCGCAAGTCCACACCGACGGACGCGAAGCCGAGTGTGAACGGACTCTGAACCGAAAGATAAAGGATTTATGGAATCTGATCTAAATGACCTGCCGCGTTCACAGGTGCCAACAGATAGATCCGTTCAAATTGACTCGGCTCCCTACCCATTGAGCGTTTTGAACGGCTTGAGCAACTGGAACCGCTATTGTCCGTGTAATAACCGCACCGCATCTTTGGCGAAGTAACTGAGAATCATGTCCGCACCGGCGCGGCGAATGGCGAATAATACTTCCATCATGATCCTGGGCTCGTCGATCCAGCCATTTTGGCCCGCCGCTTTGATCATTGAGTATTCGCCGCTGACGTTATAGGCCGCCAGCGGGTAACCGAACTTCTGCTTTACCCTATAGATGACGTCGAGATACGCGAGCGCGGGTTTCACCATGACGATATCCGCGCCTTCGCCAATATCGAGCTCGACTTCTCGCATAGCTTCTTCCACGTTTGCCGGATCCATCTGGTACGAGCGTCGGTCACCGAACTGCGGCGTCGACTCGGCCGCTTCGCGAAACGGCCCGTAAAACCCCGATGCGTATTTTGCCGCGTATGCCATGATCGGCGTTTGCGCAAAGCCGTTTTCGTCGAGCATCTTGCGAATGGCGCCGACCCGCCCGTCCATCATGTCCGACGGCGCAACAATATCGGCGCCGGCCCGGGCATGCGATACTGATTCCTTGGCCAACAATTCGAGCGTGCTGTCGTTATCGACATCGCCGTTCTTGATCACGCCGCAATGACCATGATCCGTATACTCGCATAAGCAGACATCCGTGATCACCAGCAACTCCGGAAGCTTGTCTTTAATAGCGCGAATCGCCTGCTGTACGACGCCATCGTCGGCATAGGCTTCGCTAGCCACGGCGTCTTTCCTTTCCGGAATGCCGAAGAGAATAACCGCGGGAATGCCGAGCGCGCTCACATCCTGGCATTCGCGCACCGCGCGATCGACGGTGAGCTGAGCGACGCCGGGCATCGAAGAAACCGGCTGCGCGTTGTCTTTTCCTGGACCGACGAACAACGGATAAATAAAATTTCGCGGCTCCAGTGATGTCTCGCGAATCAACTGCCGGAGTTTTTCGTTGCGGCGTAATCTTCTCGGCCGATAAGTTGGAAACTTCATGCCACGCTCCAGGCTTAGTTTGTTTGCTCGCCGGAAAAACGATGCTCTACTTCCGGCCTCGATTCGAAATATTCGACGATCGCCCGCACCATACCCGGGATTGTAAATTCTTCTGCGACGATACCCGCATGACCGCCCAACTGCTCCACGGTGCGAGCAGTAATCGGCCCGATGCATGCGAGCGCGCTGCCTGCGGCCAGCGCGTCGAGGTTTTTGTTGTCGAATAGCCGCGTAAAGTTTTTTACCGTGCTCGAACTCGTGAACGTGATCACATCGACTTTGCGCAGGCGCAACAGTTCGGCCAGCGGCGCCACATCGACCGCCGGCACAATCGTGCGGTACGCGACGACGACATCCACCGATGCGCCCCACTCTCGCAACGTTTCCGGCAAAATCTGTCGCGCCTCGGCGGCTCGCGGGATCAAGACACGCTTTCCCTGCATCGTCTCCGGTTTAACCGCATCAAGTATTCCTTCGGCTTGATAGCGCTCCGGTACGAGACCGGCGTGGATACCAAATTCTTCCAACCGCTGTGCCGTTTCCGGACCGATGGCGCCGACTTTAAGCCGCGTAAGCTCCGCCGCCGTTTTGCCATTTCGTTTCAGCCGGAACAAAAACGGCTCGATGCTATTTACGCTGGTAAAGATCAGCCAATCATAATCTTCGATCTTTGCCACCGCGTCATCGAATGCTGCGAAGCTCTCGGGCGGGCATATTTCAATCGTCGGGAACTCGATGACTTCGCCGCCCAATTCTTCGATGCGCCGCGCTAGACTTCCCGCCTGCGCCCGGGCGCGC
>WNGI01024780.1_pt1 | contig 11848 bp, 10 predicted proteins | sample 5400621 | NCBI WGS metagenome assembly WNGI01 (sample SAMN13153374, study PRJNA577476) | soil metagenome | isolation source: 20 cm soil or saprolite under Garry oak tree replicate 1 | place: USA:California | collected 2016-06-15
CTCGACGTTCTCGAGCTGCGCGCGAAAGAGAATCCAATCGATGCGTTCGTCTTTCGGCCAGTTGTCGGTCTTCATCGCACGCACCTTCTCCAGGAGCGAACGCACGTGCTGGGCGCGCTCGGCGATCTTACCCGGCGAATAATCTGTTAGTCGATCGTCCCAGGTATGAAGTCCGGCCTCGCTGCTGCGGACCGGATCATTCTCATTCCGCCACGCGTAGTAGTCGTCGGCGAGCTTGTGCAGCGCTGCCGGTGCCGCGCTCGCACTTTGATTTTTGAAAGCGTCTGCGTTAATGCCTGGAGTTGATTTTGTGATCAATGCCTTGTTGGAAACGTCTGGATTACGCTGCGACGGCGACTGCGCCAGCGCGACGGCGCAAGCGATTAGGCACAGGACGGAGACGAGTACCCGCGGATTATTGAGACGCATGAGGCCAAGTGTAATTGCGGCTGGTGAAACGCAAAGCGCAAACGCTGTGTAGCCGGGATCATTCATTCCCGCTTTTTCCGATCCGCCTCGTCGATTTCGCGCAACAATTGCTCCTTCAAATGTCGCCGTGCAGCCTTTTTGATCGCGCGACGCTCGGCGGTTACTCCTTGCTTCTCCGCCTGACGTTCGCGCCGTGTTCGCGGCTCCACAGACTGCGACACGTGCCGGATCTTTGGCCGCCGCGCGCCGATGTTTCGCTCTTTTGGTTTTGCGTACGGATCCATGAATGTTTAGCGCTGACGGTTCGCGATAAAAATAACAGGAATCGCCGCGTGTTGCGCCATAACTTTATCGACAGGAGACTCGTGATTAACAAATGAAAACGCTTGGAATGATCGGCGGCCTTGGCCCCGAAAGCACAGTCGATTACTATCAAAGGATCATCGCCCTATACCGCGAGCGCACCGGCAACAGGCATTATCCGGAATTTGTCATCGTTAGCGTTGACCTGAGAAAGGGACTCGACTTCATGGACGCGAATGATCTGAGCGGTATGGGTGATTTCTTGCTTCAGGGAGTCGGTCAACTCGCGCGGGCTGGCGCAGATTTCGGAATAATCTCCGCAAACACGCCTCACATCGTGTTTGACGATATTGCGCCGAAATCCCCCATTCCGCTGATCAGCATTGTCGAGGCGACGCGCGCTGCCGCCAAAAGGCAGAACCTGAAACGGCTCGGCTTATTCGGGACGCGCTATACGATGCAGGCAACTTTTTATCCGAAAGTCTTCGCGCGCGACGGTATCGAGTTACTTGTGCCGGGCTTGCACGACCAGGATTACATTCACGATAAGTACATGAACGAATTGGTTCCCGGAAAATTTCTGGCAGACACCCGCGCCGGCTTACTGGCCATTGTCGATCGGATGAAAGCAACGAGCGACATCGACGGAGCGATTCTCGCAGGGACGGAGCTCCCGCTAATTCTTCGCGATCCGATTCACAACGGCATACCGTTTCTCGACACAACAAAGATCCATGTCGAAGCCGCCGTCGCTCATATGCTTTCGTGAGCTATTTAATCGCAACTCGCAAATCGAAAATGCAAACTGGGCGGTGAAGGTTTCGAACCTCCGACCCTCTCGGTGTAAACGAGACGCTCTACCACTGAGCTAACCGCCCGAATTTCGGGAAAGTGGTGAGTGAATAGTGATCAGTCAAGCGAAGCCTTTCTGTTTTTTTCCGAACGCGAACTCTGCGGAGTTACGGACATCTATTGCGGCACTGGAAGAGGGGTCATTGTACAAGCGGATGAAATGCTAGCTGCGTTCTGGAACTCGCATCGGCGTTTCAGAACTTGCGGCGAATAGCCTCGACAAGCTGGCGAGATTTGTGCAAAATTCTGCGCCTATGAAAACGACAACTCTTCCATTAAAAACTTCGATCAATCGCTCGTCTTGGCCGCTCGCCTTGCTGCTCATTCCACTCGCCCTTGCTTGCTTTGGGCTTTCGCCGCAAGCGCGAGCCGTTTGTCAAGACGCCTGCTTAACCAACAACAACACCGTTCAAGGGGATGATGCGCTTCTGAATTTGACCACTGGCACAGACAACACCGCGCTGGGCTTGAATGCGCTTCTCTCCGATACGACTGGCTACTTTAACACCGCGGTCGGTTCGCAGGCTCTCCTCAGCAACACTACCGGTGGTAACAACATCGCCATCGGTGCGCAGGCTCTTTTTTCGAATCAAACCGCCTACAGCAACGTCGCCATTGGCTATCAGGCGCTCTACGAAGACACGTCGAGCGGCTTTAACATCGCTATCGGCGCCCTCGCGCTCTATTCAAATACGGCCGTCGACAACGTTGCCGTCGGCAACTTGGCAGCGAGGAACACCTCTACCGGAGTCGAGAACACGGTTGTGGGTTTCAGTGCTATGTACGCAAACCAGACCGGCAGCAACAATTGCGCTTTTGGCGGACAGGCGCTCAACATTAACTTAGAGGGCTCTAACAACACCGCTATCGGTACGGAAGCTCTCGCCGGAAATTTCGGCGACAACAACATCGGCATCGGCGCTTTCGCCGGGCAGTTCATCGAGGGTGGCAGCAACAACATCGAAATCGGCGCGATGGGAAAACCCAGCGACCAAGGGGACATCCGCATCGGGACAAAAGGCCTTCACAACAACGTTCACATCGCCGGGATTTATGGCAGGACAGTCCCTCAAGGCGTCGCGGTCGTGACGGATCATCTTGGGCATCTCGGCACCGTCACCTCTTCGGCTCGTTACAAGGAAGCAATCAAGCCGATGGATAAAGCGAGCGATGCGATTCTCGCGCTCAAACCGGTGACGTTCCGCTACAAGCATGAGCTTGACCCCAAGGGCATGCCGCAATTCGGCCTTGTCGCGGAGGATGTAGAAAAGGTGAACCCCGATCTGGTGGCTCGCGATGCCGATGGAAAGGCTTTTACGGTGCGCTACGAAGCAGTGAACGCGATGTTGCTCAATGAGTTCCTGAAAGAGCATCGCAAAGTGCAGAAATTGGAAGCCAATGCCGCGCAACAACAAAAGCAAATTGAAGCGCTTACTGCAGGGTTACAGAAAGTGAGTGCAGAGCTTGAACTGAGCAAATCCGCACCACAAACAGTTTCGAACAATCACTAGACCGCTGGCGTTGAAGTACTTGGAAATCATCGCTGACAATCTCAGCAAATCCGGATGGAGTTTGGGCTGGGTTTCAGCCGTGGATTGTGAAGGGCGAACAATCTGGATTGTTGACGCGCGTCGGTGCGACGGAAAGCGTTTCGTTGTGCACGCGGATGAAAAGCTGACTGCGTTTTTGGAATTGGAAAGGGCGGTTTACGAATTCGCGGTGGATTTAATCTCGTAAATCATTTTGTCATAGCGGTGTGGAGAGCAAAAAGGCAGAATCCGCGCACATGAACCCCCAGAAAACGACCATTGCAATCCTTGCCGCGCTGTCCGTGTCACTCGCGCTGGCTGAGGACTTCAAAACCGTTAACGGCAAGGAATACAAAGACGCGACGGTCAGCCGTATTGAAGCCGACGGCATTGTAGTTAAGACGAAATCGGGAATTGCAAAGGTTTATTTCATTGAACTTCCCAAGGAGATTCAGCAGCGTTTCGGTTACAATCCCGCACCAGCCGCCGCTCCACCCCAGCTGCGCCAGCCGCCACTTGCACCGACTGCGCATCAAAGGATGGTCGTGCAGGCGAGAGAGGATGCCCGTAAGACTAACGAGCGTCGTCGAGAAGAAGCAGCGCGATTGCCCAAAGAAAACTCCAATGGTTTCGTAGGTTTGGTAGGGAGTTTATTCGGCGCGATCCTTCTCATCGCGATTGTTGTTATCGTCGTAGCTGTTGCCAACGCTAACGCTAGGAAGCAGAAGCGAGCACTGTTAGTCAAGCAGGCGCAGGAGTTCGTTGAGAATGTGAAACAAGAACTCACGCTACCCGTTGTGCCGACAGACATCATGCTGAAACCCGGCGAAAACGCGTTTTATTCAAGTCCATCAGCGTTACATGAGACCCGAGCAGTTCGACAATACCATGCCGCCCACACGGGGTTCCGAGTTGCTAAAGGCGTTTATGTCGGGGGGACAAGTGGCCGTTCGCTAAGCACACAGCAATGGGCAAGACTGGATACTGGACGCCTTACCATTACGAACAAACGGTTGGTATTTGTCGGCACGAAAGAGGAAAGAGCTTTCTCACTCGATAAACTAATTTCGGTCGATCCAAACCTTACCGCAATTGTCGTTTCGGTTGAGGGTCGGCAGAAGGCGATGGCCTTCGAAGCGGCCAATTCCCTAATCCTAATGACTATCATCCGGATTGCTTCCAAAGTAATCGACGGTTCGAATGTTTCCGGTGATGGGATCAACATCCCAAGATTGGCGTGAAGTATTGCGAAATCATCGCTGACAATCTCAGCAAAGCCGGTTGGAGTTGGGGCTGTGTCTCAGCCCTGGATCGCAAAGGGCGAACGATCTGGATTGTTGACGCACGTCGGCTACGCGACCAGTCAGAGCGAACCAATTATTCTCAATCCCGGTACGTTCTGAGCTTTGCGTTAAATGCACCTCCGGCCCCGGCCAACTGAAAATATCTGAAGGCGTGACGGCCTGTATTGCGCTCGCATCCGCAGGCGGAGTTGAAGAATCGTTCTTCACCGCACAGCGATGTTCGCCGTGGTTGTCGTGACATTCGCACGGCGATTCAAAGGTGACCGGCGGCGAGCTTGCCGCTGCCGCGCTGCAAAGAACAGCGACTGCAATCGTGAACGTCGAGCGCGTCATGGCGGACGGGTGATATCACTTTTTTATTGCCACGTGGAGAGCAAAGAGGCAAAATCACGCAAAGTCGTTTGGCCCCCCATGAATATCGACTCGCAGGACAGCGTGTTGTTGCTCGCCCTTATCTACCTGTCAGGTGTTCTGTGGCACTTGGACAAAGCGACCGGCAAACGAAGCAGTCCATTATGGAGTCTGCTTTGGCCGCTCGCGTTGTGGCTTAATGTTCACGGCAAGGGTGCAAAACGGCACTGACGGCACATGAATTTTAACGCAGGAAAGAAACAGAGCCGCAGCCCGTTCCACGGTGGTCCCTGTGTCGGGGCTGCGGCTCTAACCCTTTTGCAAGGCAGCAGCGGCGCAGCACACCGAGGAACCGGTGCGCCGCCTGTCTTCGCTCTCAAGCCCAGGCGAGTGATTCGAATGGATGGGCAGCGTTTCGGCAGCCTAAGAGTAGGCCATCACTACGGATGGAAACGCTATCCGGGCGCTGGAGCGCTTTTAAGCAACACTAGCGGCGGGGACAACACGGGGTTAAGAACAACGACTGAAATTGTCGGATTCGTGAAAGACTGGGAAATCATCGCTGACAATCTCAGCAAAGCCGGTTGGGTTGGGTTATGCCGCAGCCGTTAAATCTCGCGGGTGAATAATCTGGATTGCCGACGCGCATCGCGATGACGGAAAGCGTTTCGTTGTGCGTGCGGATCAAAAGCTGGCGGCATTTATGGAACTTGAAGCGGCGACCTGCGCATGCGGCGAGTTTGCTTGACAAGCAGGCGCGATTTTTTCAAACTCGCCGTCGCTAAACGGGTCTGAATCAGGCGGAGGACTTTTCCCCGCTAGGTTCTTCGTCCCCTTCCGGACCCGCCACCCAAAATTGCTATAGCGGGGAAGGAAAGGAAGAATCATGACTCCGAAACGGCTGCGCTGGGGAACCAACGACGGTGACAACAACCACCACGCGAGAAGTAACAACGACGGGTCCAGCCGCGCGAGAGGTTTTGGTAACTCAGGCTCCGCCTGTGGTTCGCGTCGAGACGCAACCCATCTCGCCAGGTCCGGGGTATATTTGGACAAGAGGTTATTGGCGCTGGAGCGGAGCCCAGTATGTGTGGGTCCCCGGCACGTGGATCGCGCGTCGAACGGCAGCGGCTGTTTGGGTGGAAGGTCATTGGGTCCGTCGTCCCGGTGGCTGGGTGTGGATCGCAGGCCACTGGCAGTAAAATAAGGTGCACATTGCGCATCTGTTTTTACATTGCGCATCTGTTTTTTGCCCTTTCGAGCGAGGAGCGGTCAAAAGGCTGCATCGCGAGAATTGTGCCAAATTATTCGGCCATTTTGAAAGCGTCATCGTAAACGCGGATCATAGCATCATGTGAGCGGCTGCGATGCATTGCGTACCCGATTGCGTTCGTGATCGCATTTGGCTCGCCGTACCACAGCCGACCAAATGGCAGCGCATTGGAAATCAATTTCGAATGATTCGTCCCTGTCGCATATTAGTGTCTTGCTGTTCAAGCTGCCGCAGTGCTGCTTCTCTTTCAATCCGCTGTTGAATGAGTCATTTGCCACCGCTATAAAAGTCCCCGTGCTTTGAAAGCTTGCGAAGGGCAGCGGAGCAAAGTTGTGTTCAGGGCGTTAAGCGAAGTAATGGGAAATCATCGCTGACAATCTCAGCAAAGCCGGTTAGAGTTGGGGCTGGGTTTCAGCGGTGGATTGTGAAGGGCGAACGATCTGGATCGTTGACGCGCACGGCGACGACGGTCAACGCTTCATTGTGCGCGCCGACGAAAAGCTCAGCGCGTTTGTTGAACTTGAACGTCAGGTCTTAACCGTGACGTTTTATCTCGAATCCATTCGTGCCGATTCGTGCCGGTGACGCGCTCCTCGGGTTGAGCTTGCCTTGAGTTCCCGCTGCGCAGGCACGCGTCAGTTCAGCTAAAACTTTTCGAACTTAATTACTTCGCAGCGATCCCCTGTGCCCCGAGCGGCAGTCCTCCTTCGGTGTCAATCATGGTCAGGCTGCCATCCTGTTCGACGCGAAAAGAAACAACCGATTGTAAACCGCCGGCAAGCACGTACAGGAACTGACTACTGACGTTCAGAGCCACATCGATTGGCGCGCTATTGGCGCCGGTATCCCCAGCGACTGAATTAACCAGGGTCAATGTTCCGTTATTGCTGGTGAGGTCATAGCTGGAAATCGTACCGCTGCCGGTATTGGACACGAAAGCCGTATGTCCGTTGTTGGTGATGACCACCCAACACGAAGCGGTTTGGGAATTTGCTACAGAACTACTGACCACACTCAAAACGCCGTCGTCTCCGGCGCTATACGAAGATGCCGCCGATTGGTTTGGCATTCCGCCAAAGGCCTCTGAAACAACCAAAAAGCCGGGGTTGTTAAAAGCGGAGCCAAATGGCGTCATGCCATTGGAAGGATTATCTATCGGCGCACTGGGCAGTCCGTTCTCATCAACAGTGTAGGTATCAAGCCGGTTGCCCGCTTTTTCAGTCACAACCAACAATGTACCGTCGGGATTGAAGTTGACCTGAGCCGGATCAGCCGCCGTGCTGCCAATCAACGGCTGAGTAGAACCGCCTAGTGGCGTCAGTGTTCCGTCGTCGCCTACGGTGAACCCAGTAATGTTAGGAGTTCCACCTTCGTTAAGCACGTATAGCAGATCGTCGTGGACTGTCACGCTGATTGGCCGGATGCCGCCCGAATCAACAATATCAACCAAGTCGAGCCCACTTGGCGTTATCTGCAGCACGGAAATCTGATTACTGCCAGCATTAACCGCGAATAAGAATTGATGGCCCTGATCTAAGATTAAGGCGCCTTGCGAAGCGAGCGGGTCAGTCGCAGGGTCAGTGCCCTGTGGCACCGGATCACCGGCGCCGCCAGTAGAAAATTCCCCGGCCGGAGTTAGTCTTCCAAAAGCATCGTGGCTGAAAACCGCTACCATGTTGGCGACCTGATTCGTCAAAACATAAACCGCACCAGCTTGGAAGTTTCGTGGCGCCGCTGTCGGCCTCGGGCGTGGGGTTGGAATTGCCCGTTGAGCTGCAGCATTATTGAGTGATGCCAGCATCAATAAGCTGGCAAGTATTGCGATACCCTTTGTTTCCGTGTGCATCTTTTTTCCCTAGTTGATCTTTTGAATGGTAATCGCACCCGCTGCTGTACTTAGCCTTGGGTTTCGTTTAGCATCTTTAAATTAGCGATTTGAAAAATCAGACCAAACCGTTCCTTCGCCCCTCTAGTGTGCCGTAGCTTCGAATTAGCAAAAAGCTGCAGAATGTCCTCCGACTGAGTGAATGCGATGGCAAAAGTTGCAGCCGTTGGCCCATTTAACGGCGGCGTAAAAAGAAAAGAAGGGCCAACGAAAAACAGACAATCGCAATTATCAGCATGACAATCGCCAAGCGTCGAGTGACGGCGCTGTCCCAAACAATGCCAATCCTTACGAGCGCTGGGAAAAGCACGTAAGTGGAGCCATTACTGTGTCGTGCCACGGGAAATTGTGCGTGACATTTGTACCACGCGCCAATTAAATGAGAAAGTTATGCGTCCCATATTGCTCATAATTTTGATTCTGCTCTTGATCGCCGCGCTGCCGACATGGCCATATAGCGCTGGCTGGGGATACTATCCGAGCGGAGGTTTGGGCCTTATTTTGGTAATCATCGTGCTCGTTGTTTTGCTTCGCTAGCCGCTTAGCCTTTACATTTCTTCGAAAAACGATCGGTAAACTGGCTTCCGCAAGAATCCTACCGGCCGCGCGGTGTAGTCCAGTCCGCCGAAGAGTTCGTCTAAGACCATGCAGTTCGTCCAAGATCACGCTTCTTGCACGAAGGGAAATGGAGCGCTCAACCCGGCATAACCGCGCAAGCGTTTACGCCGGCCGAGTCATTGAAATGGTTCAGTCAGCCAGCCCATGAATGTCAAATGTAAAGGGCGTGTTGCCCAAACGTTGAATTTCGGTTCAGAGAGTTCATTGCTTAGGCAGGGTTTGCAGTGGAGGTGAAGCGAGCGCTAGGGCGAAAGAGGGATGAGTAACGCAAAGCAAGCCTGCAGCAGCAAGCTTGTTACACATTCCGGCAGCGCCACCGCTGCAGCGGCGCTGCGCTTTAGATTTTGATGCGCTAGCAGGATGCGCATGTTTTGGATCGCTGCGATTAAGTAATCCTGTATTTGCTGTCGCCAGAGTCGCCGCCAACGGGCGCGTTTGAAGTGATGATTGTTGGCGGCATCGGCAAAACTGGCTTCCATCAGGTGTTGGCGCCGTTTGCGATTTCTCCGCGCAGCAACGCTGTGAGCTTGAGCGCGCGCTACATTTAGTGCCTCTTGGTTTTCGTGCCTTTGCACTGTGCGCCCATGGTGCGACCGGGTGCATTGAGCGTGCAATGCACAGACGGCACACGCTCTAGCGGGAGCCTTGTATTCGAGCGTGCGTCGAAGAGGATGGATTCGGCGTGGCTTCAGGATCTGCCCGACTGGACAGCGATAGATGTTTTGCACCGGATCAAAGGTAAAAGCTTCATCGCTGAAGATGCCTTCTTTGCGTTCCGTATTAGCTCTGTTGCGAGCCGCTTCTCCCATGTGCGTCGTGATCCCGCGCGCCTGACACGCCACGTAGTTTTCATTTGTTCCATACTTGTGATCGGCTACCACAGTCCTCACAGCGCAGCGGGTGTTCTTCTCATGCCGATCGAGCAAGTCCATGAGCTTCCTGTTTTCGGCGATTGATCCTGGCGTTGTCTCCACCGCGGTAATGACTCCCTTGTGATCATCGATCGCGCGGTGATGATGGTAACGCGGTCGCGACTCCCCGCTGCCTTTTCGCACGCAAGCCGTATCCGGATCGCTCTGGCTCATCATCCGATCATTGACCGCTTGATAAGTCGAGGGGGTGCTTGTCTCCTCCAGCTTGCTTTCAGTAGCGCGATAGGCCTGCTTCAACGCGGCGATTAATTCCGGCGCACCTTTAACCACCGATTCTTTTGAAGCATTCGCATCGATGAGACTCGCATCCACATGTAGCTTGCTTCCATCGACCAGTCCCGCTTCCACGCACTGGCTCACTGTGCGCACAAACAGACTCTCGAATACGTCCTTCCCCCACCGCGCCCGCGCCTTACTGAGCACGCTGTGATCGGGAATCTTCTCATCCAGGTCGTAATCCAAAAACCAGAGGTAATCGAGCCGCTCGCCGATCACCTCCATCAGTTCCCGCTCGCTTTTGATATCGTCAAAGAAGAGCAGGAACATCATTTTCAAAATCACTTCCGGCGGCACTGACTCATTGCCGTTGCGCCCATAGCAGTGCGCTACCTCCTCGCGCGCAAAGGAAAAATCGATGACCGCTTTTACTTGTCGTAGCGGATGATTGGCCCGGACCCGCTTCTCCAAATTCACCGCGTAATTAAAGAGCTGCGGGTAATGATTAGGGCTTCGTTGTCGTAGTCTCAGTTTCTTTCTTCTCGACAGGAAGCCGCGCTGCAAGCGTCACCTTCGTGACAACCATACGGTCGGCTTCTTTGACATATGTGTAGGTCACTGGCATGCCCGGCCTGAGAGCGGTCCACTCTACAGTGTGCCCTTCCGGGTCCACAAGCACGGTGCTCTTAGTGTAGTAATACTTCAGCGGAGTGGTGCTCCCTTCCCGGCGGAACATGATATAGTCCGATCCCGGCGTGTACGCCGTAATCGTACCCGAACCGGTGAGGTTGCTCAAGCTGCTCCCCGAATTGTCGCCTCCAGCGGAACCAGAGCTGCTCCCTGATTTGCCACTTCCAGCGGAACCAGAGCTGCTCCCCGATTTACCACTTCCAGAGGAACCAGAACTACTCCCCGAATGGCCACTTCCAGAGGAACCAGAGCTACTCCCCGAAGAACCAAAGCTAAGTTCGCAACACAGTAAGACCCAAGTTGCGACGGATAGGAATATTACGAGTGAGATGTTTTTCATAATCTATAATAGAGTTCGTAGGTGCGCTCCCGTTTGACCTCTTAATTGCCGTGGAGAGTAAAAAAGGGCACAATCGAACAAGTGAAATATTGGGAGCCCATCGCTCGCAATCTCAGCAAATCCGGTTGGAGTTTGGGGCTGCGTCTCGGCGATTGATGCCAATGGGCGAACAATCTGTTGACGCGCTTCGCGTCACCATGAGTCTTGGAATCTCGTCGAACGAAATGCCGTTCTCGTTGTCCAAGTGCTCGCTGAGGTGAGATTTACGATCCGCAAGAACGGCTTGATCCCCAGCTTCAGTAGCAATCCCAACCAAGAAAGTTAGCTCCAAATGAGAATCACAAAGAAACTACAAATCGCCGCGCTCGTTGCGCTTTCGCTCGGTATCGCAAGTCTGTGCTCTGCACAGAGCGATGCGCCTTATACCGAGGGCCCGGTCTGGAATATCACGATGGTCAAAGTCAAGCCCGGCATGGGCGACGAATACCTCAAAGGCCTCGCCAAGACCTTCAAGGGCTCACTTGAGGAAGCGAAGAAGCAGAATCTAGTCCTCGATTACAAGATCCTGCTCGGCAACGCTGCCACGCCGCAAGACTTCGACATCCTGCTGATGGTGGAATCGAAGAATATGGCTGCGCTCGATAACGGGCGCGAAAAGTTCGATCCGATCGCCAGAAAAACCGTGGGCACAACTGACCAACAGCAGGCGATCCAAGTGAAACGCCTCGATGTTCGCGAGATCATGGGCACCAAGCTCATGCGCGAAATTACATTGAAGTAACCCTACGTGGTCGATTAGTTCAGGGATCTGATCCACTGCCGGTGGGAATCGCTCATCGGTACCGGTTTTTTGGATCGAAATCCCAGACGGGATCGCTCATGGCTCTTTGAAATCGCTCGCGTGCTCGTGCGTCTCGATCATGTTGCCCGCTTCATCGTAAACACGAATCACAGCATCATGTGAGCGGCTGCAAAACTTCGCGTAGACGATTGCGTCCGGCTTTAGCGGCGGATGCCGCAGTTGCTTCACAACCGTCCTAGTGGGGCGGATGTTTGGCATCGTCGGGATTGATTCTTTCATTGGACACGTTCGCGGAAGCTTTTCCATTCTGATCGTAGCGAAGCA
>WNGI01037768.1_pt1 | contig 11848 bp, 11 predicted proteins | sample 5400621 | NCBI WGS metagenome assembly WNGI01 (sample SAMN13153374, study PRJNA577476) | soil metagenome | isolation source: 20 cm soil or saprolite under Garry oak tree replicate 1 | place: USA:California | collected 2016-06-15
GTACGATATCTTCCTCAAAGATACCCTCGACAATTTTAAGATCATGCGCGAGCAAGGTAGTACGCCGGAAGCTCGCCAGAGCAAACTGCTCATTGGGCCGTGGACGCACTCCGGTTATTCTAACCCTATCGGTGAACTCAATTTTGGTTATGCCTCTTCCGCCGCCTTTATCGACTTGCAGATTGATCTTACCAGCTTGCAGGTACGCTGGTTTGATCACTGGCTCAAGGGTATCGATACAGGTATGTTGCGTGAAGCCCCCATCAAACTCTTCGTCATGGGAGCCAATGTCTGGCGCGATGAACAGGAATGGCCCCTGGCGCGTGCAGTCGATACGCGTTATTACCTGCATAGTGGCGGGCAAGCCAATTCTTTGCGTGGCAATGGCTTGTTGAGCACTGAGAGCCCCGGTTCCGAATCCCCTGACCAGTATGACTATGATCCTGCTCATCCGGTGATTACTCGCGGCGGTGCTCTCTTGATGACTCCGGAGTTCAGGCCTGGCCCATTTGATCAGCGCGAGACAGAAAGCCGCGAAGATGTTCTGGTGTATACAACCCCGGTCTTAGAGCAGGATGTTGAAGTGACAGGTCCCATAGCCGTACACCTTTGGGCATCATCAAGCGCACCGGATACCGATTTTGTGGCGCGCCTGGTCGATGTCTATCCCAATGGCTATGCGCAGAATTTGAACGACGGGATCATTCGCGCTCGCTATCGCAACTTCTCCAAAGGTGAGCAACCAACACTCATCGAGCCGGGCAAAGCCTACGAATACGAGATTGACCTATGGGCGACCAGCAATGTCTTCAAGGCAGGTCATGCCATCCGTTTGGACATCACCAGTAGCAACTTCCCGCGCTGGGACCGCAACCCCAACACGGGCCATGATATTGGTGCTGACGACGAATTAGCTGTCGCTCACCAGACCATTCTGCATGATAGTGAGCACCCCTCCTATATCGTGCTGCCGGTTGTCCCGATTGTTGCTCCTCCGACTGCTCCGCCTCCGGAGCAATAGAGGTTACAACAGTAATCGAAAAGCGTACCCAATGTGTTTGAATGTGGTCCTATGAAACACATTGACCCTTGACTATTCTATGTACGTAATGTACAATTGTATACATGAAAGAGACGAACTACATCAATGTCCGTGTTGATAAAACAACACATCACCAACTCAAAATGTTGGCTGCTATTCGGCAGGAAAGTATGCTCATGACGCTTAAAAAGCTGATTGAGCAAGCACTGCACCAGGCGCTTGAAAATCAAAAGCGCAGTCAGTAGTTCGTTGTTTGCCGTCGAGGGTATTGGCTCAGACCGAGACGTTAAACGAGCCTGTGGACTTGGAGTAAGACAGAGAAAGCGTAAGCTAACTTTGCATCTGAGGGTGAAGCAGGAACAACAAAGAATGTGGTGAACACGTTTTACCACATTTGATGGAGCAGTAGCCGATTTATGATGAATGAAGAAGCAAGAGGAGGTAGCCAATCTCGCTGGCTACCTCCGCTTTCTTCTGATTAGTACTGTCCAAGTTGCCGTAGCGCATCATAAGAAGTAGCCGCAACCTCAGGGCGCGTCTCCGTGATGCGCTGGAGAACGGGAATCGCGCTTGTGTCGCGATACTGTACGACAAGCTGGCAGGCGATACGAACAATAGAATCGCGTGGATCGTTCAGAGCCTCGCGCACAGTAGCCTTACTCCTTGCATCCTCTCCAGTTGGATCAAGGCGTTTCAACGCTTCAAGCACCTCCACGCGTACAAACGGATCAAAGTCGTTGTATGCGCGCAGTATAAAGTCAAGCGTGGCGGGGTCATTGAGCTGTCCAATAGCACGGATAATGGCCGCGTAGACAATGCTACCAGGGATTTGCTCATCGTCGAAGGGCAGGTTATCGCGCCGCTTGGAGCGTGCCATGCGCCCTTCGATATCTACAACGCGATTAGCCAGTTGGAGTATAGGCTGAACGGCGCGCCGGTCATTGAGACGCGCTAATGTATCACACGTGTGTACCAGGCGAATGGCTTGTTCGCGGTTGGTGACGCTCGTTGTGGCACCAACCTGGTTTACCAGGGGTGAAATTGCGCGGGGTTCGCGCATCTCTCCCAGGATTTTCACAACAGGGATAAATGCCTCCTCGTCAGAGCTGGTCAGCGCTTCCAACAAAACATCGCGCCCTGGCCCATTCATCCAGCGTTCGACCTCGTTCATCATTGGTAAGCAGGCATACACTGGCTCGATAATGCGTGTGTCCTGCACCGTGCCGCGCGAGATATCGCTCCAGTAGCGGCCCAGCAACGTTGCAAGACGATGAATTGCCAGCACATACTGCCACGATGGTGCGCTGCGCGCATTTTCAAAGAGTGCGCTTGCCAGTGGCGCGAAGTCATTTTCAAAGACAATGGGTAGTGTATCAGCCTCTGCGTTGGGCTTCATGCTTTCCTGTAACACCTGTCCGAAGATCAGTGCAGCCTGTTGAGGGAGACGGGGAGCAACATCATTTCCTCCCCGTAGATAGCTTTCCAACGGGATCGACCGGTAGATTGGCACAGCAACATAGCTTTCCAGCCCTTGTACGCGATCAAGTCCACTGGCCAGCACGATTTCGTAAAAGCGTGGTTGATTCAGGGACAGGCAAGCTTCGGCAATATCGACCTTTGCCCAACCTTCGGCCTCCTTGAGCGCTGTGATCAGGGCTTGCATGGCCTCTGTTGTCGCTTGTTTGGCAAGGGATTGCGTCGCGTAAAGGGAGGTATTCGGATCGTTGGCCAATTTTCCCAGGAATTGGGCAAGGTTCTGTACTTTCGGAATGCTCTTTGAGCTTTGTCTGCTCTTGAAACCCAGCGGTATACTTTGACCCGGCTCAATAAACGTTTTGTAGTTGCCCAGCATGAGAATAGCAATGCGCCTCGCGCGCCCAATCATCGTCTCCGCCGGGTCAGCGTCAGTGGGTAGATCAGGCACATCATCTCGCTCGATAATGTGTACCCAGACGGGAATGAAATCTCCTGCCCTGTCTATCTCTAGAATAAAGGGAACCAGCACAGGTGCCCATTGATAAATTGAGCCCACATTCAAGAGTGGGATGATTTGTTCGGTTGCATCTTCGAGAGAAATGTTGCCCCAGCGATATCCCGTCACCACACTGGTGATAGTGGTACGTAAATTGCTCAAGCGCTCCTTGATTTCCGTCGATGTGAGATCAACTGGCGTTACAGGGCGACGCGCCGCCAGGTGTTCGATTGTACCCGCACGGCTTTGTGCCTGCCGCGGGGCGGCGATCTTCGCCTCAAGTTCTGCTGTCGGCACTGGCTCGGCTACGGGCGTAGAGGTAGCTTTCTCCTCGACGTGGAACTCTCCAGCCTCTCCTGTACCTGTTTGCGCTGGATCTTTCGGTTCTGTCTTCTCTAAGCTGATATCGGACATACAATATGTATCCTTTTGCTGCTACTCGCGAGAGCTCTTGCTGCTTATTGACTAGCAATATGTTCAGTTGCATTTGCTCATTGTACAGCCCGCCGTTGCAGTGGTCAATAGTTAAAAGCGAAGCGTCACTTAGCACCCGGGGCTTGCTAAATCAAGTAGCGTTTGCTATAGTGTGCTTGAACCCCCCAGTATTTGAAGAAAAGGTAAAGGGAAGAGAAATGAAAATAGGTTTGCTAGAAGACGACAACGCCATTCAGGAGATGCTCAGCCTCGTCTTACAAGATGAGGGCTACGTCGTCACCATCTATCCCACTGCCGAAGAATGCTTAAATGCTCTCATCCGCCCCGGACAGCCACAGACAAGCTTACCTATTGACCTGCTTATCGTTGATTGGCGCTTAGCCGGTTCCGTACCTGGTACAGAAGTCATCCGCATCCTGCGTAATAGCCCACCTTTTGACTCGCTTCCCATTATCTTGACCACCGCTGCTACAATTCATAACACCGACGAACTACAAGACCTGCATGTCGCCCTCCTAGAGAAACCTTTTGCCGTTGACGAGATCGTAAATTTGGTCAAAAGCCTCGTACTCCCAGGCACAGTAGCTGATGGTTAGCTTAGCTCATCATTAGAATATGCTTAGCTCATCATTAGAATATGCTTAGAGAACCAAAAAAACGCTAAAAAACGCTATTGTTGACTTGTACTGCTAGAGGTAAGGCTGTTATCCTTAGTCCTAGGAGAGATAGTAACCACTACCGTAAGAGTGACTGAAGCCTAAGCCAGGATTTAGCAGGCCGTAGCTTTTTCAGGTACTCATACGCTGTAATTCTCTCTACATTACTTGCAAGATTTTACAAGTCCCGAAAATTTCACAAAAGGAGAATGAACAATGCAGGCACAAAAAGGTCGTGGTCGAGGGTTTGCATCAATGAGTCCAGAAAAGAAGCGTGAAATTGCCAGCAAAGGTGGGAAAGCCGCCCATTCACTGGGAACCGCTCACAAATGGACAAGCGAAGAGGCTCAGGCAGCCGGACGCAAAGGTGGTTCTATCAGCCGCCGTCGCCCGAAGAGTACTGTTCAGGCGTAAATTCAACTACAAAAAAGGCTGGCGCCTGGGCGTTGTAGTTGAGAATCCATCTCAGCATCCCACCCTATTCTATTCACCTTTAAGGTAGTTGAAGGATACATTGCTATGCAGCCCTGGTCAACCGAACTTCACGGTCACTATGACGAGATAACCTTTGAAAGCAACGTCCTCAAGGACAACCCCTTGCAAGACCCATACAGGCGTCCCCTGTGGGTTTACCTACCACCTGGCTATAACGACGATGCCAACCGCAGGTACCCAACCGTTTACCAGATTCAAGGACTGACGGGTCAACTCGATATGTGGCGCAATCGCGCAGCATTCAGGAAGAACTTCCCGGAGCTTGCCGACGAACTCTTTGCTAAGGGAGAGGCACCGCCCTGTATCGTCGTCTGGGTGGACTGTTGGACCTCGCTCGGCGGAAGCCAGTTCGTCGACTCCCCTGCTACTGGCCGCTACCACACATATCTATGTGAAGAGATCGTGCCATGGGTCGATTCCCACTACCGTACGCTGCCACAGCGTGAACACCGGGGCATCGCTGGCAAATCAAGCGGGGGCTATGGCGCCATGATCACCCCCATGTTGCGCCCGGATCTATGGGGAGGCCTTGCCACGCACGCGGGCGACGCGCTTTTTGAGATGTGCTACCTACCAGGCTTCCCAGTGTCTGTACGCACTTTGCGAGATCAGTATGCTGGCTCGATCGAAAAATTTTGGGAGGACTTCCGCAGCCGCCCTGCCTTCTCAAAGCGTGGTGATGATAACTTACTGAACGACTGGTGCATGGCTGCCTGTTATTCAGCTGATGCAGATGGCAAAATTCACCTCCCCTATGATACCGGTACGGGCATGCTCATCCCGGAGATATGGCAGCGCTGGCTGTCCTGGGATCCTGTGCGCATGGTACCTGCCTATGCTGATGCCTTTCGTACCATGCGTGCGATATATATCGATGCTGGCAAGCGCGACGAGTTCTACCTCGATCTAGGCGCGGAAGCCTTCCGCCGGGAACTTGAAAAGATCGGTGTCACCGATGTCTTCTTCGAGTTATTCGATGCCACGCATGCGAGTATTGAGTACCGCTACCCCTTGAGCCTGAAGTATCTCGCGGAGCGGCTTACCGCTTGATGCCTGGCATAAAATCAGGCAGTAGGAAGGCAAGGAAAAGTCTACATGAAACTGAGCGTCAATGGTACGGAACTCTTTTTTGATGTCGTTGGCAGCAGCCTGGAGCCGGCAGCAAAATTTCGCCAGAAGCCCACAATGGTTGTTTTGCATGGTGGACCAGGCTTTGACCACACTTATCTTCGCCCGTGGCTCGATCCCGTCAGCGAAGTGGCCCAGCTTGTCTACATTGATGAGCGTGGCAGTGGCCGCTCAGCGCGCCATACCCACGAATACTACCAGCTTGGTATCATGGCAGATGATATCGTCGGCCTCTGCAAGATGCTGGCTATTGAGCGCCCCATCGTGCTTGGACAGTCATTCGGAGGTTTTGTTGCTCTTCGCATTGCCACCCGTTACCCGGACTTCACCTCTGGCATTGTCCTCTTTGACACATCCCCTGCCTGGACAGGCGGCTATGATCTGGATGCTCTGGAACAACTGGTGGGCGGCGAGCGCGGCAAAGAATTGCGCGAGATCGCCCGTCGAGAGGAGACGGGTGTTGCCACCGAAGCCGAGTTGAAGCGCTTCGAACTGGAGATCATGCCGCTGTACTGGCACCAGAACTTCAAGGAAGAAGCTCTGAGGGAGATGTATGACAATCCATTGATAAACATGGATATCGCGTCCTACATGATGGGAACACTGAGCAAAGAATATGATCTCCGTCCACACCTGGCGGAAATAAAGGTGCCCGCGCTCGTCCTCCAGGGTCGCTATGACTGGGTGACGCCCATGCTGGGGGCAGAAGAGATGGCGCGGGGCATCCCCAACGCCCGGCTGCACATTTTCGAACATTCAGGCCACATGGTTTTCATGGAAGAACCCGAAGAGTTAATAACTGTTTTGAAAGAGTGGGCCACCAGTTCTCTCGCATAGCCGTAAACCACAATGATACGGCGGGTTTGCTGGCGCGCTGCTCGCGCTGTAACGCTAGAAAAGCCTTGATATTGCGCCAGACTTTATCGAAGGCATCCACGCCACGCACAGTAGCATATGTTTCGCGCGAGGTGAGCGGCAGTAGCAGGCGCCAGGGAGCAGTCTGCCTCCAGCAGCTGTGCCAGCCGTAGCAGGTCGGGTAATTCGTCGATATCGAGCAGCGGCTCCAGCAAATGAACGGTCAAACCCTGGCTCTCAGCCAGTTCAATCGTCATCCGCATCACTGCGCTGGTGCTCATGGGAATGCCGGTAAAAACGTCGTATGGTCTGCGCATGGCAATCAGATAATAGCCGCCATCTTCGGCAGGTCCTAAGACGACATCAGCCTCATCCAGCGCGGCTCGCGCTCTGTCAATGGTCGCCATGCTTATTTGTGGAGAGTCCGAGCTAATGATGATCGTGCACTGAAAATCTCGCGCGTAGGTCCATTGAAAGGCCGCGTGCAGCCGTGAGCCCAGGTCTTTCCCCTCCTGTGGGAAGCAGCGCATAGAGTGGGCGTGCGATGGGATGAGGTTGGCTACGAAAGCGGCAAAGTCCACCTCTGGGGGCGTGTAAGTCCAGTGCAGGTGGTATGCTCCACCGGCAAAACGCTGCCCCAGGTCGGTGAGAAATGCCTGGTAGAGACAAGTTGCCTCCTCATGACCAATTGCACGCGCAAGGCGTGTTTTAGTCTTTCCAGACTCCGGGTAGCGCGCCATGACAACAAGGGCGGTATCAGGCATGCGTTTCACCTCTCGCTCCGCAATAGCGCCATGTTGTGCGCAACATAAAATAGGCCGCCGGGGTTGACATAAAAATCGATTCCTCAACTACGCAGAACATGCGGCAAAATCATGCCGTATTGTTACCACGTGATTGACCTGGTAAAATTTACGGGTGATCCTGATCTCAAGCCTTGCGTAGGAGTTTTTCAATCACAGCGGCGACACCCTCCTCGGTATTGCTGGATGTCACGTAATCTGCGGAGGCTTTCACCTCGTCGTGCGCGTTGCCCATTGCGACGCCAAGTCCCGCAAAACGAATCATACCGATGTCGTTGTGGTTATCTCCTATAGCTACTATCTCTTCTGGCGCAATGCCTAAATCCGCGGCGATAGTCATCAGCGCGTTGACCTTCGACACTTCCGGGTGGAGAAACTCCACCAGGTCAACTCCTCGCCAATGCCAGCAACTTTAATGCAACTTTGAGGATACAGGCTGGCCACGTCCTCGACTTCCACTACTGGCGGCACGGGTGGACGATACCAGTTGCGTGCTCGCGGGGTATTGTAATCGACATAGACACGCTCGTAGGTATGGTACGCGCGGAAGAGACCAAATGAGCGCAAGGTGTCAAGCGCAGGTAAGATGTGCTCGGCCGGTAGCAGCTTTTCATGGAGGATCCTCCCACTGCGAATATCTACCACCATTGCCCCATTTTCGATGATTTGAGGAGCCGTCAAGGGCAGATCGCCACAGGCAGCTTGCAGGACCTGTAACATCTGTCCCGTTGCGATCACCAAAGCCATGCCAGCAGCTGAAGCCCGGCATAACACGTCAAACGTGTGGGGTGTGATTATTTTATGAGGCGAAGGGGTAAGTAGCGTGCCATCGAGATCGATGGCAAGTAGGCGGTACATGTGTCTGCTCCTGGAACTGTGACTGCTCGATATAGCTTAACTGGGTATCATCTTACAATAATTTGCCAGTTTCGTGAACCGTCACGAATCAGACCTACCTTGCCAAATGCTGGGTATCTGACTATACTAGCGAACAAGATGAAAATGCTATTTCTTTAGGAGATAATTCATTGCAATCGCATAAAGGGGTACAACGAGCACGCGTTGAGAACATTCGGACCCTCCTCGTTGTAGGGAGTGGCAAAGGTGGGGTGGGGAAATCGACGGTTAGTGTGAACCTGGCCGTGGCACTGGCCAGGCAGGGCGCCAGTGTCGGCCTGCTCGACGGCGATGCTTATGGCCCCAGCATTCCCATGATGCTGGGCGTACGCAAGCGAAGTGGCTCAGCGTGGCAAACCGACTCCCGAGCAGATGCTGACTCCCCTTCCGCGTTACGGTATCAAAATCATGTCGGTTGGCTTCTTCATCGGGGAAGAACAGGCCGTGGCTCCTATGCCAGATGTCTTAGGAGTCTTCATTCGACAACTTCTCTACTCTGTGGACTGGGGCGTGTTGGACTATCTGATTATCGATCTGCCTCCTGGTAACGGTGAACCGCAGGCCACCCTCTGCAGAGAATTGCAGCTTGATGGAGCTTTACTGGTCACCACTCCACAGGATATCGCGCGCATCGATACTGCAAAAGCGCTGGCAATGTTTCGCGAGGCAGGGGTGCCGGCGCTGGGAGTCGTCCAGAATATGGATGGGTTTTTGTGCCCGCACTGCGGCGAGCGGATCGAGATTTTCCCGCGCAGTCGCGAGGTGCGAGAACAGCTCGATAACCTCCCTCTCCTTGGGAGTATTCCCCTGGATCCCGCGGCCGCGCTGAGTGGAGACAAGGGGCAACCTGTCGTCGTGAGTAACCCGGAGTCACCCGTATCAATTGCTTTTATGAGCATTGCTGAGCAGGTGAAAACAATTATCGAAACACAGAGCATCACAATAGTAAACCAGAAAGAAGCTGTACCAATGAAGGTCAACGATGAAGGAGAAGATTAAAGGGGCGTTCGCGGGATTTATTTTTCGCATCATTTGATTGTGAAGATATGCTCAAGAATTATTTAAGCGACAGGTAGCGCCTCTCGTAATGCACGTTCCTTCATGCGTTGTGATATAGTAATTTTAGCTTGTAATTTGCTTGAGACGATGAGGAGGCAATTATGCCAATCTGCCCAATTTGCGATGATACTGGCCTGCAAAACTCCGATTCCACCCATCCGGAGTTCTGTTACTGCGCTGCCGGTAAGCAGGCAAAGCGTCTATGGGACGCGAATCAATTAGAAAATAAAGGAAAGGGTCAGGTGAAACCCGCTAGTTTTATAGATATAGCCAATCTAGAAGAGGTAAATGCAAGCGTTGATGCCATGCGCGCCTCTCTGCTGGGCGCTGCGACCAGTGAAACAATTCCGCCTTCGAAACATCCCGCTGTCCAGTTGCTCTACCAGGTTGCCCATGCGAACCATGAAGTTTCTGTGGTGGAGGCTACGCAACTATACGAACTTGCCAAAGCCCTGGAAGGATTCATTGGCGCTATCGCACCCATCGGGCGTACTCTCAAAAGGTGAGGTGAAACAGTAGTAATATTGGTTAATAGATTGACATTCATGCGTGTTTCCCTCTATACTCAGCCCAGAACATGCTCTTAATTCTCCATTGCATGGTTCCGAGGTACTTTGGGAATTACCTCGGGTTTTTATTTGTTAACTGAGGGAAGCACTTTTTCTGATATCCGATGCGTGCGAGTTCTATTGCCGGATGAGCGCTTGTACTCGTATACTGTACAGCTACGTCCTGAAATCCTATTTCTCGTACGTAGAGAGGGGTTCATCATGATTTGTCCACGTTGTGGGAATGAGTGGGATGCAAGCAAGAGCCCTTGTACACGTTGTGGTCTCGTGATACGGATGCCCAGTCAGCCGGGGCCACTGGGACCCACTACACGCCACATTAACTCTAGAGCACCAGGGTCAATCCCTGGTTTTGAGCATAATTTGCAGCGTCGATCAGCCCCTCAAGCCCCGGCCAATTCTGGCCAAACAACAACTCAAGTTGGAGGGCCGCTTACTGACCCATTGGCTACGAAAAGCGTTCCACCTCGACCGCTGTCAGCTTCTTCATCGGGTCGATCAGCCGATACAAATTTACCAGATGCGCAGAATCCGCAACATACTCCTCGAGCAGGCAGTTTGGGGACTGATCCACTCCCACATGATAACCAGCGTGCGCAGCCAGGACAACAGGCTTCTTCCTATCAGCAGTACAATGCTGCATCAACTCAGGGTGGAAGCAGGACATCAGGTGCTGATACGCAGGCTCTTCTGCCCGGCACCATCTTACGGGGCGGTCGCTACCGCTTATATGAACTTCAAGAGCGACAAGACTGGCTATCAGGTGTCTATGAGGCAACATGGATAGCACAGGATGCTCAACGTGGGGCTTCACAGGTAATGATCTGCGAGCTCGTGACGCCTGAAAGCAACTCCGTCGTCGTGCAATCTATCTTGCGCACTGCAACGATGGCATTGACTTCGGTTGGTCGGCATCCTCATATTCCTACCCTTTGGGATGCCTTCAGCGACCGTGGACGGAATTTTTTTGTTTTTGAATCAGTTCAAGGTGAATCCCTGTTAAATCGTATGCGCCGTACCGGAAGAGCGATGGCGGAACAAGAAGTCATCGAGTGCTGCTTGCAAATGACCGAAGTGTTGGAGCTACTCGCCCAGCAATCCCCGCCAATGGTGCATGGTCTCATTCGTCCAGAGCATATTCTGGTGGGGCGCTCGGGTTCGCAGTATATTCTAACCAACTTCTCCATCGTCCTGGCCGGAAGTGCGGCACAATTTGTAGCTGGCATTGATCGGACACGGCTCTCAGCATATACCGCACCAGAATTTGTGCGCGGCGTCATAGACGTACGCTCCGATTTGTATTCATTGATGGCGACTGCATACTATGCTGTCACCGGTAGTATGCCGACAGGTGTCAGCGGCAGTATTCCTCAAGCGCAACGGCTAAATCCCAAGGTTTCACCGCAGTTTGATAACATCCTGGGGAAGGGGCTGCGCCCTATTGCTAGCCAACGCTATCAACGTCCTTCTGAACTGCGCCAGGATCTTTTGGCGATGCGTTCAGTCAGTGGTACCCTCGTCCCTGGTTCTGGACAATACCTTGAACAACCCGCAATCCATGTTTCTACTTACGTTCAAAGTGGACAAAAAATTGATCAGGCTCCCGTGCAGCATGTTCCCGATAGTGTAGCTCGGGCGTTGAAGTCGCTAGCATCCATCGATGACGAAGAAGATCAAAGGCTGCTGCTGCCTCGCCCAGAACAATTACCGCCATTCGAAGAGCGCAATGATATGCTCCAAGCTGCTTTCTGGCTCGGCGCGATTTTAGTATGCCTGGTGCTGGTCATTGTCTTTAGCCGCGGTTTCTTCTAGACAACCAGAGACAGATCAAAAGCGGAAGGGTAGGCAGGTGACCGTGGTCACCTGCCTACCCCTCTCTTCTTGAGAACTGCTAGTTAATGATTGCGTAAGACAACAAAATCAATCAAATCATCTAA